>Ga0180434_10000287_pt1 | contig 75649 bp, 95 predicted proteins | sample SS_ome_7_FD_132453 | JGI IMG/M metagenome (GOLD analysis project Ga0180434, IMG submission 132453) | Hypersaline lake sediment archaeal communities from the Salton Sea, California, USA - SS_1_D_2 metaG | ecosystem: Environmental > Aquatic > Non-marine Saline and Alkaline > Hypersaline >...
ACAACAATGACACCAAATTGGGCACCCACGGCGACAGTATGGTCGAACAGCTCCTGCACCTGATCCGGCGTGGCGCTGGTGGCAATGTCGATATCCTTTGGTTCAACACCCAAGAGAAAATCGCGGACACACCCACCAGCCATATATGCCTCATACCCCGCATCATGCAGGGTTAGCATGATCTTCTTGGCATAAATCTTGGGTACAGACGATTTTAACGTCATGCTTCCCCTCACAGATGTTGGAACTTGTTGACGTCGATGGTGCGGACAGCAATCCCATAGTAGTTGGCTTCTGAGGTCCATTCCTCATATTCAATGGCCATCCTTGAAATGACCTCTGGTGGAACGCCGTGGGTATTGCGGCCAATGCAGACCTTGATCGCCTCTACCGTCTTCACCGCAAACTCGACGATTTCGATCTCATAACCAGCAAGGTTAGCGGCCTCTACGTAGTTGATAAACTCCCAAATGTGGATATTGGTGTTGTCAACCACAATGAGTTCCGCACCTTCATTGAGGAGCATCAGAAACTGGTGCATGCAATCTGCATGCGCCATACCAATGCGTGAAGGATCAAACTTATACTCGCCATCCACCACAAAGAAGTTGTCAGCCGATACCAACTTGGATGGCCTGAAATGGTTGCTGGCATATACGGACTTGCCACTGCCTGACGGCCCACGCAAAATGACGACCTTGCCGCTCATGCTTCCTCCTTCTTGCCCAAACCGAGCCTCTCCCTTAGCTCCACGTGCCACTTGTCATCATAATCATACAGCACGACGTTTGGCTGTTCTGTTATCTCTCCACCCAGTTCGTTCTCTAAGCACTCCTTATACATCCTGACGGAGAAAGTGCTGTAGATAATAAAGACAGCATTGGGATGGTCCTCTGCCTGCCTCGCCAATTCGGCAAAGTGTGAGGCGACAGTGTCTTCACATCCATACGTCATGCCACCAAAGTCGAAGAGATAGACGTCGAACGGCTTGTTCTTCAACTGGTATGGGAAGATGTCCCTCTCGAAGGACAGGTCGAATTCGACCATGACATCCTGAAGTTCCTCTTCGATAGCGTCGTATTCGGCACCCTGGTCGTTGTCATGAACACATGACGCCATGGGGTCCGTACACATAACTACTCGTAGTTTGTCCTTTTTATCAGACACGCCTCTTCTCCTTCTCTGCCGGCATTCTCCATAAAAACTTCATAATCAACGCACTCTAGATCAATGTCGTAATTCTTGGGCAGACCGACGTATACTACCTTGCTACCGGCCTTGAGTGCATTGACAAAAACTTCCTGATGCCAGCCAGAATGGTTTGGTCTAGCTATCAAGACTGTGTGGTCTGGCCGAAACGGGTATTCTATGGCGCACACGCCATATGACACATCGGCGAGTGGGCACCTCCGTTCCATAATGTCGATACCAATTACGTGCGAGTGCAGGCTACTGAGTAAACCCACACCACACCCACAGTCTATAATGAGCTTTTCAGCCCCCAACCACTCAGAGAAAGCGGCCGTGGGCTGAAAGAAGATCATGTCTGGCAACTGCACCAATAGGCCTTGATCGGCCATCACGGAGTAGATACTCATAGGTTGAGTACCCTCGGATTAGTGATTGCCTTCTCGAGCGCGGCGAAGCTAGTCTGAAACCTCTCTGTATCCCTGTCACCAAGAACCTCAGCATACCGTGCAACACGATCCCGAAGTGCGGCAACCTGCTGTGTACGGTGGAGGGTCCACCGCTCTGTGGCCTCATCATCTCCGGCCTTAACCTTCTCAATATCCTCATCAAGCTTCTTCATGACGGCCCCAATCTCTTCCACGAGGCCACCACGTACAGCCTGCCGAGTAGAATCAACGTTGGGAATCGGCAGGTGTTCAAGTGTTGAATTACCAAGCTGTGATACCAGAGACGAAACCTTCACCACGAGATCATGGAACACGGCAGGTACGTAGTATACCCCACCCTGCTGCCGCAGGCACACAATGTCAGCATGGCTGGAAAAGATGCGCTGAATAAGCCGAGTGATGTCGGATGATCGGAACTTGGTCTTTTCATCTTCAAAAAGTTCTGCCAAGCGGTTACAGATGTCGTCTGGTCCCTGAATGGCAGCGCGGAAGTTGCGGTCCTTCCTGTAATCAGATTTGTTGATGGTTATGGTTGCCTCACGGTTATATTCAAGAACCATGTCATCTTCAGCCTTGCTCTCTGCGGTGAACTGATAAACCATAATGCCTGCGTTTTCTTCCACCGGACGGATAATGCGGTTTTCTTCCATGAACTTTAGGGCGCGTTTGAAGGCACTCAAGTAACTGTGTTCACGAGCAAAACTGCCAGGTAGCCCAACCGATTCAAGAAGCACTATGAGTTGTTGACGCTGGATCTGAACATTTCGGACGTTCCAATACACAATCTCGCCAAGGGCGTTTTCGCACCCTTCCAGTGTTGCTACTAACTGTGCTTTTTGCATTGTAGTCATCTTGGGTCCTTCCGATTAAAGTTGTAGAGTGCGAACGCCCATACAGGCGAACTGGCTCACAACTTGGTTGTTTGCACTGGAAGCTTGACTTCCAATATTGTTGAGAAGCTCTTCAAACTCGGCAGGCGGGGTCACATCCTCATCCTCGTCGTTGAATAGCTTGCGGACACCCATGGCCCCGAAGTTGACAACCTGAACAGCAGCCGCCACGACCTCAGCAAGACGCTTGAGATAATTGCGCACACCACGAACAAAATTGCTGCTGGTCTTGCGTTTGTTGCCGAACGTCATGGTTTCACCACGCTCAACCACACCACCAGTGATCTCAAAAGACTCGGATTTGGAAAGAAGAAGACGAGTGATGGTCTTCTTCCATGAATTGAGGATCTCCACATACACATACTGGGTGGGATCGTATTCAATAAGCTCTGTCATGGTCTTGCCGTCGAGGGAGACGAAGAGTAGCTTGGAGATTTTGTTCTGGTGGCCAAGATCATCGGCGGTCTTCTTCTCCTGGTCAAGCTCTTCCTCGGAAACGAGCTTATAACCCTTCTTTTCCTTTTCTCTGATCTTGCGGTTGACGAAGGACTGCGCCTTTGACTGATTGGTAAAGTTCTTGGTCTGCTCATCACCGGCAAGACCGACTCGCCCCCACTTTATATGAACCTCGGTGGGACTGAGGTACTCATATTCCCAAAACTTGTTATGTTGTGCGTCATTGTTGAGATATTTTGGCATGATTTACTCCTTGTCGGCAGGTACCGGGATTCCATTGGCCTTAAGCCATTCAACCTCGGCATCGAGGGCCTCTTGACGCTTCTCGAATGGGCCAAGAACCGGACCTTCAACAGGGCTCAAATCAGCACCCCAACCGCCATCCTCGTGAGGCTCCACGTGACTAGCTCGACGAACCTTTGCCTTGCCTTGATCCATAAGGCCAGTGAGGGCATCTGAGTAGATAAATCGCGCCTGACCACCCTTGATGACAATCTGCATTTCTTGCATGTTAAAGCTCCAGTTTTCGGTGTTCTGGTTTAAAATGGGGCCTGCCGGTGTCGGGCAGTTGGGAAGGAGTGAGGGTTCGGCAGGCCCCGTTCCCTCACTTAAAACTCGCCGCCAACTCCAACGGTATCGTCCTGGCCTTCTTCCTGCTCCCAGAACTCGTCCTTGGTCTCACTTTCGACCTCCGTGCCCAACGCTTCCTGGAGGCGCTTGGTGACGTCCTTACAGCTAGGACCCTTGATACCATTGACATCGATCGTTGTCTTACCGTCTTTGGCAATGATGACTTTGATTTCTTCAGCGGACATATCTTCTCCTCATTTTCGAGTGAAATATTAATACTTACGCAGGGTGATGGTAGTTTCTCCAGTGTTGTCGTTGACTTCCTCGTCGTACATCCACCCATCATTCAATGCCATATCCTGCACCTCTTTGCGTACTACCTCTTTGGTATACTCATTGATGAGGTACTGACAGCCTGGGCCAACTAGTGCCTGTAGACCCATGCCACCACGGTAGTTGTCCCACTTAAAGCAATATGTGCCTTCTTCGGTGTCTTGAAAACACACACCGATTTCATAGGCCATGCTGTTATCAGGAACTCCGATGGCGTGTTCGCAGTCACCATCTTTGTGACCATACCATTTGAACTTCTTCTTGAATTTCTGAAAGTTAAGACCAAGCTTATTGCAAGCCTGTTCAAGAGATTCAAGGTCCTTTATGGTAACATCAACAACAGTAATATGACTCATTTTCTGTCCTCCGTACGAGTCGAAATTGACTACCACAAAATAGCAATGGCTGTGCCAGCGAAGGTACAGCCGGTTGTATACTCAGATATTATGAAGACAGACAACCCTATCTCTCTGACATATCTCCTTGATCATCCTGACATTTCTCTTTGAACTTATCCTTGGCGATCCGGAACTTGCCATCGCAAGAGTGACAAGAAATGATGGTATCAACGTCTTTTGATACTTCATGAGCCCGAGACACATTGCAGTGTGGGCATGCCACAAAAATTGTGCAGGCGTTGGTTAGTATCCTGGGCTTTGTCTGTTTATGCTCAGGTATAAGCCCATTCTTGCGCTTTTCTTCTGCATGCTCCAATTCCATATCAAGAAAACGCTGACCGAGCATATCTAAAAAGGTTCTCTGAAACAAATTCAGATTTTCACCGTTGTCTCTCTTCTCCTTCAAATCATCGATTATATCTCCGGCCCTAGAGATCAAAAGCATCGAATCTTTCATAGGCAAATTAGCAAGCTCTTGCGCTAACTGCTCTGGACTACTGTCCATAACATCTTGCATCATGGCATGGCCAAGCGTGTCAACGTTCAGTTCACCGCTGATTAATTTACCTATGAGAGACATTAATACCTCCGAAGCGTGATGGTCGTTTCGCCAGTCTCACCATTGTATGATTCATCGACCATCCACCCGTCTTCGATGGCCATCTCATTCACCTCGGCTCGAGCAGCTTCCTTTGAATACTCATTGATGAGGTTGTCGCACTCATTACCGACAACATTTTGGAGCCCATACCCACCACCCCAGAAGTCCCACAAAAGACAGAATCCTTCTTGCCCGTCCCGGCGTTCACAGACTCCGATCTCGTAAGCCCTGTTGTTGCCCTTGACACGAAGTGCGTGAGCACATTTGCCCATGTCCTCTTTATTAAAACCATTAGGTAAAGGGTAATCACCAACATGCCGACCATACCACTTGAATTTGGTTTGACCCTCGATAAATTCCAAGCCGAGTGTCTCACACGCCTTCTTGAGGGCTTCGAGGTTCTTAATCTGGACGTCTACGACCACGACATGACTCATTTTGTGTATCTCTCCTTATCGTTGCAGTTATCCCGCGTGCGCGGAGTACATGTTTACGCCTTCCTGATCGCAGTGTCGGCTACCCATCTTCCCACGCGTGTTCGGAGCGCATTCATTTGTATTGGTCTGGAATGTCCCCATCTTTCCACGGAGCGTGAAGCTTGTAAACCCCATCTTTCCACGCGTGCGCGGAGCGCATTTCGGTGTCGCTCTTCAGCACGGAATACTCATCCATCTTTCCACGCGTGCGCGGAGCGCATATTTGGTTAGTGAGTGATTCCTCCTCACCATAAGGACCTGATGGAAGACCCCATAAAACAATCATGAATCTTGTTTGTCTTCATATTGCTTAATGAAATTCTTGACGAAACTGAGTCGAGTTCCGATCAAACGCTTTGGATCATCTGGATCACGAAAATAAAAAGCAGCACCAGAACCACGTGGCACAACCTTTATGCAATCGGAGCCCTGAATATCGACATAAGTTTCATCACCGACAGCACGAGTTTCTGACCGAATACGGCTGCGAACACGTTTAATCTTCAGCCTGCGTTCACGCAGTCGTTTATCTTCAATGATCTTAATTTGCTCATCTACCGACGCGATCTTGGAGAATCCCCTTGGCAGCAATCTTGCCCATTCTGGATGCAGTACCTGGGAGGCTGGTTTGACCAACCTCTGTCCATCCACCGTAACAACAGTGACATCAATGTTGTTGATAATGTCGGCGGATGTGTCAGAATCAATCCGAGAAATCATGTGATCATCGAGACCGCAAACGGACATAATGGCCTCATTGATTTCACCATTGCCGATTCGGCTCAATACCTTAAAACGAACCCTCGTCATGCCGCGTACGTTGCAAACATGATCTCGGAACTTTTTGAACTCCCCAGTGTTAAGCAGCCCCTCCCATTTAACGATGATGCCGCCGAGTGCACGATAACCATCATGAATGGCAGTCAAACACTCATCAAATTCTGCGCAAGCTTGTTCCAATTGTCCCATCGTTGCTGTCATAATCTCTCCCTTCGTTCGTGTGCGCGGAGCGCATGTCTTCTAGCGTTTTGCCTCATTCTGACCATCTTCCCACGCGTGCGCGGAGCGCATGCGTTCTTGCGCAACTTCTCCAAATCACTCTCATCTTCCCACGCGTGCGCGGAGCGAATCCCTGCACCATCTTGCGCTCTTTCTCCGTAACCATCTTCCCACGCGTGCGCGGAGCGCATAGGAACCTATTTGGTGGCGACATCTACAACGCCCATCTTCCCACGCGTGCGCGGAGCGCATATTTGGTTAGTGAGCGATTGCTCCTCACCATAAGGACCTGATGGAAAGGCCCCACAAAATAATTATGCGGCTTCGCCGCTCATCTCGTCAACGCTCTTCGTCTTAACAAATGAGAGGCCGTGCTCCTGACACTTATGCTCAAGGAAAGTCAAAAACTGGTAATATGTCCAGTCACCCAGCATCTTGATCGGACCCACCTCACACAGGTCAGTAATTCTGATGCCCTCGCACTTGCGTTTGATGGCTTCTTGAACAATGGCATGAGTGCGCTGGTGGTTCCAAGTTTTCTGGAAATTTTCACGTTTTGTGCGAAGATTATCATACGCCTTCATGGCTCGTTTACGACCCCTGCCATGCCGCGCAGTTTGCCGTCCATCACAGCGGAATGAATTACTCATGCTGAGCCGGCGCTTCTCGAATTGAACCATCTTGCGCCTCACATCTTCCCATGGCAACCGCCATTTCCAATTTGGATTATCAGACGGTGCGGCACACAGAAAGATATTTGGATCATCATCGACCCAAATATCAAAAGTCCTGCCTTCAACAGCCTTATGATTCTTAACAGGAACCTGGGCATTGAATACTGCATACCACTCGTCCTTATTGCCCTTCCTGTGACGTACAAATTTAATTTGTGGAACGTCGAGATTGCTGTCGATGAATACATCGATAAATTGTTTGATCTCTGTATTCTTATGATTCCAACTGCATGGGATTAACATCCTGGTGCTTTCGCGCCTGCCGGATTGCACAGCCTCTTTGCTGAACATTGTAACAGTGAGTACATAATTATCACCATCACGTTTGAGTGACCATGTTCTGGCATTCTGATCAAAAGATTTATCGCTGTGCCTGCTTACACCACGTGTTCCATCCACCAAGATGCCCTTGCGCTCAGTCTTATAGCGGCTGGCTGCTGATTGCTTGGCGACCTGAATCATCCCAGAAGCAATGTCCGGACACTCATCATGCAGTGTCCTAATGATTTTAGAGACTTCACTCTTAATCACCTCCTTGCTTGGTAGTGGAAGCGAAGAAGCCCAAGAGGGTGCCTTCCTATTATTATCAATTGCATCTTTGATACGACTATTCACAGCAGCGATTTCATCTGGGTTATAAACAGTATCGATTCGCCCCCACATTTGCAAAAAGCGATTCATAACAAAACGATAGTTTTTTGCGATCTCACGGAATGTCTTGTACTCATCGCCTTTCAAGTGTAACTTGATCTTGATGGCTTTTGGGGCCAAGTGGGTCCTGCAACAACGACCATTACCAAAAGACACTGTCTTTTGGGTTTTTACTTCTTTGTTACAGATAAAACACTGAATTGTGCCCATATCACTTTCTCCTTATCCACACAGTATACGACCATTTTCCATTGCTGGTTGGTGAGACCACCTCACCATATGGGACAAATGGAGCCCCATGAAATCATCAAAAAATCCCCACATCGGCATCTTCCCACGCGTGCGCGGAGCGCATGAGATCTCACTCTCCTTACACAGGCAAAAGCACATCTTCCCACGCGTGCGCGGAGCGCATGGGGTATTAATATTGACCATCTTCCCACGCGTGCGCGGAGCGCATGGTCATCTTCATTCATGTCACGCGTGCGCGGAGCGCATATTTGGTTAGTGATTCCTCCTCACCATAAGGACCTGATGGAAAAGACCCCATAATATTATATACCCAAATGGTAAATTACCCAATATTCAACTGTCGACCAGCCTGATCCCTGGCCCCCTTATGGGTTTCACTGGCATTGATGGCGTTGTCCTCGGCCCAATTCTTCATCTCCTCAAGATCACTGCTTCTGGACTTGGACAAGGGGTTGGTACCTTGAATCGCTGCCAGCACGTCGTCAGATTCCAATTCGCGATCGTTATGAAATGCGAGAAAAAGACCAGACCGGATGGCTTCTTCAAGCTCTGCGCCACTGAAACCATCGGATTCTTTAACGCATTTCTTGAAATCGAAATTCTTGGGGTCACGACCATACTTGCCAGCATGAATAGCCAAGATCTCAGCGCGTTCCTCTGGAGAGGGAAGGCCAACGAAGAAGATCTCGTCGAAGCGGCCCTTGCGCAGAAGCTCAGGCGGCAAGCCTTTCATGCGGTTAACCGTAGCGACAAGGAACACCGGGGCGGTCTTTTCCTGCATCCACGTGATGAAGTTGCCGAACACGCGCTGACTGGTGCCGCCATCCGTACTACCGCTACCGCCCATACCTGCAAATGCCTTATCCATCTCATCGATCCATAACACACATTGACCAACAGCTTCAACCGTCTGGATAGCACGGCGCAGGTTACTCTCAGACTCACCCACCAAGCCACCAAACACGCGCCCAATGTCGAGTCGAATGAGAGGGACGCCCAGGATGTTGCTAGTAGCCTTGGCTGCGAGACTCTTACCACAACCGGGGAGGCCCACAAGCAGGGCACCACGTGGATTGGGGAGGCCGAATTCCCTGGCCTTCTTGCTGAACGCCTTACTGCGCATCTGCAACCACAATTTGAGGTTCTCCAACCCGCCAATATCATTGATGGTTTCGCTGGTTGGGAAGTATTCGAGGGTCCCTGACTTCTTGACGGCAGAAGCCTTCTCAGCCAGAACAAGTTGTGACAGGGAAGTACCCTCGCCCATACTGGCAGCAATAATGATGGCTTTCGAGTACGCATTTTCGGCCTCGGTCGTGGTAAGGCCCATGGCTGCTTGAATGATCTTATCGCGCTCATCTTCATCAACATTAATGCCGCGCTTCTTAAGACCGGCCTTGTTGGTTTCGATTACTGCATCCAATGTCTTTGCCAGCGTCTCACGATCTGGCAAATCAAATTCGATGAGTGCAACGTCACGTTCGAGTTCCGGTGGGATCTGCTTGACGGGACTTATGATGACTATCGTCTTTTGAAGTTGCTTAAAATCGTTAGCAATGTCGCGCATCATGCGCACAGCCCTGACTTGCTTCCACGCAATGTGGATATCACGGAAGATATAAACAGCAGGACCAGGAAGCTTCTGAATGTGCATGAGGGCCTTGATGGGTTCAGCCATAGATTCGTCATATTGGACTTTCTTCTTGTCTGCACTAGGCTGATACATACCACGCGAACACGACCAGACGTGGATGTTTGGACGACCAGACTCTGCACAAGCCTTGATGACCTCTTTTTCTGCTCTGCCCTCTTCGGCAGTCAGCAAATAAATCACGGAATAACCGGCGTTAAAATAGGAAGCCAGATCCATTGTGTTCCTCCTAAAAATGTGACAAAGGGATATGCAAGAAAAAGTCACCCTTTCCTAGCAAACCGTGTGCCAGTTCACACATACCGCCAGTTGTATGTCTAGCCTCGACATCTTGTCGCTCTGACATAGAACACTTTCTGTGTGACATGTTTTCTTGTAGTTTATATGGGGTTGGTAAACTATTGTGGATGCTCGTAGAGGCTAGTAATTTACCCTCGCTGCTATATAAGCGGACAGAAAGACAGGAGGACCAAAATGTCCGTTGAAGTGAAAGAAATAACCGACAACATCGAGAAGACACTAAGCCTCGCAGAAGATGTTGATGATGACGCTGAACGCTTTGACCCGTCAACAGATAGTGCAGAGATACATGTGCCAACCATGCTTGCTGTCTTGTCGCAACACCTGACAAATCAAGCCATGATTATGGAAATACTAGGTGAGATAGAGTCAAACACTCGTATGAGGAGAAGAACATGAGCAAGACCCCAAAGCTTCATGAAGTTATTGCGGTAGAAGGTGAACTGGCTGGCGTGAACAGCCGGATTCTCACCGAGACTGCGGCTACCCTGAGCAAGAAGGAAGACCACTTCCTCGCGTGGCACAAGACCTATGAACCGAAAGACGAAGATGGGGAGAAGTTCCCGGATGAACACCACGAGATGGTGACCACCGTCCCGGATAAGCTCCAGTACATGTTCAAGCAGGTCGTGCCCTACATCGACGCTGTCCTGCAAAAGGAGCGCACTAACCAAGACGCCAGAGCCGACCTCGAGGTTGATGGGGTCATGATCGCAGAGGGGCTGCCTGCCACCTTCCTACTCGGCATGGAGACCAAACTGAAGGAATGGCGCAAGGTTCTGGACTCCTGCCCCACCCTGGCCCCTGGTAAGTCGTGGCAGAAAGACGAGACAAAGGGTAAGAATGTCTTCGTCAGTGAGCACGACGACAAGCGCAGCAAGACGCAGAAGACCGTCAACCATAAGGTCATTGTACAGCCGACCGAACACCACCCGGCGCAGGTCGTGGAGTTCACCGAGAACATCATCGTCGGATGGACCAGTACCAGGAACTGGAGCGGCATGATCACCCCGGCCCAGAAATCTGACATGCTTGGGCGTCTGGACAAGCTTCTGCGGGCAGTGAAGAAGGCCCGACAGCGTGCTAACAGCACCGACCTCGTCAAGGTTAAGGTGGGTGATGCGATGGCTAACTATATCCTCGGAGATCTCATTGCATAAAAAGGTAACTGAAGAAAGTTGCAGTTGCCCGTACTATGGGGCCACCTTCAAACAGTAAAGGTATGGTTGCACATCACCTTGGTTTCGCTTTTGTGATGATTTTCTCGATACTTGTCTTCATGGGGCCTTTCCATCAGGTCCTTATGGTGAGGAGCAATCGCTCACTAACCAATATGCGCTCCGCGCACACGTGGGAAGATGGTTTCGTAAACAGAGCCTGTCGCCCGACGAGATCATGCGCTCCGCGCACGCGTGGGAAGATGGTGGTGAGCATGAGGTGCGTCATAATCATCATGGCAGTGGTTGCGCCATGAGTATTTGATTTTTGTAACTGAGCAGCGTTAGCTTCAGCGTCATAGGTGGAAGTCTGGTCCTACAATCACAGCAGTCCCATATGAGAGGGAAGTTGGATTGTGGGTCAAGCCAGACCAAAGCCTCCCGTGCCCGATTGAGGTATGGGGTCAGCGTCATGTACGTCAGCGTATTGCTCAGACAGCTTCAGGGAAGCACGCGAACAAGTAGGTAGATTGAAACCCTAGGATAAAGCCGAGGTCGTGGGTTCGTGTCCCACCCCGCCATCACCTGGCCCTTTTGAGTAGAGGACTCGGTGATGGCGGGTAGCTCAGTGGTAGAGCGCGGTGATTCAGATTGAGGTTTCGACCTTACCGAAAATAGCGATGGGACCCAAGCTTTTCGGTAGCCCAATTGGATGAGGCACTGAGTCTAAAACTCAGTTGATATGGGTTCGATTCCCATACGATGCTTACAATCGCGGGGTGAGGTATTAGGATAGAATACCTCACCCCATTTTCTAGGACACTCTCCTTGAAACGAATCATAACCATACTCAAAACAGATAACGAAAAGGCATATGCTGAGGTTCATGTGGCATGGAGTACTATAATAGACCGTGCTTTGCGCGATATGGGCAGAGATGAATTTGTTGATACTATATTGACTGTTCTGAAGCATAAACGAGATGGTTTTGATGACGACACCGCCTTTCAACTCAGAATGGTGTCAGACCATAGAGATAGGTTATTGTCTAGAACCGAATTCTTAGAAAAGCAGGTACGAGAACTCCATAACATGTTAGTGGATAAAAATGGATGAAAAACTAGAGATACCAGAAAAACTGGTATTATACGCCGTCCGTAATTCTGATGGGCAATGGTTCCGTCGTAAGGGTTATGGTGGTTACGGCAAAACTTGGTGCGGTGAATTCCATAAAGCCAGAATATACACAGCCCCCAAGGGTGCTAGGGGCGTGGTAACATGGTTTGCTAGACAATACCCAGACTACCCCCCACCACACCTAGTTGCTTTGCACATTGGTGCCGTTGAGGTCATCGACGAGTCTGATCGACTCAAGAAGGTATTCGTTGATCACGTAACACAAAAAGCCAGAAGAGATGCTAGGCACAAGCAAATGCTGCTGCATCAGGCCCAGTTGGATCTAGATGAGGCTCAACGTAGGATCGAGGAGCTGAACGTAGATGAAAATGACGGTTGCTGCGAACATTAGTAACCAGATGGTGTCATAACCTGCGAGAAACCAATGGACAGAAAACTTCTCGGGAAACTCATAATTCAACTGCGACACCTGTTTGAAGGAGGAAAACTGCAGGCACCAGGAACTAGTGCTCATGACATACATCGCATGAGGGTGTGGGGAGAATTTGGTAGGTTCATCCTTGGTGAATATGAAATTGTTGAGCCCATCCTACCAACGAACAAATGCGGGTGCTCTTTCTGCATTGAGACATATCCAGCGCTCATGCGGGCCAAAGAATACCTCAAACCGGATGATTTTGCAGCTATATCTGATGCCCTAGAGGCATCGATGGTACACGAAAATGACGTGGCCTACTTGAAGGGCAAAAACGAAGAATTGCAAGCCGAAATAGATAGACTCAATCTTTCCAAGGAGGAAACCAATGAAGGTAATAGTTAGCTTTGGTGATACAAATCAGGCGATCCGATGGGGTTACATCACAAAAGACGATTACGAGAAGCTCAAAGCGTACAAGCAGTCCGAGGGTGATCAGAAGCTACAACTTGATGCCCGTCTAATTGCGGTGTTCCTGGCAGATGGTCATATCGTCAGTGCCCAGATGCAACACTTGACCGTAGAACCACCGCTTGCCACCACGAGCATGGCTCAACTCAGTGTGGTGCAACCGGGACCAACATTTGAAGATCCAGAGGATGATGAGGACGACGGATCATGAAGGCATAATTTATAGCGTGTGCCCGGTCCTCAGATGCACCCTGTAACCAGCCCTCTCAGCGACATTCTTGAACTCTTCGAGCTCTTCCATGGTGTACTGCTTGAAACCAGCCTTTTCTGAGTTTAAGACATCTGTTGGTTCGTACTGCTGCAGAATCCATAATCCAGCGGGGTGCAACCACCCAGCCATCTGTTCGAATGTATTAATGTCTATATATTTGGGACACAAAGTGGTGTGATATTCTACTTCTATGCCTCTATGTGGGGCGATTTCTGCCAAATGAAAGCTACCCCACACATCATGAACCAGAGTTGCTTCTGATCGACCAGCCATATCATATAACCTCATGTCGATGGGAACTTTGAAGTCCAAACTCAGGCAATCCAGTAATCCTTCACTCATCATCTGCTCAATCACAGTCGGTCTGGAACCATTGGTGTGAAGTTTTATCTTCACCTTCTTTTTCTTCACCTCGCGTGCGAATTTAATTAATCCTGGTTGTAGGGTTGGTTCTCCTCCAGATATCACGACACCATTAATCCACCCCTGCTGGCGCTCCAATAGTGATAGTACTGTGTCAGGATCGATTTTATCCATGGTCCTAATACCGTCTGCTTTTACAAACCGCCAGCTATGGCAGTATGGGCATCTCCAATTGCAACCAGCCGTTACAACTACGGCTGCTACTTTGCCGTCCCACTCAATTAGGCTGTTAGTGATGAGTTGTCTTATATCAATATCAATCTCGTTTTGGGTGTGCATGCCTGTCCCTTTGAAAAACGCGTTTATCCATCATCTTTTTTATCTCTTCAAACGACACTGGAGTAAAATTCCACCGATCTACCCCAACATCGGTTGATAGAAGGCCAAGGTCATCAGGCAGCTGACCATGAGAGTGACCATACAATTGCCAACTGCCGTGATGTGACTTATTCCATACCCTCATTGCATAATGACATAGAACAATGCATTGATTACCTACTCTGATGGTGTCAAGATGCCTGACGGAAGCAAAACCATCAGACTTCGTTACAAACTTGCTATCGTGGTTGCCAACCACCAAGTGAACTTGGCCATTGAGCTTACGTAGGTAGTTCTCTACCACCCCATCTTTTCTGGTAAAGCAAAAATCACCAAGAACGTGAACAACATCACCGGGTTTTACAACAGAATTCCAATTTCTGATAATGGTTTCATTCATCTCAGTAACATTGCAAAATGGTCTGTTGCAATACTTGATGATGTTTGTGTGGCCAATATGTAGATCTGCTGTAAAAAATGTTCTCATCTCAATGTCATCATCATCATCATCATCATCATTCCGGATCTGTGTGCACGTCCCTTTTACCGCGCAACATTTCCGTAGTTACGCGCAAATCAGCACAGGTCCACGCATCCCACAAAAAATCCTTAACATATTGATATGGTAGGTACCCATATCCGCGATCACCCCAACTGGTTCCCCAGCTGTTCTTAAACTTAACCAGTTTGCGGTTATCATCGTATCCAACAGTGCAGATCGCATGTCCGCCATAAATCTGACTAGGATTTGCTGGATATGGAACCACGCCGTTCGAACCAACAAAGAAAAACTCGTAGAAACACGGAATGCCAATAGGTACAGGATTATTCACCAGAGCCTTTTTGAGTTCATACATGTTTGACACTCTGGTATATGATTCAATTAATGACCATCTAGCAACAAGATTGGCCCAAGATTCCGGCTCACCCACATTGACGTCATTATATGGCCATGCTTTTTCTGTCGGAACACCAACACGGTGTAGGACCTTCATGCCATAACGGATAGAACTACCTTCTTCTCCCGGCCACGGATCTATCTCCTTGCACTTATAATATAGCCACTGCTCAGACAGATCATACACCTTATCCCCATCACCGCGTTTACCCTCTGCTATCTCCTCAAGATGTTCTTTCTTTTCCTGCCACTCCTTGAGTGCCGTTACAGCAAAACCAACACAACTACCAAGACGGCCTTGATCCTTTACTGGCGACATGCCATCAGTGTGATCTATAACTGAAGGTAGCATCATGGGGCGCTCCATCTTAAAGACGAAGTCCCTATTATCAGCTGGGTCTCTGCGTAACGTCAGCGGACGAGCGCCATCAGGTATCTGAAGCATTGGTGCATGTTTGTGCATTTCGCAATTATCATCACATTGATGTACGCCATCTCCAACAACACGATCTTCATTCATATTTGGTCCTCCTCATACTTTATATTTATGGCGCACCAATTCTCATCAACACACCACCAGTAAGGAGAAAGCCGACACCGACCCATTGATACGTAGTAAACTTAACGCCCTGGCCAAGTGCTATCATTGTGGCATAATACGTCACAAGCATTAGTTGATCATAAATGACACCGTCTATAAATAACCTCTTTGATACCCAACTCACCAAGAGCCAAAGTGGGCATAGAGCACCGAATACAGCCATTATCCAAAACCAATTGGACTGACCCTTATTAACCTTGACGCTCATCCAATAATAAATAACGTAATAGATAACAACGCCTGGGACCCACCACAAATAGTGAAAATCAGATTTGGTCATCACCTTTTTCTTTTTCTAACATATATGTTGTAAATGGATCCATTATAGAAATCCTGTTCTGCTTGAGCATCACCATCAACCTTCTGGCAATCTCCTTCGCCTTTTTTAGGATTTCGTATGGCTTTTGTGGAAATCTCGGGTAATTTATGAGACCGATCTCTATGCCTGGCTCTTGTCCGTCTGTATATAAAAAGGTTGTTTGGGTTATTGTGGCACACAACCCCTCTTCGTCACAATATTCTCTGACTGCCAAGATTGGGTTTATCTGGCTGTGTACTGGACCATCATATCCCTCGCGCAACCCCACAAAAATCTTGACCCAGTAGGTCTTAGCTTCTTTCACACCTTGGCCCTCTTAGCGACAACCTGCCCACCACCTTTGCATTCGGTGCAAACCACTCTATCATAGGGCTCGTCTCTAGTACAACAGCACCCCACGTACTTGAGTGTGGTGCCCTTACCATTGCACTTTGGACATTCTACAATGACTCCGTCCTCACCCAGAAACTCTTGCAACTCTTTGATGTACTCAGCACTCACATCCTGCATGCACAATTTGAGTGCTTTGCGGAGGCCTGTCTTAAACTTAGAATTGGGGCATTTATCCAGCGCCACAAGTAGGTGACCAAGTTCATTTTGAACTGACCAAATCGGATTTTTCCTGAATTCTTCAATCATATCATCCCATCATTTTGCTAGGAGCACACACATTTTTTGAGTTTGCGGCCACAGACGTTGCATTTGTCATTTGGACTTCTCTTTGGGCCGGTCCTACGAATGGTGGTGCAATCCCTGGGTTGTATATCTTCTTCCTTGAGACCATCTAAATATGCCCCGGCAACCTGCCAGTAATATGCCAACAAGCCCTCAGCCTCAAATTCTGCACTATCATTGTCGGAAACTGAAAAGGCATTTACTTTCACCCGCGATGACATTCCAACCTCAAACTTGCCACGAAAATTTGGACTATCAACCCAGTTTGATGTTAGGTCTGGTGTAACCGACATAGTTAACTCACCATTGATAGATTCTGAGGCAGGAGTAACTACTGCATTAGCATAAACATGGAACCCACCAGGTACCTCGTGGTCTTGCATGACCAGCATTCTGCTGTTAGACCCAACTTGATTCGCGCACAGAAAAGCGAAATTTTGCTGGCGGCAAAAAGACGCCATGAGCAACCCCAGTCGTTTACACTCATTAATGTCATCTTCATCTACTGGTTCTGTCTCAGTGAAAAGGAATTCATTGTTAAGCATGTGTTAGACCCCTACAACAGTTATTTAAATGCATATTTACTCAAATACCGAAACACGGAACTCGAGTCTACACCATGAAAAAGACCGCAGTGGTAGAAACTGTAAAAGGCGAAATGGAATTGATATCTTATTGGGATGTTTGTAATATATAAAATAACCCCACCAGGGGGTCCCTCATATTGACGGTTAGCAGCTGGTGGGGAGCAAGTTATCTACGGGCATCGATTATGACTGGGAGGCTACTGTTGCGGATTATCTCTATTACGGCCTTGGCCTTATCTGGGTTGGCAGTAGTATGCAATGAAATATAATTGCCGTCACCAAGTGGAACCTCAATCCCAGTGCCATAACCTTCTGCGAAATGGCCATCATGAATGACTATTTCACCTTCGTAATTGGGGTCATAGGCTTCGCCGATCTTCTTCAGCTGGCTGCAAGTGGGTTCGTTTTCCATGATATTATCCTAGTTCTGGGAACAACTGGGCCGGGTCACGACCTGTCTTGTCGGAAAGATTCTTGAGAGTCTGGAAGGACGGACGACGCTTGCCACTACCCTTGCTGAGCTTATACCTGGACAGAGTAGAGGAATGAACACCAACCTGCTTGGCGAGCTTTTCCTGGGTTTGGCCAGTTGCCTTCAGGCCCTTAGCCAGCGGACCCTTGGCTGGAAGGTCCTGGATGGAGGCAGTTGGTGCCTTCTGTGAGCTTGGCTTAAATCTCTTGGCCTGTTGCTTCTTCTCCATGAGGGCTATTTGGCTGCAGGTCATATTCTCAACAGGTCCCTCATAATTAATTGGGATCTCTGGTTCAGGTTCTGGTGCGGTCATACCAACAGACTGCTCTACAGTTTCCACAGCATCTTGTAAATTGGCATATTCTTCTGGACTATATTGATTTTTGAGGTGAGCCTCTAAATGCTCTCTGGCCATATTTACAACTAGTGTGATAGCCTCATCATATTGCATACTTATCTCCTACGGTATGTATCTCAGTACGATATCTTTGACTATAGGAAACCACAATGACCCCCAATATCCTGATCCTCGGGCGCACTCAGGCCGGAAAAACAACAGCAGCAGAGATACTAGTAAAAAAGTTTGGATGGTCCACTTCCAATACTTCCGATCAGATAATCCATGATTATGCCGAAAATTGTGGCCTTGGCCTAACGGTCAATGAAATACTAGCCAATAAAGACCAACACAGGATGGCTCTTTACGAATATGGGATAGAAGCTCAGTCCGTAGAGCCGGATTACCCCGTAGGACGCATGCTCAAAACCAGCAATATTATTGCTGGGGTTAGGACCCCCGAACAACTTAAAGCAGTGCATTCATTGTTCGACAATATTCTTTGGATAGAAAAGGATGTCCCAGCTGGACCCACAGATGCCATATCTTGGGATCTGTTGAGGTCTGGCGGATACGGAGCCATCAAGATTGATAATAACGGGACCATAAAAGAAATGGAAGCAATGTTGTGCTCGCTATTTATACCGGATTCCTGTCCAGTGTGTCATACCACCAAGAGTGTGATGTTTAAGGATGGGTGGCTTGAGTGCTCTAGGTGCGGTTCCCACTGTCATCTAACTTCTTTACCCGGAGCTTCGGAGGCTTAACAAAGAAACTCATTTGGCGCTTCTTTTTCCTTTTGCCTGGCATTCCAGGATGACCACCAATGGGTTCCCAATGACCTTGCTCATGAAGAATCTTCAGTTTCATCTCTATCCTCGAACAGTTTACAGGTATTTGTAACTTCGGGGTTTCTGATCCAGTAACCCAAAAGCCTTTCGTGCCTTTCAATTACCTGGATTTTGATTTTGCATTTTGTAATATAACTACGATCGGTTTCAGAATGACGGCATCGATAACAAGAATGTTTTTTGCCTTTTGTCATCCTAATGTCCCTACATGGATAACGCATCACGTCCGAGTTAAAGGAGATAGCCGATATTGCAGAAATCGGTGTAATCACTTAGCACTCTCCTAAAGGTATGTTTGAATATGAAAGAAATAGACAAAAACTTTCCATTTAATGAATATAGGCCACACCAAAAAGAAACGATCTTAAAGATGTTGGCCAAATTCGACAAAGTCGATAACATAATACTCGAGAGTCCAGTAGGTACTGGGAAATCGGTATTGGCAGTCACGTTGTCGAATCTTCTTGGCAGATCATACTACCTCACAATTCAGCGTATACTGCAAGACCAGATCATAAATGACTTCCGTTCTCAGGGAATGGTTGAACTAAAGGGTCGTAGTAATTATGAATGTTGGTTCCTGAATCGCATGGCCCAGGTGTCACGCAATGAAACTGCCAAATTCCTGGATGAAGCAGAGCAAACCGGCAGAAAACTCAACCTAGACAGGGAAGATGACGACGAGGACGAAGAATACGAAGAAGTAGAAAAGCGAAAGTATTACGCCAATAAAGGGCGTTGCGTGCGTAAGGGCAAGAGCTTTCTGAAAGGTTGCATAGACAAGAACAAATGCGCCTATAAAAACCAAATAGACGCAGCCACGTTCGCCAGGCATTCTGTGTTCAACTTCTCAAGCTTCCTATATCAAAGACGAGCCGGTAGGTTTGGAGAGGAAAGAGACCTGCTTGTGATAGACGAGGCGCATCAAATTGAACCACAAATAATGGATTATGTTGATGTCACTATTGATGGTAGTGACATTGGTCAGGCATTGCCAGAATATGAAACCGCATTGGAGTATCGAGACTATTTCGAACAGGTTGGTCTTACCAAGATAATTGCTGGCCACATGATGCAGGCCGAAAGTGATGAAGATATCGATGAGATGGAGAAGTGGACCAGGATTCAGGGTAAGTATAACACATTTAAGTTATATGTAGAACATGTGGATTGTGTCGCCGAACTCAAGAAAAACGTGGTGACTATCAAACCACTATATGCCACTTACCACGCTCCTCGTTTGTTACTCCCAGCTGGACGTCGCCGTCTCTTTATGTCAGCAACCATATTAAATCCGCGCATCTTCGGCGACAGCATCGGTCTGGACCCAGAAAAAACTGCATATATAACAGTACCGCACACCTTTCCGGTTGCTAATAGGCCCATTCACCTGGATTATGCTGGGTCCATGAAATTTAGCAACCGCAAGAAAACCATGCCTGCCATGATCAAGAAAATCGACAAGATCATGACCAAGCACAAAGGTGAACGTGGTATCATCCACTGCCAATCCTTTGGTATTATGGATGCTATTCTGTCTGGGTTGTCGTCCAAGAACAAACGCCGGATCATAGACCAGCGTGAGTACCGAAGAAGAGAGGAAGTACTCGCCACACAGTCTATAAGCACAGATTCTGTCATTATGGCCCCAGCCATGCATGAAGGCCTAGACCTGAAGGGTGATCTATCCCGGTTCCAAATCCTAATGAAGGTCCCATACCCAGACGCCTCAAACAACAAACAGCTTAAGGTCAGAATGAATGAGTCCTGGCAATATTATTTGTGGTTGACAGCGTTAAAGTTTGTACAGAGCTATGGGCGCAGCATCCGTGCCCAAGATGATTGGGCAGAGACTTATATTCTAGATAGCGATTTTGACAGGTTCTATGGTATGGCTGATCGATTCAGCCTGCTTCCGGATTGGTTTGTTGAGGCGATCCAGGTTTAACGTTCATAAACGAATCTGAGCTTTTTCTCGCCAAACACCTTATTGTAATTGTGTTTAGTTGCATATTCAGATTCTGTTAAGGACATTTTACGGGCTCTGTTATATAGAGTCTTTTTGTGCATCACCCAACCATTAATCGAAACATACCAGTAATCTGGCTTAACCTCACCATCCAATCTAAAGTTGCAAGCCTTGTATGTGGCACCGTTGTGGTTAAAGGTAGTGTCGCAGTAGGATATAACCGTTCGGTACTTGTCTGGCAATCTTTTTATGCATCTTGAAACGAACCATGATGCGAAATTCTTTTTCTGGTATCTTGGGTGTATACAGAGTCGTGACAATTCCCTAGTGGTCTCCCTATCCCACGGAAGATTTTGCCTAGTCAATGGACTAAAAACACAAACAGCCACCAAGCAATCCATCAAATAGGCACCAAGAACGTTGCCACCGCGACCAGCATTTGATAAATAATGGTACTTCGACAAGAGGCTTCTATATTCATCAGCAGTACTGGGTTTTATATTGATGTCGCCGAATTCAAAATCAACCGCCTCAATACTCGACAAGCCAACCCAGTACTTAATCAACTCAATAACACGGTCTTTGCAGCCAAACTCGTGCTCCCACAAATACCGCAGTTCGTAGTCTTTACAATAACGCTCAACGTAAGTTGATTTTGCTTTGTCGTTTCTAACCGCCTTACCTAGAGAATGCCAGTATTCGCCCTGGCACTCTATTAGAAGCGTCTTGTTGTGTAACTGTATGGCGCAGTCAAAGCAATATGGACCTATTTGGTGTTCAGCTTCATAAACAACACCGAGGTCATCCAATATGGAATACAACACCAATTGTATTGACGAAATGCGCGGCATATTGGACCTAACAACGGCCATCTTTTCTCTATATGCTGGGTCTTTCCACAGCCTTAGGGCATTCTCTCTAGCTATTTTCTGCATCCGTTCCCTATAGCCCGGAATAGACCAGATTTTTCTCATTGATTCTCTATACGGCTCGCTCCTCCTTTTCTCTATGATGCCGGCCTTGCGATCCTCATCGGCCCAATATGAGCTAGCCTTCTTAGCATTGTCCACCAACTTTGACTTTGGCATTTTGCCCATGCCAAGCTTGACAGCCTCAGAAAATTCCTTATTACCCTTTCTATTCTCATAGGACTTGTCATATATACCACGGCTAGACTTGCGAGAACAACTTATACAAAGGTTGTTCAATTTTGCTGTTCTACGTTGTACGGTCCTGGCCTTGCCGCATCCGGGACAAACAACTTCTACCGCATCAGTGTTTGATGTGGAATTTATTCGCCTTTTGCGTGCAGATTCAGCACTGGCTTTGGCACCACATTCAGAACACCTGTTATAACCAAGCTTTTTCTTTTGCTTATAGAAGTTTGGGGACGTCATTGAGGTAAGATTGCCACATTCGTGGCAATTAAATGTCTTACGCTTTGCTGCCATAGAAATAAAATACTATATGGTATGGCAGACCGGTTTAACCTGCTTCCGGATTGGTTTGTTGAGGCAATTCAGATCTAGCGGTACGCGTCTTTGACGGCATTTCTTTTCTGATACAACTCATCTAAAAATGGGTGCCTCTGGGCCGACATGATGATATCTCTGGGGTCACCATAACCAATTTCCTGGGCGATCTCAACAGCGCTATCCGATATCTCACCCAAGTCAGAAACTATAGCCCCCAGTCTTTGTTTCATTGGCTGATTCTTTGACTTATTCTTAATGTCCTCTATCTGTCGCATCACACCAAAGATCATGTCTCTAACCATGGCTATGAATTTAGGATGTCGCCGAACCATGTCCCATTTTGGTTTGTTTTTATAATTACCAAGGCCATATGAGGCAACTGCTGACTTGGATATCTCTTCGTCAGTGTACCGTGTGGGTTTCTGCCATTTGATCCCTGGATCAGATATGCCCAGTTCTTCCCAACCTTCGGTGAGGATGTGGTCTAACTCTTCTTTGAAATTCATTAGTCTAGATCGAACCAAGTGCGGAACCAGTCCTCGGTGTAACCATCTTCACTGTCTATTTCTGGGAATTCAACAAACTTCTGACCAGCAATCTCGACTTCTTCTGCGCCTGGCACCATCACAACGATGTCGTCTGGTGTGAGGAAATTGAGTGCCGAATTTGTTGTATCGGATAGACGGGCATATCCGTTAATGACCGGAAACCTGCGTGTAATAGTAATCACAATATTCTCCTATATGGCGAATTTGAGAATACCACCAACTATTGTCAGAACTGCCACCACTATACCCATAAGTAGGTATAATCTCCTGATGACTTTCTCACACTCAGCCCGGATATCCCCAGCTCGCGCCTCATTGTGTTTAGCAAAAGCATCCTTAATTCTGTCGTTCACCTCAGCGAGTATCTCGTTCTGCAGACGATCCCTCTCGTTTCTAGAGGTGGCCCTATTTTCGCTCAACTTTCGCTCTAAAAGTAGGTCCAACGAATCCGATATGGCTTGGCGGATTTTGTTTGACTCTTCTACAGTGAGACTGCGAGTATTCAGGACCTCGTGAACTATTTTCTCTACCTTGAGTTCGAATACTTCGTCTTCTTTTCCAGCCATATTAACCCGCCATGTTCATTTGCATCAGTACGGAAGTCTCAACCGCTTGTCTGACAATGTCGTCTTGTACCCGAATAACCTTCTCTGGATCTCTCATGAGGTCTGATTTCTCAAAGTAGAACTGAAAACCGCGACTGTATCCAGGATGTACTTCATCAGATATGATGCGTACCTTGCCGGGAACATCGGTCCTAGCAAGCACGTTACGGGCTACATTGGCTCCATTAGTGCCGCCAAGACTGTGGTCAATCAGGATGTAATCGAACTCTTGAATTTTTGACCAGAAGTCTTCCAAACTGTCCGGATACAGGAAACTATGACATGAAAATCCCAGTTTCTTATATAGATCGGACAGCTTTAAAAGCATGGGCAAGCTGGAATCTATGATTGCAACACTTGGCTTGGGTTCCATTTTCCTATGTATTCCTCCTACCAATATTTCCTCTTTATTTTTGAAGCAACTTTCTGGCGGTTATATGAAGCGTAGCACCAGTATTTCAGGGAACCAGGAGGACAGTGTTTATGTATATTGTGATTTATGGCGTCATGTCTGATGACAAGGACGAAGTTGAGGTTGACGGTCCATTCTACTATGGATGTGCACCAGAAGAGGAAGAGGCCACAAAACTGGCTAAAGACCTTGCCAATAGCCCAACCAAGGACGTTGTGATACCACGCGTCATGCCTGCCAAAGAAACTGAAACAATACCCATTCTGATGATGAGGGCTCAGGATTCTTGGTTCAAGAGATTCAAAATCAGGGCTAAGGCTGCGTCACACACCATAAAACGCGAACTAGAAACTACACTGTGTCCATTCCAGAACGCATCCCTGTGTAAAATCCTTAAGCTTTCAGGATTGTCGGCATGATTAGAAGAATCAATCTATTCGCCGGCCCTGGTGCTGGAAAATCAACCGCAGCAGCAGCCATATATTCAGACCTCAAGCGCCGTGGTTATAGCGTAGAACTCATCAACGAGTACATCAAAGGTTGGGCATATGAAGCTAGGGAAGTTAAGCCATATGACCAATTATATGTGTTTGCAAAACAACTACGCAAAGAAGAATTAGTTCTGCGAAATGGTGTGGATTTGATCGTCACAGACTCCCCCATCCTTCTGTCCATCTCTTACGCCAGGAAATATGGTTTCAAAGACTGGAAAGCGCTGCTTGATGTGGCCTGTGGATTTGAGAAGGAGTATCCATCTCTCAACATTTATCTAGATAGGGGTGACTGCCCCTATCAGGAAGATGGACGGTGGGAAACAAGAAAACAGGCAGTAGAAATGGATCGCCAGATCAAAGAACTAATGGAAGAGTGGCTCAATAATTGGACCGAATCGCCATATGATGCCCATGCTGCACTGGTGGAAATAGTAGAAGAGAAGATTGATGAGCAAGAAACCGTTGGGGCATAAAGCCTACGGACACATACCGCACCTGCCAGGTTCTCGTATGGGTCCTGGTGACCACCATTGTGATGAGGGCCAGAAAAAGATCTGTACCCAAAAAGCACGAGATAAACACGACCTCATCATCGTGCAGGAGAAGGTTGATGGTACCAATGTTGCCATCACCAGGATCGACGGGCAGATAATCCCGCTAACACGTAGTGGGTATCGGGCCGAGACCAGCAAGTACAAGCAGCATCACATGTTCGCCAAGTGGGTCATGCAAAACACTGACCGATTTGAATTTCTCAAAGAAACAGAGACAATAAACGGTGAGTGGATGGTACAGGCACATGGCACTCGTTACAAATTACCCCACGAACCATTCGTACTGTTCGATATGATCATCCCAGACGAAGAATCAAAATTTGGTCGCTGGCGTATTCCATTTAAGGATCTGATCTGGATAGCCCAGGTCAATAAATTCGTGATGCCCAAGCTGCTCCATATAGGAGCCCCAGTTTCCATAGAGGAAATTCGTGGTATACTTGAACCCAGTGGACACGGGGCCATAGACCCCGTGGAGGGGGCCGTGTGGAGAGTGGAGCGCAGAGGTAGGTTCGACTTCGTCGCCAAGTGGGTTAGGCCAGACAAAGAAGATGGATCATACCTACCAGGCCGTGGATCCGATGACGGCATTATTTGGAATTCTTGGTTCGGTTGGGCTTTTTTAGGCCCCTAACAAGCTTTACTACTTTAAGTGGTTTTCCTTCGTAAAGAGGTTCCGCAATGTCGTCGCCAATTATTTCACCGGTGGCGGCGTTGACACCAATACAGTGATCAATCTTCTTATCCATTGGAATTCCTCCGGTACCTATAGTATCTTTATTAGAAGGATGTTATTATGAAACAAGATACCATTAGTAACATCATAGGTTATGCTTCCAAGTCTGTTGTATTGCTGACAGTGTCAGCATTGATTTATCATATCAAGTTTCAACTATTGGGTGGCACTGAAAACCTGTTGGTGTGGGGCATTTGGATGGGCATGTTGATCGAATTTGCCGCCACTTTAACTGGACTGATCATGCTGACATTATCAGCGATAATGTTACTGATAGTGTCAGAAAAGGCATGCATCTTAGACAGAGATAAAGAAAAATTCCGTGATAACATTAAAAATGTCAGTTATGTCAAAAACATATTCTGGTATTGCGTTAGCGTGTTCCGCGTCAGCCTTCTAGCATATTTGGGGTGGGTAGCTTCAACGGTTATGGGGTCAGTGATTATATTACTGGGACTTAGCAGCATGATTATTGGACATTATGTGGTATCAAAATGCAAAAAGCTGGTGGCAGAGTATGATACTTGTCATAGTTGCAAAGATGGATGTGACTGTGATAGTCATGGCGTTGGTTGCCTGTGCAATCCGGAGAAGTAGAAATGAAGAAAACTGCATGTGTTGATCTAGACGGAACACTTATTCGATTTGATGAGTGGCGTGGTGTGGAATACTTCGGAGACCCACTTCCCGGAGCTAAAGAGTTCCTTTCTAAGTTACGGGAGAAGTTTGATGTGGTCATCTACACTTGTAGGTGCACGGAAGGCATCGACGGGCCAGAGAAAGCATCTCTCCTAAGAAATCGAGTGCGCGATGAACTAGATCGGTTGGGCTTCGAATACGACCACATCTGGATTGGCCAGGGAAAACCCATAGCGTCGGTCTACATTGATGATAAGGGAATGCGTTGCGACCCTGCTGCTGACAACTTGGCCTATCAGAGAATATTATATGCTCTTGGGTTCCGTGAGGATGGGTCAGGAGTTGGCGGCGTCGATGATGCCAATAATATGGTAGATTAAACGCTTCTTCTCATCGTTAAATTTCCACTTCCTGCCAACATTCTTATCTGCCCATCCCTTGGCACTACCACCATCCTGCTCGAGCTCCTGTGACATGGCCGTCCAATCAGCCACCATCTCAATGATATCGATCTCTGACATGGCATTTGGGTTGCCATGAGCCTCTGGGTGGTGCTTGTTGACATTGATATGGTGTAAGCACGCATCCTTAACCTTAGCCTGCATGCCTTCAGGGTATTCAAAATCGATCCCATCGTTGTTGCATCGATGATATTCGGTGAGCCATATGTAAGCCGGTCGTTCGACATTCCCATACTTGGACTTGTCATGCTTCTTGGCCCTGGCCATAATTTTGTCGCTGTTATAATCTGAGTGATCGGCTACTAGCTTCATATTGGCAACTACGCGGTCAATATGTTCCTTAGTCCTCTTCTCAAAGAATTGGACCATCTTCTGTGTGGGTTCCATATCTGTACTTTCAAATAATGTGTTTAGTTTCATACTGGGACTAGCTCTCCCCCATCCATTGTGACCATGCCAGCATATCTGGCCCATTTTTCTGGTGAATTCAAATACTGGTCTAACTTTTGTAGGTGTTTTACTGTTGTTGGGAAATCCATCCTGCCATAAGATACTGCTGCGTCCCTGGCGGTTTTCTGGGCGTGGTTGTACACTGTCAGTTTGCTGTGAGCATCCGCATACTCAGCTCCGGCCCTCTTCATAGCTTCCCACCATTCATCTGGTGAGGTAATACCGGTTTCGTTAGACTTACTCCTGAGGTTGGCCTCTACTTGTTCCCTCAATTCGCGCTCGAAGCCATACTCGTTGGTCATGTACCTGAGAGCTCTGTTGACCTTTTCTTTTACGTAGGCCCACCCAAAGTCACCAAACCTGGTAGCCGTTCTCTGTGACATTCTGTGGGTAAGATCGCCGATGTGTTCGGCCATGTATTGGAAGAGCCCCGTACCAAGCACAACAATTGGTCTCTTGGCACCAGTAGCCAGGACCTCTGGTAGACCGCGTTGGTTGTCGGCCAGCTCATTGAATGAAGCTTCTACTTTGCTTTTTATTGGGCCGCTAAGTCTTGAGAAGTGAGTTACGTCTTCAGATAACGTGCGCAGTTTCATGCTATCTCCTCGTACTCACCTTGCACACGCTGCCAATCAGTTATAAACTTGCTGGGTACCTTGCCATACAAAACCCTGATCGCAGTTCTATAAGTAACCGATGGGTGTTTAACTAATTCCACGGCCGCTATGATTTTATTGCGGCCACGAAACATTACTGGTGTACCAATCCTGGCCGTATAATTGAACTCGTCAACCCCATGATATGCAAACGATTTGGCGGCACGCGTTATCTTATCCTTTATCTTGAGCACGGTTTCCTCTGCCTCTTGCGAAGATGGCCTAGGTGGCGGGTTATCCCAGTCTATTTTGCCAATGGCGCTAGACATATACCTCTTATAATCAAATTCGCTGGAATACGAAAGGACTCTCATCATCTCGGCAACTAACGCTTCTTTCAACATTGGTATTATGGCTTGGCGTAACTGCGGTGTTATCTTCTTCTCTTTTACTCTTGTCATGAACTCAAAAAATGCGTCGATGTACTTGTTGACAGCATAATCCCATGACTCCATGTTGCGCAACTTTGCCCCATACAATTGTGCAGCCATATAATCATTAGCAAGGCCGGCCTCGGCATCAGCACTGCTCATAGCGCCAGATATATTGTCTTCATCGTCAAACGCGGTTCTAGGTGAATATTGCAGGATGATTATGACCCTGTTACCACCAGATTTTTTTGCTGCGGTAGTTGATGATGACATTGCTGTCATTAGGTTGGTAGTTATGTAGGTGCCAGGTAATGATGCACGTGAAGATGAGGCTTGGGTTGCGTCATCAACATCCCACACCTTGTCAGCATGTGGCAGCAAACCCTCGCCACCAATTTTAGACCATCTATTTGTTGACGTTCCATGATATGCTATAAATGTTGGAGTTTGCTTGCGCTCAGACAGAAGTTTCAGCTTCACAACTCTTCTCCAACCTTCGCAGGCGGGTGTAATAGTCCGGGCACTCGAATAGATGATCCATCGCTATCTCGCGGGCAATGAACCGATTTTTGGTGTGTTCAAACTCAATCTCGATGCCCTTCTGCAGCTGCAACTTGATTTGTTCAATAGGAACGCCGTGCTTCTCTGCGATCTTGTCAACAGTATATTGATCAGCGAGACCACCAGCTAGGTAGTCTTGCGCAATGGCTTCATCAATTCTTTGTGAGATGGATTTCATTAGGCCCCCTAATACTCATTATTACGCAGCTTATCTAGAACACGTTCTAACTTATCCCTATTGCTGAGAAGAATTCTTTCCATTTGGGTGTTCTGCGGGTCATCAAACTTCCGCCTGCCCATGGCGATCACAATGAGTTCAATATCTTGCGCAATCATCCTCTGGATACGTCTGGGCTCCTGCTCCAGGGCATGCTTTAATAAGTTGACTTGCTCCTTTAACCTACTAGTGGCATCCGGATAGACTTCTGGCTCAAGAGCTTCATCAAGTCTTTGACTAAACGACATTAGGCCGTTATCTCCCTTAGCTTCCACTTTAGAATATATTTGCGTTTTTGTTTGCCATAGACCTTATGATACCGATGTTCCTTGGCATATTCCAATTCCTTCATACCCATCTTTTTGGCATGGTCGTAGAGGGTTTTCTTGTGTATAGTCTTACCGTCTTCGCTCACATAATGGTAATCCGGAGGCACAATGTGCACAAATTTCCAGTTGGTGGCCTGGTATATCGTGCCGACATGGCCAAACGTTTCGTCTGCAAAACTTATAAGACCACAGACAGAATCATTGTCTCGTTTAAAAGTACGAACAAAGCGCCCAAGTATGTATGATGCAAAATTCTTCTTGTGATATGGATCAGATATGGCAAATCTCGTGAGTTCGCGTACCTGCCCAAACTTCAAATCGAGATCTTTGATGGATTCCCGCCTAGTTGGCGCTGCAAACCCGCAGATGGCAATTGTCTTGCCATTTAGAATGGCACCATAAAACTGGCCAGAACGGCCAGCATTGGCCATATAATGGTACTTCCCGCAAAAGATATTGGCATCTTGCCTAAAGATATTAGCAATCTTGCATTTTTTGAAGTCAAAATCCACAATCTCAGTATCTTCTAAACCACACCATTGCCTGACGTGACCAAGGACCTTACCAACCTCTTTGAATTCATGCTCCCAAATGGTCTTTAACTCATATTGGTCTGAGTAATAGCGGGAAATGAATGTGGCTTTTTGCTTGTCTCGAATAATCTTTTCCGGGCGATTGTGAAAGTAGTCACCTTGAACCTCTATAAGAAGATCTTTGCGACCCTCTCGCGGAATCATGCAATCAAAAGCGTTAAACCCAACCACAAACTCCGGTTCGTAACCAACCCCACAATCATCTAGCAAAGAATAAAGTATTTTCTGAAGGTTGCTGACTGGCTTGCCGTAAGACGCCATCAATTTGCGATACTCTGGATCTTGCCATCGCTTTTTCTGCCTTTTAGAATACTCCGCAGAGTGTGATTTTATACCCGCTATTGCTTTATCCTTGATCTCTGGGTCAGACCATAGGGATTTTAACTTGCCTCCCACCTTCTCTCTGAATTCACTGTTCTGCCAAAGCTTCTTGGATGTCTCAGACATCTTGCTTTTGACATCGGGTCTGTTCTTAATGCGCTTTTGGGTTCTGGAAGCCTTTGCCCTATTGTCCGGATTATCCCAATATCCCTTGAGCTTGTCCCTCATCCGCTTTTTGTTGTTTGGGTCAACCATGTTTTTCTTAGACGCTGCCGATATCTTGGCTTTACACTTTGGGTCACGCACAGAACAAGGTCTGCATAAGTATCGGCCGTCACCGCGCCTTTTAATAGTGCGAACATAACGCCCATATAGCATATTGCGGCGTGCTCCACAAACATCACACGCCGCAATAATATTGGTTTTGAATTTTGGGTTTTCTGGCTCTTCTATAAGCATAAGTTATTTTTGACTTACGCCGTTATCTCCAGCTGCCCGTGGATGAACTCGTTGACTAGCTGGTTCTGGCTGTAGACCTCTACCTGGCGCAACTTGGTACCAGGCCACAATCTCATGCCGAACTTACCCACCTCTACTTCATTTGATATCGGGAAGTACGGGGTATTGAGTGGCGTTGGTGACAAATTCAGATCCGGTGGGATCAAGAGGCCATTCCACCATATCCACAACTGATCGTCGCGTACCATGAGCTCAAGTGTGTTCCAGCGCTCAGTAACATCACCAATTGGTGCAGTAAGAAAACCGCCCATATAGCACCTGAAATTGGCCGGGTCACTTGACGGGTTCTCTTCGTGACGAATAAAACCGTTCTGTGTATACCAACGGCTAACTGCGTAGTTTAGCTCCTCAAAGCCCTTAACCAGATCATCCTCTGGTGATGGGTTATCCAACTCATAAGGAGTATTCATATCAAGAACACCAGAACGGAATTGTAATTCAACGATCTCTTGTTCTGTATTTACTGAAAACTCAAGACGAAGGCATGGCGCGTTGTAATCTGCATGAAGAAGGGCAACCACAATTGGGTCAACTACTGTTGGGTTTTCAACAGGGAATTGTGTCTCGCCGATGAGAAGCACCGTTCCGTCTGTGGCCATGGCCTTATTGGTGTACTTCCAGGTGGTCATGGTCTCGGTGGTGGCACCACGCATAACGAAAATGTGCCCAGTTTCTGGAAGGTCGTGCCATTGTGCGCCAGCAACCAAGATGTAATACAGATCATCTGCGGCGGTACTGAAGGAACCACCTTCAGAGAAGACACCACTGCCAGTAACCGTCATAAAACGATCACAATAGCTGTCAATCGGCGCTCTAAGAAGAATGTCGATCGGTGGGAAGTCGCTACTATCTGGTTGCCCCACCAACATCTTAGCGTAGAAATTGCGGTGATTACGTCGCTGCCACATGAATACTGGGCGCTCCAAAATGTACTCATCACCGGTATCCACAGTGTTGTCATTGACACGTAGACCAGGAAGATTATAGTCAACGTCAGCTACGAACCTGTTGTTGATCGGTCCAATAAGGCTACCAGACGGGTCAAGGATGTGGAGAGGGTCATCAAACCAAGTGAGCCCCCACTCGCTCTTCTCAAATAAGCGCTTATCAGAAGATGACTCAACGGCCACCTCTGGAATATCCTCACCAGTCTCATCGCGTTCAGTGAGTGTGTCGCCAAAACGAGCGGCACCAGCCATTGACCAGATCACACTTGCGGTGAGATGGGGCTCAAGGTTGAAGTAACGACGAGTCACGCTGTCATTGACCTTCATCTCCCACAGTTGTACCAATGTGCCTACCTGCAGGACTTGTCCATAACCATCAAGCTGCAATGATTTCGGTGCTGATGCATCGGTAAATGAGTTCTCTGGGTTGTTGTAGCGCCAAATATTCGTGGCTGTGAATGAATCTCCATTTGGCTCTTCCGACTGAATATCCCAGTACCTGATGACATATTGATTGGTAGACAAAACTGTTGGTGTATAATCAACAATGACACCCATCTTGCGAGTAAGAGTGTGACCCTTATAAAGCAAAGCACCAAAAAGACCTGGCTCTTGTTCGCTTTGGAAGTCGAAACGAATCAGATTGCCGTCAGCATCCTGGCCGGTAAACCATACTACCTCAGCCTGCTCACCCTGGGCTGGATCACCAGGTGTCATTGAATGACCAACCAATGTCGTTCCAGATGAGGCGCGACGTAGTATCATCTCAAGTGAACCAAGGGATGGCGAAGTTGAATCCTCGTAACGACGGAAGATTAGCGCTGGATAATCATCCTTGTGCTTTAGAATATCGGCTGTGTCAGTTGGGTCGACGATGGTGCTTTCTGGGAACAGGAACACCTTCATTTCACCGTACATGTTCACACCGGGAAGAACCCCGGCACAACTTGGTGGCCTGATGGAGGCCACGTCTGTCTCGTCCTGAATCCAATAGATCTGGGCGCAGGTCTCGCAGTTACAGTTGAGTGGAATTGGGGTGTCTACGGTGAATCGGACCACATTGCCGATGCGTTCAATCGAGATGTTTTCAGAACCGGCAGAAAGAATAATATCTCCCTGCATCCAACCGCCGTCATCTGGGAATCCTGCTCCTTGGAACCCAAGGACGCCAACTCGCATCTGTAGGAGGGCCTCGAGCTTGGCCTTATCATCGGCACTCATATGACCCTGGGTGTCAACCGTAGCGATCGGCACTGGGTCTTCTGCGATGTGGGTAATGCCGTGGAAGCTCGGTATGATTACCTGGGACTCTTTGATATAGTAAGACTTAGTCTCTTTGTCTACCTGGAATCCACTGATAATGCCATCCGGGCCATAAACCTGCACAAACTGCTGGTCTACGGTCTGGTTGATTGGAGGGAGCCTATAAATCATGTTTTGGGTTCCTTTATGTTCTCAATTATATTTGATATCCCTCTACATCCGGTCCGGATATGCTTGGGTACTACGGATTATCACAACAACACCTGTTTTGGAACCCTCTCCCAATGTTGGATTCTAACCCACCTCGGGAAGGAGTTGCGCTTCTTGAACAACTGATTAATTTTGGTGTTGTAATAATATTTACCCCTGAATGTGGCAGGATCTGGTTCAGCGAACATCATTGGTACAATCGTGCCACCAAACATTTCAACCGCATTGTGACTATGCCCACCAGAAGGATATGTCTGATAGGATGCCCGTCGCGACATAATATCATTCAGGACAGTGAGGCCGGTTGTCATACGTTCTCCGATGGTTCTCCAAGATACATTAAGAGCATTATTGTGATATCAATACCATATTTTTGCGTTATCTTATGACAGTCACGAAACAATCGTGGGCAGTGGTCGGTATGGTACTACGCAAAATATTGGTTTTGTACCCATCAAGCTTTCCAAAGAATAACTTTATCTTGTGGTCAGACCCAAGATCTGCTGGATCCTGCGTCACCAACACTCCTCCTGGGTCTTCTGGAATATCACAAAGCATCGATGCTGTCTTAACCCACGGAAGACCAGTTCTATCATCTAGTGAGGTACAACCAATATCCCTAAGTAAATTGGACAACGCCACCGGGTATCCAAAATGAACCCAACAATGTGATTTTCTTAATATCCGAAACACTGACCAACGAGTTATGTCAGCGCCCATGTAGAATACTTTGTCTATGGCTCTCACAAGATTAGTTGTGGTCCACACGGCTGGGAACCTACCTTCAGTAACCTTATTTAGGTCCGACAAATGAAGACTTATATGCATTGCTCGCACAGCCTGATGGCGTGTCTGGATGTAAACATTACCACTTTTTATTGGTTTTTCTGCCCGACATATCTTGAGTAGTCTTTTTATTTCTTTATCTGGGTACCTTACGTCTATCCATCCCTCATCCGCAAGCTTACCAGCCATTCTGTGGATAAAAATCCTAATGTTGCAAAAGGGATACTTTTTTAAGTACGAAGGACGTACCATGAATAGGGGCTCAGTGAGCTCATATTCTTCCTCAAGCGGGTTGCGAGTGAATTGATACTTAAGTTCTGGCCATCTCGTCCCAAACGGGTAATTCTCATCGTCAGGAATCTCATGGAGCCTAAATTTGGTGTGTTTTCCGTGCTTGCGGAATTTCCAGTGTTCTATAATACCATCGGCGAATTTTACGTGTAATTCGCAGGCGTGTTCTATCTTACACTGTTCAACTTCTGGCTGTGCTAGTAAGAAGTCTAGAGTCTTCCGGATTTTGTCGTACTGCGAAAGCCTCATGAACGTCTCTCGGTCTAATCCCAAAGTGAATAAGCCAGTTTCTGATGGTATGAGGACAAACACCGGCTAGTTCAGCGCACGCCCTCAATGTAAGACCACCAATAACATAATTCTGTGTCAACCACTCCCTACTTCTACACGAATTGTTTGGTCCTGTAACTTGGCGATCTGGTTTTGAAATATCAAACTTCTGCAGATATTTTCTCACTCTTTCCACAGAAACGCCAGCCATCTTGGATATCGATATCTTACCGTGATCGTCGTGTAGCTTAGAAAGTTTCGACTTGTTCTTTAAGATACTTTTGTCAATTTTCTTGTAATCAGTCTTCTCCCTACGATAATCACTGTATTGTTCGTCTGACTCTTCGTACTTTGTAATACCATATTTCTTTAGATAATACCTAAACATCCTATGGCTAAGTCCAGTTATGATGGCTGCCTCGGCTATTGTGTAAGACTTATACGTGACCCAAACCGTAAACAGATCCCTGTCTTTTGGATCTATAACATCATATGCGACGCGCCATTGCATGATGCGTTCAAAAGTCAAACCAGTTCTATTAGCTAATTCTCTGGATGATAGGCTTTTGTGTTTCTCGAGCCAGGGGCGAATGTCATCAGACTTTCTGCTTCGTGGTAGAGAGATTTTTCGCATTGCATCCCCTAGTCACCAAGCGTAAGATCCCATTCTGTGTCGTCGTCTTCCTCTTCCTCTGGCTCTTCTGGCTCTATCTCGGCCTTGACCTTTGGTTCAGGTTTACGCTTTTGGGGCTTCGGCTTCTGTTCTGGTTCAACTTCTGGTTTGGGCTCTGGTTTGGGCTCAGCACCCTTCTTGAGCTTTTCTATTTCCTCTGGTGGCGTCTTGCTGATATCTATCTTCTCGTCTGGATGTGGAGGAGGAACCTTGGCCTTTTCAACCTCTGGGGGCAGCTTCTCTGGTGGTTTTTCAAATTCAGCCTCAGGCTTCTCTGCGGTATTTACAGACGGCTCTGGAAGTGGTTTTCTTATCTTGACTTTGCTCTGCCTCTCCTGCTTGATGCCTTCCGCGATGAAACGTAGCGTTGACGGCGAAATACCTTCAATGCCATCTATCCTATCAACACGATAAGTGCGGTAGGCCGTACTCAAAATGTCATTGAGACCAAGCTGCCTTGCCCTCCAATAGCGGTAGTACCCATTACGGGAAAAGCTCAGAATGTCTTGCAGATTCTTTTGAAGCTTTATTATCTGACCTTCTGACAGATAATTGAGGTTGATAGCACTCATCAACCTATTTCTTGTGGATGGGTGTATAAATCTACCCAGAAACAATGCACGGGGCCTTGGGTCATGCTTCCAGTTACGATAGTGGAAATAATAAACACGACCATAACCTTCGCAGATGATCGGCATGTAGTGGTCGGATGTCGATGTTAAGAGGTCAAGTTTCATACGATATATTTGAGATTATAGGTGTGCTAGGGCCATGCGGATGGAATTGCGTTTTAATTGCTCTATCTCCTCGTCCGTGAGACCCCAGTTCTCCTTGATGATACCATATTCCTTCACCAAGCTTGATCTACACGTGCAACTATCATCTGTGCCTATGGTTATAATATTCCCATTTCTCAACATCTTTATTGCCGGATGCCCAATAACACTATCAACAACCCCAGTCAGAATATTTGAAGTAACTGCTATATCAAAACAGATACCACGATCCTTACAAACATCTAGTAGTTCTGGGTCTTCTGATGGTACCCTGATACCATGGGCTATTCTCTGCGGGTTCAGGTATTCAACTGCTGCTCTCACATTGTGCGCCCCCTGTGACTCGCCTGCGTGGACAACCACCCCCAAACCCTCAGAATTCCACTTGTCAGTAATCGGTTTCATCTTATCTATGTTGAAGTACTTCTCATCACCAACAAAGTCTATACCCACAACACTATCCCTGTACTCACATACCTTATGGGCGGTGTTAACCTCACGCTCCTTAGCTTCATACTTGAGAGCCAACAATAACCTAACTTCAACACCACTGTTTCTTTGTGCATCGTCAAATGCCTGACGTACAAACTTTATTAACTCTACATCAGTCATGTTGACATGATCTAAATATTTGTCTATAGAAAATCTGATTTCACTATATGATACATCTTCCCTTATTAGCTCGGCAACGACATGGTGAGCGAGATCAATTATGTCCTGATAATCCCATGGGATCGTTTTGAGAATATGAAATTTTTTCAGAAATGTCTGGAAGTCGTGTGGGTCACCTACCTGATAAGTCATCGATTTTCTGACTTGTTTGAGACTTAAACCAAGATTATGCTTTTGTGATAACGCGTACACAAACTCTGGCAATAAAGATCCACCCAGGTGGCGATGTAAGTCGAAAAGTTTCGTCATGTGTCTTAAATACTGATGCCAAATTGTCTAGCAAAATCGGCCGCTTCCTGTTCGGCCTCTTCAGAACTACGCATTGGTAGGTCACAGCATGAGTGACGCCATGTGTTGTTTGGACCACTGCGAAGTGATTTTTCTGCTATCTCTTCGTTACAGTGTGGGCACACATCTATGGTGGTGGGGACCTGAACCACCCTACGAATTATGCGGGGTGGTTCAGGGTTGAGTGCTTGTTCGAGCTTGTCACAAAAATCTTGCATTATTGACGCCCAAGGATCTTAGCGATTTCTCCAGCCTTTCTCAACCAACGTGGTTGGCTCGGATCTGCGGCTTTTGGTTTCAAGAATTCCTTAGCACCCTTGGAAAGCCTGGCACCGAGTCCGAGTTTGGGGGCTATGGCTTCAACTTGTGCAGCCAGATCATCCATGCCATGCTTCTGAAGTGACGCGGCAAACGCCTCAAACAACTTGATGAGGGTATCTTCACCAAGTTGAGAACCAATCTGAGCCGGATCTGCTTCAGTAGCCAGCCTAACCATCTTGTCATAGATTGGATCCTGAGCGATTTCCGGATTTTGTGCCTTGGCCGCTTTTAGAATCTTGCGAGCTCCACTAAGGATCTCGTAGATGCTACGAGCTTCTTCGATGAGTTCCTCTATGAGAGTGATGTCCTCATCACTCATGGATTCAACTAGCGTGATGAATTCAACCAGCGATTGGCCTTCATTCATCTCTAGAGCTTCATCAAGTCTCTTATCAATAGGTTTCATGCTTCTCTCCTTATGACACCTCACCCGCAAACTCAATTGCAGTCTGCCTTGGGTCGGTTACAGTAAACTCTTTGTCGGTGTGCGGCATCTCGCCCTTCTTGGACTTATCACCCTTCTTGAAACCGAAGATGGCCCTATGTGACCAACCATACCACTTCCCATCTTTTTCACAGAAACCGATGGAGCACACGCAGTGCTTGGGGTCGGCCTTCTCCGGGGCGATACCACGCTTATCACACAGAAATTTGGCCTGATCAGCATCGCCTATCCATTCATCGTTGTGGTTATAGGCGTTTTGCATCTCCATGGGCTCCATATCTGAGCCCTTTTCTTTTATCTTCTCTGTGCGCAAAACATATGTACCCTTGTCCTGTTCCTTCTTAACATCGACTTCCCAGGCGTCTCTGTTGAACTCTCTCAGAAGACGACCGCGATTGCGGTGAAGCTGCCTCCACTCCATATTTAGTGTGTCTTTGATCATCTCAATGTCATCATCATCGTCGATGTCACCCTCTTCGGCAATCTGCTTGAGTTCGCGCATCCACTTGAGGTAGTAGTATCTCTCAAGAAGCTTGAAAATGACGTTGTCTGGTAGTTCATTGCGGCTACCATATCTTGCTATTTCAGCTGGGTTTGCCTCGTCGCTGAAGGCTCTATGGCGAAAATCTCTGAGGTGGTTATACTGCGACACTATCTCCTCAACAGCATCTTCTATGTCAATGAGCTTTTCACTCATGGCCTTCTCAATACCCTTAACTTCGCTCTTTGGTAGCTCTCTCATGAGTTCATAATCGATGATGTTTCTCTTAAGCTCACCAGTGGTGGTGTCAATCATGGCGGCGACTTTTTGAAATTTGGACATATAATCGCCAACATTGATAGAGATATTATACGGACCCTTTATCCACCCATGTTCCCACCCACGCTCCCTGAAATCTGGATAATATATTCCATCAGCGTTGACAGGATTATATTGACCTTGGTTCAAATAAATCTGTAGTGGATGTTCTGTGCCAGGAACGAGGATTTCACCGATTTCATCATCGACCTGATTCTGCAGCCTATCCCTTTCCTCATCGGTAGTCGATTTGTCAATCTCGATTAGAATATCGAGATCTGTGGTATCACGCCACTGGAAGCTTAGAAGTGATCCCTTGACGAACCAGTCTTTAACGTCAACAACGTCTCGATCTACCCTATCCACGATGGTCTTGATGAAATTGGATACGTCAGAACGCATTTCATACTCATCTTCGTCTTTGGTGAATATATCAGGATCTAGGGTTGAGCGCGTCCAGTCGATGACGGCTTCACTTAGAATGGAGGACAACGTGTCCCCAAACATGGCTTGAGGTTTGTAATCTAGTTTCATTTACTTATATTTGGGCGACTACTTTTTGGCTTCTTTAGCCTCTTTAGCCATTGGGGGGGTCTTGCGACGGGGGTCCTTGCGCTTAATTATTAACCGTCCGTTAACCCAACAAGTCTCCAGGTATTTTGATTCTGCCCTTGCCTTTAGTAGTTTCTGTTTGAATCTGCGCACATCCTTCTGTAAGGCTGCAAGATCCTTTAGTAGCTGGTCGGTTTTGGTTACCGCCTCACCAGTAGTAACAAAATAGTCTTTTGGGTTGACGCCAACAAAATCATCAATAGGGATCTGCCATGTCTTGTGTGGTTGGTCAAGAACGGGGTCATCACCCAACATCGCGAATGGTTCAATGTTATTTGCGGTAGGTTCTGGTTCTTCGTCTTTGTGGGTCTTGCGGTGCGCCGAAAGAGCACCATTGTTCGCACACACTTTACCACACACTGGGCAGCTAACACTCATTCAGAATCCTCGTCGAAATAATCTTCTAGGTTATCGAGCTCATCATCCTCGGCTTCTGCTAATTCGGCATCAGCCTGTGACTCAGCCACATCATCTTCGCTCATAAAATAAGCCTCTGCCGCCAGGCTAAACATCGCCATGTGCATGGTGCCAAGGGCTTCTGCGTATGTTATATTGTATTCGCTGCGCACATAGCTGAGAATTTTGTTGAGTTCATCGGTCAAGTAAGTTACTGCTCTTGTACTCATTTTTCTTCCAGCTTCTTGGCCTCAGGCGGTTTTTCCTTTTTCTTCCTCTTCCGGCGTGGAGATTGAGGTGGTGGTGTCGCAAACCCCGGTGCTATTGCAATTGCTCCTGATGTCATTGTCTCTACCAACTTCATGCTGATTTCCTCGCTTGTTTGTATTGATGCACTTCGCGAGACGCCATTGGCATGCTGTTGGCGATATTCCTATGTTTAGTATTAAAATACTCTATATAGGCACAATCGTCAACTATTACGAAGTCAACACCGCATTTATCCTTGGTAAACTTTTCCACCATTCCCACCAACTTTTTGGGGTCATCATTTCTCATGACGAGCTTGGAAGGAAATGTTATAACGTTTGGATTGTAGAAAGCAAAAACCTCGTGTTTCTGTGGCTCAGCCTTAAAACTCTTAAGAATATATGGATATCGGCGCATCAAAAAAGCGGAAAGCTGCGCCTCAAGACCCATATCCTTGAGGACATTCACAATCTTCACCATACACAGCTCAACATCGCCGCAGCCATGTTTTTCTATGGTATAAACAAGTTCTGCTAACAGTTCTTTTGAGTGGATTCCCAGCCACTCCTGCCATGGAGATTCTCTAGCTATTCTGCAAAACAGGCCAGTTTTTAGTTCCATCATATGCCCTCAGCAGCCCACAGGATACCTTCGTCAAGAAGCGTCGTCCAGGCATCCGGTTGGATATTGTTCCAGCCAGTAGTACACCAAAAAACCCTGCCGGAAGTTTCTTGCCTACGATATGCTGCAGCAGACGGCTGTGGTGGCTCGTTATTGTAATCCCTACCAGGTATGTCAAAGGTGATATCATTAAACTTTGCCAGTATGCCGTCAGTATCAGGATCAAACACAACCGTTGTACCTGCACCATTACTAACTTGGTAAACTCTGTCGCCTGGTTGCAATGTTCCAAGATCTACCACCATGTCTGCAGTGAGTGCATCTGGAGACGACACTGTCTGATAAACACCGCCACCAGCCAACCAACTTGGCATAGAACCAACACCTGGTTGCTTAGCTAAGAAATATATAGCATTGCCAACAACAAACAGGCCACCACCAGCATTTACATAAACCTCTAGTGCATCGGCACTAGCTATAGCACCAGCACTATCGGCAACGATAATTGCATTATATTCATTATATCCAGTTGCGTCTGTCTGCCATGTTGCGTCTAGACCAAGCCTAGACATAACCGCATCATATATTCTGGCGTCTGGATCGCTAGTTATGATAAGTATCTTGGTGTCAGTGTTACCAGGATTGAAGAAATCCTCAACATCTACTGGGGAATGAGGGAATATGATTGTATCAAAGTCAGAAATGTCACCATGGACCTCGATTGGGTCCTCCAACTTTTCCTTAAACAAGTCGTTTAACTCCTCATCATAAATCAGAGCATAATCTGAATCTTCAAGGCCGAGGAAGTTATTGCCGTCCGAAGTTTGCCATGCAAGGGCTGGTTTACCAAACCCGTTCTGCTCGAATTTTCTGATGCATGGAACATCATCTGAAAGGTTTGGCCTTACAACTATCCATTGGGTGCCACCAACATCGACCAAGGCTCCATTAGCACTACCGCTCTTCCAGGTACGTTCATGCCATGAAATATTTCCATGTGACATTATGCACCAATATTCAAAATCCTCAAACCCAATATTAACTGGTGTACCTATGAAGCAAGAGGCATTCCACAAGCAAATCTTAACAGATCCAGATTCACCATGATTGCCGGCAAACCAGAACCTTATTTCCCCGCCACCATGTTCTATGAGTACCAAGGATCCATTGTAATGTGCTGCAGCTTGGTCGTTGTTTTGGAAATTGGTAACCTGAGTTTCATCCTCTTCCGGAATGAGGTATGATCTGGTAACACCAGGTGCAATTGTTGTCTGTATTCTGGTCTCACCACTGTACTTGATGCGGTTATAGATACAACACTCCTGGATCTCTGCCATATAAAGGCCAGCCGGGAATTCGTCTACAATTACTGGGTTAGTTACCATATTGTTAGCGTCGACTTCAACTGATAACACGCAATCGTCACAACCACCGGCACCAGCCTCACCACCAGGAACCCCTCCCTGCGCGTCACAGTCCTTCCAGGAGTCCATATCAATGATGACCTTGGAGCCGTTGTTGACAATTTCTCCGGACTGCTTTTCGAGAGCCCCGCCAGATGGTTGATTGGTACCTTCGGTGCTGTTTTCAATGGTCGTCTCTGCCACTCCGTATAGTCTTACTTCAACGCTGGAGTCATACTGCCACCCAGACAGTGTGCAGAAAAACTCGGTTTCACCAAATTCAACGCTGCTACTACCAACTAAAGCACCATCAAAATATACGTCTGTGCGACCCTCGGTGCGCTCTATCCTGAATCTGTGTTCCTCGTAGTGCGCAATGGTGCCACCAGTGGCCCCAGACACACCATCAAAACTGTAACCGCCATTGTGGTCTATGTCTAGTGCTATCTTGTTACCACTGCCGACATCTCTAATCCCGATCATGGCACTATTATAATTATTGGCACCTGGGAATAGGTTCCACCACTTGAACGCCAGATTGACACCGGTCCACCCCTTCTCTATGGAATTGACTGTGAAGCTTGGGGGTTTGCTAGTTGCGTCATTCATACTGCTGAGAGCAATATGGGCATGGTCTGGAACTACACCCCATTCACCGTAATCTCCAGCGCTGTTTACGGTGAATGATGCTAGGTCAGATTCACCAGTGCTGGAGGTAGTCCATTTATTGGTATCAACCGCACCACCAGAAAAATCATCGTACGCAGAATAGTTATATAATGACACGCCTTTATTGTCGCCGCGCAATAGTGATGATGGGCTGGTTGCGGCCATATCACCATCAATCGTGACTTTGAAATTGCTTAATGCACCCTGCACGCGCTGCTGCTCAATATATCTACGCTCATCTTGGTTGCGTTTCCTGCTTTCACAATTTTCTAGAGCACAGCAAAGAGCAGCTTTTTGGTCATTAAAGACCTTCATCATGGTCATCAACCATTCTCTGGCCTTATTTTCTCTGTCAACCTTAGCTTGATTTAATAGGTAGACATATCTGTCATATACCGACTCTTCAATGCCCTTGAAATCAAGGTAAAATAGCGTTGCACATACCGGACATCCAGTATCACACTGCAATCTGGACTCTGAAACAAAGTCTAGAGCCAAAACCCATGGGCTCTGTTGAAGCTGAACATTGACTTCATCTGGGCATGCATCTGGATTACCAATCAGTCCACGAGTAATAACCAGATAGTTTTCATCTTTGGATATAGACTCGACCTCTACTTTAATTACGGCTCTGTTGGGGTCTCCTGTGATCTCGAATGGAATTGATTCTTCAACAAGATCACCAGCAAATGGTGCATTCTGACCATCTTCACCGGTTGGTCCTTTGGGACCTGTATCTAGCTTGTCGATGCCTGGATCGCCCTTTTCCCCAGTGTCACCTTTAGGTCCTTGTATTTGTTCAAAATGTATGTTGCCACGCTTTTCAAGCTCTTCAACGAGCTTGTCAATATTTACGCGGAAGTTGAAACCATATGTATTCTCGTGTAGGTGCCAGGTCTCCTTTGTTACCTCGCCATCCTGGCCAATCAAGTCGAGCGTGTCTTCAATGAATAAAGACTCATCGTTTGAGAACAAACCAATCTGACCAGCCTCAAAAGCACCGCCACATTGATCTGAAGACAATGTAATCTGAGGTGGTGGTATCAATAGTTGGTTGATTTTAGCATAGTCTTCTGACGACATCAACCCAGGTGCCAGAGCAGTAGCCAATTCGATGGACTTATATCCATCCAGCCTAACCCAACTCTTAGTACCTGAATCATACTGGAAGAAAACTCCAGGAGTTTTCTCAAAAATCATACCATCTTGTGGGTCTTTTGGCCAATCGGACATTATAATCCACTCGCTCCACTTGATGTTGAAGGACTAACTATTGATCCAGCGATTGCCGCTGCGGCGGCTGCAATGGTCTCACTAATAGTATTCGAACTATTAACAATCGCAGTGCTTATTTCGTAGCTGGCCTCGTCGATTTCACCAGCGACATCGTCCGTGGCATCAACAAGGTCGTGTATTGGTTTGCCGTCATCACCAATGCGCTCTGTTGGTATAATAGCGATACTAGCATCACAAGTCTCTGGAGTGATGCCCAGACAGTAGTCTATTGGCAGTTGCCATTCACATTCCGATAGTTTTTGCGATAGCTGGGCTAGAACTTTCCTGGCTTCCTTATCCTTGGCACACATAAATTCGCTGAGTTCTAGATCGTACTTCTTCTCCGCATCATCCAACTTTTCCTGGTATTTACTTATCATCCTGTCGATGATATAACTAAGTTTTTTTGTGCCAATTTGAGAAATGCCAGGAGGGGTAAACTTCTCCGGTAGGTGGACAATCATTGGGTCCGCCTTATCTAATGGATCATCCTGCGGCCTTATGATCTCATAATTCCAGCCATCAGTAAATTGAACAGATCGAATTATGGGATCCGCTATGACTTGATCAGCCGGTGTATCGTCACTCGGAACCTTGACCTTGGACTTAGTGACAGTAAGAACACCATCATCTGGCTCCAGATCCAACTTCACTACAGCCGTGTCATAAACTCCCTGATCTTCTAGAATCTTGACACCAGTAAAAGTGCCTGGTTCCGTTTCATCCTTACCAGATGGTCCTTGCTCACCAACTGGACCGTCACCAGTTCCTGGCTCACCTTCCGGGCCTTTTTCTCCCTTGCACCCTTTTGAACCGGGAACACTAGGCACTTTGATACAGAATGCTTCCAGGAACTTATTGTTTATGCGGAAATCAAATCCTGGAAGTTCGTCTTCGGCACCCTCAATGACCGTCTGGCATGGCTCCGACGTGATTCTGCCCTTATTATCAACACAAAAAATATCAAGCGAATCACTAACAAGCTTGACGTCACCCATTATCATGCCATCTGGGACTCCAGGATCACGCTTTAGTGGTTTAGTGATGATGGCAAAACCACCACCCTTTTGTGGGATGGAATCAATTTTAACCTTGAGCTTGGCACTCAATAGGCCAGATTGTTCGTCTGATGCCAGTGGTATATCTTCTGTTTCACCACGGCGCTTCCAGCACTTGGCCTCAGCATCATAGAGCCATTCAACCCGATAGGCATCTATTAGAATTTGGCCATCAAACGGGAATTTCGGGAAAGCCACTACTATCTCCTGATATCTAAGATATCTTTGTGTTGTCTGAATACGCGAATGGACCCATTAATACAGGGTCCATTCAATTCCCGCTTTGTACTCAATATCACTGGGCCGGAGGTTCGGCCGGTGGTGGTGCATCTATTGGTGCCGGTTCCGGATCTGGCTCAACTGGTGGCTGTTGATCTACTGGTGGATTGATGCGGATCTTGTCACCAGCTTCAAGCTGATATCTCTCACCATCGAGCACAACATCTACATTTGAATCAACGGTATAGACCTTATTACCTTGGTCTGCCATATCAACGTCCTCCTTAGTGACCTCAATACCAGGGTATGCCTTACTGACGGCACTACGAACCCTATCTTTTAGGGCCTCTAGCGACCCGATACCACGTTTCTTGGCCCATCCTGGCACACTGCTGTATTGTGCTACTCTAGATAGGGCATTTCTGGCGTGTGATTTATCGTGGATTGGAAAATGGACCTCTGAGTCCTCTTCCGTTGCAGGGAACACAACCTTACGCTTCCTCTGCTTTTCCTTGTACGAAATATCAGTCATAATTTACTCCCATAAAATACTATTAGAATTGCAAAAGACTAACCAACCCAGCTGTCACCATTGTAGGTCTTAAAACGGGTACCATCATACCACTCATCACCAAAGACAGGGTCACGACCAAGCAAACAACGCAGACGAGGCAGGATGTCAGTGTCATAATCGTGATCCTCACCAGATGAGTCAACAACCAGCTTCACACACCTATGAGCACTACCACCAGACCAACCATACCGCTCAATATCTGGGTTGTCAGTGATTCCGGGCTTCGTCGTAAAGTCAGTACGATCACCAAGACCCTCGTCCATTTCGGTTACGTACCTATTATCGTCGCTTGGTTGTATCGGCCCATCAACGCGGCGTGCTGCTGAACCCTTCATAGCTTGATTCTCGCCGATTGTCGGTACGTACTTTGGAATACGACTTACACTGTAGGAAGAAAGGATCGTGCTGTCCTTGGTAAACTCAATCTGAGCAGGCTCACCAATAAGCGTAAGGAACTCATCGAAGAAATCTTCAATATCTGAACCGGTGCCACCCCAGATTGGGCTTAGAACAACATGGCCACGACCCATGTGCTGGTTGAAAAGATCGGCCTCTGTGCCTTCAACACCCCACAGATTACCAAGAGGTTCAATCGAAACAACACGACCTGCCAAATATGATCTATCAAGTGTTAATGCGGCAAATTCTACTGGTGCCGTTGATGGATTATCATCTACTATCGCATAAGTCGCGAAGTAAAAAGTGAGTGATTGGGCACCAGCATCATCGCGCACAATGCGCGTCACCCATACCGGGTAATATGTGCCAGAAATATCACTTTCTGGTTCGTCACCTGCGGGTGCTGTGATATTGAATTCGTGGAATAATTCATCTGGTATCTGGATTGCCACTGGTGAATAGGCAGTTCTGTTGGCTCCAGAACGATATGGGTAGTTGAAGGTACGAATCCAAGCAGACATCTCTGAACCAATGTCAGGAATCGCATTGGACGCGTTATCAACCAAAAGACCCGTGCCATGTGCAAGAGCAACGCTATCATACACACCAGCAGTTGAATCCATGACCTCATAAATGGCTGGGCTGTCAAATTCGCCATCACTATTTGAGTCGGTGGTATCCATTGGAGGCGCAACGACGTCCAACCACGCCTGCACGACGGGGTCTTCTGTGTCCAGGGTGCGGAAGGCTACGAAGCCGTCAACTGTACCACTCTCACTGGGGTCAATATTTATAGACTCATCCGTTGCAATCTCAACGCGCATGCGCTGATAGGTCTGCGCACTACCAATATTGTAATCGAGCGTGAAGATGGCTGTCTCAGTTGCAGATCCTTCATGGTTGGCAGCAAAAACCAAACGTAAGATGCCAGTATAATCCGTCTCGCTACCAGTACTACCATTCTGTCCGCTAACCCTCTTGATACGAACAAGGCGCAAATCTTCCCACTTACTGGGAAGAGATACGTGCATATCCCAAATCAAACCGAGAGGAACATCCGTTCCATCATCAAGCTTAGGCTGAACAAGGAATGGGAAGTATGTCTGGTACCCAAGGCGAATCGCGATAGCGTCAAGAGTCTTTGCCATAATAAGCTGACGCATGGCCATGTCGGCAATGGGCCTGTTGACGGCCTCAAAGAACACAGGATCTTGTGAGGTCAACCATCTAACATTAAGGTTCTCATCTGTCGCCAAACGACTGAAGAGGTCTCCTGGGTCTACGGATGGGACCAAATCGGGGTCAATAGTAGGCATTTATCGTACTCCTATGAGCTTTCTTACGAGAATATGATGCGCCAGCGGATAGTGATTTCAAAATCACCTGTCTTCTTGGCTGGCGACTTCAGAATTCTATGAGAAAAGATGCGCAGCGTATCTCTATGGACATCTACCACACCCGATAGCGGATTCTGTTCAGAATCAACAGGGACACGGTCAAGAACCATATCACGACCAGATTCTGCCTTCTCCATTATCAAGTAAAATGGATTGACCTGATCTAGGGTATCATCATTAGAACCAGTTGCGGTGATCTTTATTTGATCACCTTCCTTAATCTTGTCGGCATCTGCAGCATTATCCAATGTTACAACATCACCACCAGATGCGGTCGCGGCATAAGGACCATCAAGGAACAACTCTCTTGGCGTACACTCACACTGGTCTACCTCATCAAAAGTTCTACCAGCAGCTAAGGCGACTTCAGTAATGGTGAAAAAGTCAGAATCACTCGCACCAAACCCGTTATACTCATCTGGTCGCAAAGTGGTTTCAACCAACATAATATTATTGATTGCCCTAACATCATCCTGAAGAAGTGGGGTGCCAGCTGGTTGATAAGTGGTCTCGTGGGCTATTCTCTCAATCCTCTTGAGCGGTCTTGATGGCTCCGAGATAGGAATAGCGTTTATCAACCCACCTCCATAATGAGCACCAGGATCTAACCTGATTGGTATATAAGTACCAGACACCTCATCATAGGTGTAATACCTTTCGTCTTCTGCGTCAAGCGGCACTCCGTTGTCATCAAAAGAGGCACCTAGAAGGATATACTTGACAGCGAATTCCTCGTCCGGGTCATTGTCAGATTCAACCCACGCACCAACGCCTGTTCCGGCATTGGGGTCCCATACCTTAGAATAAGGAAGGGTGTGTGCAAGACATTCTTTGGCAAAAATCTTAACAATATTCGGTTCTACGATGCGATCTATGACATTGCCACTGCGATCCTTGACGATGATTTCAATCTCGCCCTTATACTCTTTATATGGCATCTTTTCGCTAAGGTTCAATTTCCTGGTCATGTCTTACCTCAGTCTACTATGACGTCGCTTTCGTACAAGACGTCTACCTTTTCAATAACGACTGTGAAAGTATCCCCTTCCTCCAAAACAGCATCACCTAACAATTCGATGCAGGTGGGGCATCCAGAGTTAAAATCAGTCAGTCGTGGATCTTGTAGCTTACCATTTTTGTATACAAACGGCCTATTATCATTCTCTGCAGCAACTGCTTGTACAGAGGCCGGCATGTTGATTACACTAGAATCTGACCTGGCTTCACCGCTGAACACGGCCCTACGGGTTATGCTGTCAACTTTGGAAGTAACAGCTTGAGCCCAGTCATGAAGATTGCCAAGACTATCCTCATCCGTAACATCATCCGGGACCAAGATACCTTTGGAAATATGCTCAAAGTTAGATCCATCAAAGTACTTGTAGGCCATTTGGGCAAGGCTGAACCACGGCGTGCCTGTGCGGTAGTTTGTCGGTTGGTCTTCAGATGCCTGACAAGACAACAAACCGATCAAGTAAAGGCGCATCCAATCATATCTGGCCTGAGTATCTGGGGACGGATAATCATCATGATCCTGGCCGGTTGTGCCAACATCATTGTTGAAGTCAACCTTTGTAGATGGAAATAATATCCTATAATCTGGAGCTGACATCGTCTTCCTTTAGGACCGAATCTAATTTCTTGTTGAATGCACTCTCTGATAAGCGCTTATATGATATATTTTTCTTAGATCCTCCAACCCCGCCGAAGGATTTCGTCTTGCTAAACGAACTTGGAAACCCAGACTGGTCCCTTATCATCTTACGGTTTGGACTTTTATATTGGTCTTCTGAGGCAATAACCAATGGCTTGACAGATTTAAGGGTCTTAACCATGGTGTCTATGTGACCCCTAACCGATTCTGGAATCTTGTCCTTGATTCGTTCCCAGAACCCAATATCACCTTCACCAAGTTCACCCTGTTCAGCCTTGAGCTGTTGGGCGGCGTAAACCTGCCTGATGGCCTTCTCGTCTTCCTGACCAAGCTTATCCTTTGCTAGCAACCGACCCAGGATCTTACTGTACTCTCTGGGGTCATCAAGAAGGGCTTGACCAACCCATTTGCGATTGGCCTTTTGCAGATTCTTATCAATGAGTTCAAGTTTTCTACGAAGGGCCATATTTTCTGGGCTTGATTTGATCTTGGCAAGAGTGCTGCGCTTTGCATCGATTAGACCAGATATCTCCGATCTAATCTCTGCTAGATCCTCAAATAACGTATTCCAGAATTGACTCATTTCTTGAACTCCACTCTCAGCTCTTCCACAAGCTCATCAATGAGCCGTTCCTTATCTTCAGGAATACCGATATTGGTCTGGAAAAAATCCACTAGTTCCTCGGCGTCATTAGACTGCATTCTGTCGTCGTCTATACTTAGAATAACAGAATCATCTGAAGATTCAAAAGCACAGGACCGATCCTGATACTGAAACTCCAGACGACCGTCTTCAAGAGTGTCTGGATCTTGTTCAATATCAAGCCTCGATAATAATATATCAATCAGTTCTAATGACATTCCAAGCCTCGTTTAGATATATTTGCGAGCTAGGAACATCACTCGATGATAAGCCAATCAAGTGCGAGCAATGTAACTGGTTTCACCTTGATGTGTCCAAATTCAGATAATGATATTGTATCCACTTTGACTTCTACCTCAATTTCGAGAAGTTCCAAAAGGTCTTTTTGAAAACCTGCCGGGTCCAATAATGTCACCGAATCTGGATTGTCCGTTGACTTAACAAATCCGCCATCCTCATCTTTCTGTGCATATTTGTCTATCAATTTTTTGCGTGATTCTTCAATGCTGATAATTATTGGGTCAATCTCTTTGGTTATCCTTGACAATTTAAATGATATTGCAATGGGTAAATCGATATTGATTAGATCCTGTAACGCCGCTGCACTGTCATATATCTGCCTATTTTTAATAATCATCAAAAATCTCCATCAATATAATGTGAGTATAAAATACTCAATCACCAACATACCAGGATAGAGCATTTTCTTTTCTGGACAAATTTAGCCATTCAAAATGCACAGCGTCATAATCCATCACTTTGTTATCTATTATCATAGTTATAACGGCGTGGCCATTTCCGTCTTTATCCTGGTGATAAAACCTAACAAACACAGCTACGCCATCAGGTTCTATTGTGTCTGGGCATTCCTGGGCAAACATCTCTCTGATATATGAACTCATGTGTCTAGCACGATTATCACAATCCCACCTTTTACTCCACTTAAACACAAATGATAGCGCATATTTTCTACAATATGACTTTATGCAACCGTCTACCCATTCTTTTGATGGCATGACATAAGCTTTGTCGGCCAAACACACAAAGCTGTGTGGGTATTTGTTTTCAACTTGTCTTCTAGTGATTGTTTTACCAAATGCATTAATCTGAATATTGGCGCATCCAGCTATTAAAATAGCACACGCACTAAGATATATCATCTGGCGTTTCATTCTGGTTGTTCGGGCCAATCAAAATTGTTGGGATCAAATGGTGGATTAGGTAAATCGCGCAATGCCTGCCAATATTCCAACCAGTCCTGCCAATTTTCAGAATCGTCAATGCCAAGTTCCTGCCAGTCGGCATGGCGTTCTCTGGCCCAGGCCGTTTCTCTAAACATAGCTGCTCTAGCACAGTCAAAATCCCATTTAATGAAATGTAGGCTTGATGAACTACTAGAATGACTACTCGAACTCGAACTCGAACTTGAACTCATACTCGAACTTGAACTTCGCGAACTGCTAGACGAACTCAAGCTGCTAGACGAACTCAAGCTGCTGGAAGAATTACTGGAATTAGAAGAACTGGATGCCATGCAAACTCCTTATGCATATTCTGTGATCTGGTATTGGTATTTATTGGTTCTAGTACCCGTTGCGCGGTGCGTAATCTGCATGTTCGTGGAACTGGTCATCACAGCAAATGCTGTTGTGGCGTCACCATTCTGACCACCATCACTCAAAATATTGATATCACATTTGCATTTGGTGTAATCAGATACAGAACTTACCGTGACATTGGTCGTACTCTCAGACGTAGTGACGCTTAAAGTTCCAGTACCTTCTTGGTAACTCTTCACGCCACCAGCATTGCCAGCAGCTTCGTACTCCGTGACCTCCCAGTGGATGTCACCAGTGTAGCTACCAGGTGCCTGATGCCACAAACGTAGATTTGTGGTAGAAGTCAGTTCGCCATAAGCAAATGTCTGACCTGTGCTGCTGTTCATAGGTGGATAGACCTTCACCGAACAGTTGGCAACATCATCAACTTGCGTGATGGTGACATCTGTGAAGGACTTAGTTGTCGTAACACTAACGCCAGTCTGAGTACCTGTCTGCACACTCTTCACACCGGCAGTTAGGAGCTTGGGATCACCGTATTCAACTACTTGCCACGAGAACTCCTGTGCATGTGTGCTGTTTGCGTAGTAGTAGATTCTGAGTGTGGTACTGTCAATCAGTTTAGCATAAACAGGGGGTACACTTGAAGTCGTAGTGAACTTGCCAGCAACATCTACATAACACTTGGCTGGATTTACTGCACTGATTGTCACGTCTGTTGTTTGGCTACCCGAACCACCTGCTGCAACAGTTTCCACATCAGCCTGCACACTCTTCACGTTGGCACCAAGCACATGTGCATCATCGTACTCAACGATCTCCCATGGAATGTTGATCTCATAAGCAGTTCCGAGAGTATTGCGCACACGGAACTGTACAGTTGTGCCGTTAATAATCTCACCCGAGATATCGTAGTTCTGCGTCACATTCAGGTTTGTGCCACCACTATGATATCCGTCCTTGATGAGCAAGAAGGACTTACTTGGGTCAACAGCAGAAGATAAAGTTTCGTTGTATGTGGCATAGGATGTCGCACTTGGTGTAATCGTCTTTACATCACGGATGACCTGCTTCACATTGGCACCAAGCACAGCAGGGTCAGCATACTCGACTACTTGCCAACCAATGTTCAAATCATATGAGTTAGTAGATGTTTCCCTTGTTGTAACGCGAAGTGTGGTCGCATTAATCAACTCAGAGGTCATGCCAACATAATTGTTGTATCTTGAGTTAGTATCCACCTGCTTGTCAAGTATGACCTCACACTTGCCCACATCAACAGGAGAAATGGTAATATCCCAATTCTGTGTAGCACCACCTGTAAGTGATACTTCCTCAACACCACGCTGCACCAGCTTCACATTGGCACCAATTACTTGTGGGTCACTATATTCAATGACCTGCCAGACAAATGACATGTCTCTGGAGCTACCGTCTGGATTCTGATAATAGAGCCGGAGTGTGGTGTCATCTACAAGCTCTGGTGTGACCTTTGGCACCAAAGTCAGAGAGGTACCGGAATCGTACTTCGCCTTTGCCAGCACAAAGGTCTTATTTGTATTGACCGAAGAGATGCTAACATCCACAGAAGAGCGAGAGTAACCAGCCACACCAGTAACAGCTTCTACGCCACGCTGCACTTGCTTCACATTCGTGCCAAGCACAGCAGGATCAGCATACTCAACAACCTGCCAATGCACGTCGATGTCATACGCAGAACTCATGGTATTATTGACATGTATCCGCAAGGTTGTGGCGTTGATGAACTCACCAGAAACACCGGGGTTTCTGTTGATTGAAGAACCTTGGAATATTGCATCTACAAGAATAGCTGATTTGCCAGTATCTACGGCTGGGATAGTAACGTCTGCATATGTATTAGCGCCTGCTGTCACAGATGAGAACTCTTCTACACCACTCTGAACCTGCTTCACGTTGGCACCAATAAGCTGAGCATCTGCATATTCAACCACCTGCCAATACAGTTCCATATTGGCATTACTATTGGACGCATTGAAGTAGTGGATACGCAAAGTTGTATTATTAATCAGTTCACCAGTGGCAGATGAACTAGCTGATTCAGCAGATCCATTACTGTATAGCGCATCTACCTTGACCATTGACTTAACAGTACTTACAGTTGGTATCGTCACGTCTACATATGCCTGTGTTCCGGATGTAGCATTAGTCACAGACTCAACACCACGCAGTACCTGCTTCACAGAACCATCGACCACAGCAGTCTCATCGTACTCGACTACCTGCCAACCGACGTATCCTGCATTTGTCTGTCCACTGTTATTTGAGGTAGACACAGTAAGTCTAAGAGTCTCTGAGTCCACAAAACTAGCTGTAGCACCCCATTGATCAACAATCACATTGTTATCGTATGGTCTACGATCGAGAACAATCTGACACTTATCAGTATTCACTGAGTCAATAGTAATATCAAACGTATTGGGGTTGCTGGCTTGTGCTGGAATATCAATAACTTCTACACCACGCTGCACCTTTTTGACGTTCGTGCCGAGTACAGCAGGGTTGTCGTACTCAATGACCTGCCACTGTAGCTCCTGCTGGTATGTAACATGACGACGGTAATTCAAACGCAAAGTGGTACTGTCTACCAACTCAAACGTACAGGGAGCAAGTCCACCAAACGACTTGTACTTACCATTGAGCAACACTGCACACTTCGTGACATCCACAGCATTGATGGTAACATCCACAGACAGGTCAGTCGCACTGCCACTGGCTACAGTCTCAATGTCGCTTTGAATACTCTTAACCGAAGTCCCAAGCACAGCACCAGCTTCATACTCAATGACGTAGTAACGAATCTTCCAGTTCGTTCGTGTACTAGGCGCTCGATGAGTAAGTCGAAGATTCGTCGGGGTAGTAAGGTGACCTACAACACCTGCTGTAAGATTAGCACCATCACCAATATCTTCAATATACACAATCGACTTTTGTGGATCAGCAGTTTCAATGGTAATATCTGTAGTTGCCTCAGTGGTGTTGATCGTAGGAATCGTATATTCTTCCGTTTGAACCTTCTTAATGCCAACACCAGCACCAGCTGTACCAAAGAGTGTTTGTAGTGAACTCATTATCGAACTCCCCATTGATCAGTCGTGCTGTCAAACACGAATATTGCCGATCCGTAGTTTACGTCTACATCAAAATTATCACTGCTGCCAACGATGTCCTTGCCGTTACCATCAACATCGACAACGTAAGTCTCAACCATACCACCAACGTCCATCACCAACACTTCATCCCCATCAGACGGGCTGGAAGGTAAGGTGATAGTGAATGCAGTTCCACCACTTGAATCAACTCGAATACCATCTCCAGCTGACGCTGTGTAATTCGCTGTCTTGTGTGTGTAGCTAAAGCCACCACTCCCACCACCACCTGGAATCGTGATCGTCGCAACACCACTTCCACCGTCAGTGGCTGTCACACCTGCACCCACGAAGTTGAGGGTAGAGGCTGTGAGAACTGCTGAGCCTTCATCCTGTACGGGAATGCTTGAACCACCACCAGCAAGAAGGTCAGTCTCGTTACCGCTGTCGTCCATGAAGTAGAGCTTACTGTCAGACGATTTGACGTACAGCTTACCCCAGCCAGATGTTTGGCTGGGAGCTGTTGTCTCTTGGAGCGCAGTTACACCTTCAACTGACAACATACCGGCAGCTGTTGTACCGGCACCAATCACAACACCGCCACCAGAAACCAGTGTTAAGCGCATCCCATTATTTGTGCCAAACCGGGCATGAGTAGACTCGTAATTGTATAGGTAGACAGTACCGTCCGTAGCGTTGCCGAACACGAAGCCATCACCACTTGTGCTTCCTGTCGTTGCATTGGTGAAATGCATGTAGTTATTGGCAGCGTTCGGCTCATGAAGCTGTACTCGGTAGGTGCTTGGCAAATTGATGCCAAAGCCGACCTTTCCGTTAAAGAAGTTGCTCGTATCAGAAGTTGGACCAGCCTGGAAGATACCCCAATGATTCGTAACCGTCCCACCACTAACAGACGGAGCTGTGAGATACAGATCCACCATGCTCGTAATCGTACCAGAATTACATGTTGGTGAAATCTGGACACCACGGGCGTTTGAGGTTACTGGCGATGACCCGTCTTCACTCAAATGACCATATTGGAACAAACCACAATACATCTGGGTAAGGGAACCGGCATCCCCGGTAATACCCCAGTTACGGAAGTTGTTCACATAGAGAGCAGCCCGATGACCGCTATCCGTGATTCCAGTATCAATTTTACTCCGCATATTGATCTGAGCAGCGTTGTTGTAGACAGTTCCAGTGCTCGTAGCATAATGTCTATGTTCAAGAATAAATCCATACTGAGCAGTGTTGTATGCTTCCTTATAGACATTCAGCTGAGCACCCGTGGAGGTGGTCGTACCAATCAGAAGATTGCCGTCCTGTGTAATGCGCATGCGTTCTTCAACACCCGTACTTCCGCCTTCATCCAGTGTCAAAAACACCAAACCAGCATCCGCATATGTATGGCTTGTACCAGTGCGTGTATGTACTGCACGGATTGAAGCATTTGGACCGGGTGTATATGGATGTGCCGTACTTTGAGTATGGAAATCCAATGTGCTGTAAACGTCATTGTAGTCCCACGTGCTCGAAGTATCATTGTTGTTCAGCAACAATGTTGGATTTGCAGTTCTGATAATATTGACATCACCACCACCATCGATTCGGATTCTGCCGAGTCCATTTGTGCCCAAATACAATGGCGTGTTTTCATAGGAATACAGATAGGCGTTTGAAGAATCGATTCCGACAATAATGCCATCACTTGAAGTGGTACCAGTCGTTGTGTTTGTGAATCTGGCAAAACTTCCTGCTGTTGTATTTCTGTGTACATGCAGTTGGTTTGCGGGAGTGTTGATGCCCATGCCAACTTCGCCACCGCTCGTAATGCGCACCTTCTCGGCACCATTGGTTCCAAACCTCAAAAAGTTACTGCCATGATTATATTGAATGAAACCTGCGTATAAAGTATCTCCTGATGTCCCATCAGCGAAATAGATATTACCATTGTTGGCGGCATTTGAATAAATAGTTGCGCCAAAATCACCACTGCCATCACCAATAACTAGGTCGTTTGCATCAGAAGCCAGGTCGCCTGGGTTAGACGTAGCAACCCCAATGGATGTGACGCCATTGATGGTTCCACCAGTTATTGCCGCACTAGCATTTCTGGTAATGCCAGATGGAAATTGATTTAGAGGGACATCTATAAGTTCTACCATTTTGTTTTCCCACCTATATATTTGCACCATACAAACTGGTGCTTAATCAACTTAAACTTGAGCTCGATGAACCAGATGAACTGCTAGAAGGACAATCACATATTTTGAGTGGGTCACCTTCTACTGTAACCTGCTCACTTTCAACAGTAATTTGATCACAACATGTTGATGAGCTAGAACTCAAACTGTTCGAACTTGATGACAAGCTGCTACAAGATGAACTGGATGAACTACTCCTACTAGACGAGGAGCTGCTATTAGAACTACTGGAACTCTCAGAACAACTGCTGGAACTATTGGAACAGCTAGAACTACTTAGGCTACTGCAAGAAGAACTTGAGGAACTTGATCTACTCGAAGAACTAGAAGATCTACTACAACTAGAAGAGCTGCTTGATCTAGAACAGCTACTTGACGATAAGCTTGAGCAAGACGAACTTGATGAACTGGATTGGCTAGAACTGCTAGAACTTTGTGAACAGCTTGAAGAGCTAGAACTGCTGGAACTAGATCTTGAACAAGAAGAACTGCTCAGGCTACTACAGGATGAACTTGATGAACTGGATTGGCTAGAACTAGACGAACTCCTGGAACAACTAGATGAACTTATCGAACAAGAAGAACTACTCAGGCTACTACAGGATGAACTTGAAGAAGAACTGCGCGAAGAACTACTCAAACTGTTTGACGAAGAACTAGATGACGAACTCCTCGAACAGCTACTTGAAGACAAGCTTGAACAAGATGAACTACTGGAACTTGATTGGCTGCAAGATGAACTGCTCTGCGAGCAGCTGGATGAGCTATGGCTGCTGCTAGAAGACGAATGACTAGAGCTGCTTGAAGAACTTGATTGGCTTGATGAAGACGAGCTCTGAGAACAACTGCTTGAACTTGAACTACTAGAGCTTGATTGGCTACAACTGCTGGATGACAGGCTTGAGCAGGAAGAACTAGAAGAACTAGATTGACTAGATGAGGAACTGCTTTGGCTGCAACTTGATGAACTGCTTGAACTACTAGAACTCCGAGAGCTACTTGAGGAACTCAAGCTACTGCATGATGAACTTGAAGAGCTACTCTGACTCGAGGATGATGAACTTTGGGAACAGCTGCTTGAACTTGAACTACTGGATGAACTATGCGAGCAAGAAGAGCTGCTGAGTGAACTGCAAGATGAACTCGAAGACGAAGATCTACTTGAACTACTAGAACTCTGAGAGCTACTTGAACTACTAGAACTCTGAGAACAACTAGAAGAGCTGAGTGAGCTACAGGACGAACTAGAACTACTTGACCCACTTGATGATGATGAGCTTTGGCTGCAGGATGAAGAGCTAGAACTGCTGGAACTTGACCTGGAACAACTGCTTGAAGACAAGCTTGAGCAAGATGAACTTGATGAGCTAGATTGACTACTTGATGAAGAACTCTGCGAGCAACTCGAAGAACTTGATGATGAACTACTAGATCTTGAACAACTCGAGCTACTAAGTGAACTGCAGGATGAACTTGAGGATGAGGATTTACTTGAACTACTACTGCGACTACTAGAGCTCCTAGAGCTACTCGAAGAACTTAGTGAGCAACTGGAGCTACTAAGGCTACTACAAGACGAAGAACTACTCGAACTATTGCTCGAAGATGAAGAACTTTGGGAGCAGCTTGAGGAGCTAGAGGAGCTTGATGAGCTTCTGGAACAACTTGAACTACTCAAACTACTACATGAGCTACTGGACGAACTTGATTGGCTCGAAGAAGACGAGCTCTTAGAACAGCTTGAAGAGCTGGAACTACTAGACCTTGAACAACTTGAACTACTCAAACTACTGCAGCTAGATGAGCTTGAACTGGACCGGCTTGATGATGAACTACTCTGACTGCAGCTAGACGAGCTTGAGCTACTTGAAGAACTTCTGGAGCAAGATGAACTACTAATCGAGCTACAAGATGAGCTCGAAGAACTGCTCTGGCTCGAAGATGATGAACTATATGAACTACTTGAAGAGCTATGGCTGCAACTACTAGATGAAAGACTAGAGCACGACGAGCTTGATGAACTCGAGCGACTACAAGATGAGCTGCTTTGACTACAGGACGACGAACTAGATGAAGAGCTACTAGACATCGAGCAACTGCTTGATGACAAGCTTGAACAGGACGAGCTACTGGAACTTGATTGACTTGAAGAAGACGAACTCTTGCTGCAAGACGAAGAGCTTGAACTGCTTGACGAACTCCTGGAACAACTGCTGGAACTCAAGCTGCTACAAGACGAGCTTGAAGAACTACTCTGACTGGATGAGGAACTACTTTTAGAACTTGATGAACTGCTTTGGCTCCCACTGCTGGAAGATAGGCTTGAACAAGACGAACTGCTGGAGCTAGACCTAGAACAACTTGAAGAGCTTTGTGAACAGCTACTAGAGCTAGAACTGCTGGAACTACTGCGACTGCAACTAGAGGAGCTAAGCGAACTACAAGATGAACTACTGGAACTTGATTGACTCGAGGAAGATGAGCTTTGGCTGCAGCTGGACGAACTGGACGAACTAGAACTACTGTGACTACAGCTACTTGAAGACAAGCTTGAGCAAGATGAACTGCTAGAACTTGACTGACTGCTCGATGAACTGCTCTTGCTGCAAGACGAAGAGCTACTAGAACTAGACCTCGAACAAGATGAGCTACTAATTGAACTGCAAGACGAGCTTGAGGAACTTGATTGACTTGAAGACGAGCTACTCTTGGAACAACTTGATGAGCTAGAACTACTTGAGGAACTCTGGCTGCAACTGCTTGAAGACAAGCTTGAGCAAGATGAACTACTGGAACTTGACTGGCTACTCGATGAACTGCTTTTAGAACTTGATGAACTACTTTGACTTCCACTGCTTGAAGACAAGCTTGAACAAGACGAACTCGAAGAGCTTGATTGGCTACTCGATGAACTGCTCTGCGAGCAACTAGAAGAACTTGATGATGAACTACTAGATCTTGAACAACTTGAACTGCTCAGGCTACTGCAGGATGAACTTGAAGAACTGGATTGGCTGCAACTTGACGAACTCTGGGAGCAGCTAGAAGAACTAGAACTGGATGAACTAGATTGTGAACAAGACGAGCTAGAGCTGCTTAAACTACTGCAAGAGGAGCTAGATGAACTTGATTGGCTCGAACTACTCCTTGAACAGCTACTACTTGAAGAGCTTTGTGAGCAGCTTGAGGAGCTAAGCGAACTACAAGAACTGCTTGATGAACTTGATTGGCTAGAAGAAGACGAGCTCTGTGAACAGCTTGAGGAACTAGAACTACTTGATGAACTTCTGGAGCAACTGCTTGATGACAAGCTTGAACAGGACGAGCTACTGGAACTTGATTGACTTGAAGAAGACGAACTCTTGCTGCAAGACGAAGAGCTTGAACTGCTTGACGAACTCCTGGAACAAGAAGAACTACTAAGACTACTACAAGACGAACTTGATGAGCTAGAGCGGCTGCTGCTTGAACTAGATCTGCTACAACTACTTGAGCTGCTAGATCGGCTGCAAGACGATGAACTCAAACTACTACATGAACTACTAGACGAACTTGATTGGCTCGAAGAAGACGAGCTCTTACTGCAACTCGAAGAGCTTGAACTGCTAGAACTAGACCTAGAACAACTGCTTGAAGACAGGCTTGAACAAGATGAACTTGATGAGCTACTCTGACTGCAGGACGAAGAACTCCGCGAGCAACTACTACTAGAACTGCTATGCGAGCAGCTAGAGGAACTGAGTGAACTGCAGGATGAGCTACTAGAACTTGATTGGCTGCAAGATGAACTGCTCTGGGAACAACTAGAAGAACTTGATGATGAACTCTGTGAACAACTGCTAGAAGATAAGCTACTGCATGATGAGCTTGATGAGCTCGAACGACTAGAAGACGAAGAACTCTGTGAACAGCTAGACGAACTTGAACTACTTGAACAACTTCTTGAACAAGATGAGCTTGAGCTACTGAGTGAACTACAGGAACTGCTGCTTGAGCTAGAGCGGCTGCTGCTTGAACTAGATCTGCTGCAACTACTTGAGCTGCTGGATCGGCTACACGAAGAACTACTAAGGCTACTACAAGATGAACTTGAACTACTTGATTTGCTTGATGAAGAAGAACTTTGTGAACAGCTTGAAGAGCTTGAGCTGCTGGATGAACTCCTAGAACAAGAAGAACTACTCAGACTACTGCAGGATGAACTTGATGAACTCGAACGGCTACAAGACGAACTAGAATTACTGGAACTAGAAGAGCTGCTTGACAGGCTACAAGACGAGCTGCTCAGGCTGCTACAAGAAGAACTGCTTGAACTTGATTTGCTTGAAGACGAGGAACTACGTGAGCTACTGGAACTGGATATTGAGCAGCTAGAACTACTTAGGCTGCTGCAAGACGAAGAGGAACTGCTTGAACGACTACTGCTACTAGAACTCTGACTACAGCTACTTGAGCTGCTAGAGCTTGATGAACTTCTGGAACAGCTACTTGATGACAAACTGGAACAAGACGAACTTGATGAGCTACTCTGACTGCAGGACGAAGAGCTTTTAGAACAACTAGATGAACTGCTGGAACTACTATTAGAACTACTAGAGCAGCTAAGAGAACTACATGATGACGAACTACTAGAACTTCTTGAACTCGATGATGAACTTGTTGACAATGAACTACTACTGGCGCTGGACGAAGATGATCCAGATGTTGTCAGGTAATATTCCCTGATTATCCCACGTTCCTCAAAAAATCTTATTGTGCCGCCGCCAACATTGCCAACACATTGTGGTGTGTCCCAATTATCTTGAGTAAAGTCTATGGTGTAGGTGGAAAGAGACATTCCAGAACTTGGCTCAAGTTGTACAACCAAATCAACATATGGCTGTCCAGAAAGATGGAAGCAGAAGCCGGAACCAGTCTGGCCGGTGACCACAATATCAAGAATGGGATGTTGTATGATCTTTTGGTGCCGACGGAATGGCTCGTACCATGTGGATCCAGGAGTTACAGGTATTCTGATGTAAAAGTCAGACATCTCAACTCCACACGTCGATCCACTCAAAGGTGCCAGCGCCAGTTGAGGTGTCTGGATCTGCCCAGGCTGAGTCTGGGTCGGTGGTTTCGGTGTCTGGGTCGACCCATCTCGGGCCACTAGTAACTATCAGATCAACCTCGTCAGATACAGAACAATCCACATGATGGGCAAATGGGTCATCTGGCTTGTTATTTGGGCAGGTGTAGTTGGTCTGACGATATTCGACAAACTGTTCTCCACCCTCGGCCGCAATAACGTACCCATTATCTTCGGCGAAGATGATTTGTCTTGTAATAGTAGTGACGCCCTTGCGGTATATCTTTAGGCCATCCCTATACCCGCTCTGTTCCTCACCTGGTACTCGTGGGTCGAAAGTCTCGGTAATGATATCGATTCGATACCCATCAGTTACCCATTCTACGCGATAGATGCGGTTATAATCATCAACATAATCAAGAGCACCAGTTGGTGTTGGCGAAATAAGATTAGAAATAAACATGTCTGGTATCTCTCCATCTAGGAGAGTGCTACAAGTGCCAACCTTTTCTGGCAGAACCATGGTCCTATCGAATTCGACGCGATCACAGTTCCAGTCATAATTGCCGTCTTCACTACGGAAAAAATCTAAAGAGCAAGAGTTGGCTTGCTCCGGTTCCGTTCCACATTCATATCTGAGGCAACCGCAGTCTAAACGGTACCCCTTCCACTGGTGATAATTTTTTGTTGTTTCATTGAGATATATGCCAGAACCTAACCTGGCAACGAGAGTGACATCACCGCCACTATCAGCCAGATCAGTCTGTGGAACACCCATAGCCGACAGCAGATTTTCGTGCCTTGTGTATGCGGAGAACTCGTCAACATTCATAACGAACTCACCGGTTTCGGCCGGGTATCCATCTATGTAATCTGTGTGCAGATTAGCCATCTGTTCCTATCACACCGCAATCGCTTGCGGATTCAAAAATTGGTTCTGATACGTTAACTGCTTCTTCTTCAGCATACACAGTCATGTCGAGAGTTATTCCTGGCCTCTCTTCTGCAGTGGTATAAATAGCATGTGTGATATCGTAAATGGTTGTTGGATCCCCAAGTGAGGTCTGATCTGGAACTAGGCCATTACCTTGATACACCAAATCTGCATCATCCCATACAATATATTCCTCCCCATCTGTACCCTCTTCTATCCTAGCATTTAATGGGTTATATGGGGTGTCAATATCGCATCTGCATGGCTCAGTAAAGTCCCACGGCCTTGCTCGGTACTCGGGGTGTGTAAAATCAGTTAAGATCTTGAACATTGTTAAGAACCTATGACCTGGGAAGTGCATGGCATACTTCTCAATGTCCAAACTGGGGCGCAAAATGGCCGGCTGAGATATTGGTCCTGGGAAGAACGTGCGATTACTAAATTGCAGATTGGTGTCACCATAATTTCTCTGAAGCCTTCCAAGCCACCCCTTACCTTGATTCTTAGCGTTGGTGGTGTCAAGAGTGTAGTAAACACCCTGACCCATGCCAAGTGAACATGGCTTGCATCTTACCCTCTCATCCAGGAGCATTACTCTTTGTGGGTCTACCTCGTCCTGAACCCTGCCTTTATAGCAATAATCGACTCCAGCATCTGTGTCTCGAACACGGCCTCTGGTGTCTGGTCCATCATCTGGGTCATAATCTGGATCAAATGCCCTTCGATCCTGGCCATAATTGTTATACCCATCATTGTCATTGTCGGGATATGCTGTAGGTACGTCAGAGATATTGCTGAGATCTTGTCTGTCTGAGTCCGTGATTCTGTGAGAATCAATAGTATCCTGCCAAACCTGAAATTCGCGCTCTAGCTCAGCCAAAATGGCTTGGCGCATTGCAATATCTTCTGGCTTGAAACCGCGAGTTACCGCAATATCATCACACTCATCACCTGGATCGGTTGGGATGATTGCTGGAGGTACCTGAAGATTGCCAGCATCATAATTTGGATCCTGAGTAATCTCTGATCCAGCACAAAAGTCTGAAACATTATATACCGTATCAAGTGTAATTGTATAAGTGATCTTTCTGAGAATTGAATGAAATGCCTTCATACCAAACAGAAGATTTATGAGGAAGTCATATAGATTGGAGTCTATGACTTCACCGGTTTTCATTTCAACATTTACATCAAAGCGGTTGGACTGCCTGCGCTCAAGCTTGTCTGGCAACACAATCTGGTCGCGTTGATATGAAATAAAGAAATATGCGGAATAGTCATCAAATCCCTGATGACCATTAAATATCAAATTGGCTGTGTTTGTGACTCTATCAAACGACACACCGTTGGCATTGAGTGGGGCACTGCCGGTTGAATACTCTACCCTGACTGATCCATTAACAAGGAATATGTGACTGTACCCAACAGATCCGTCTTTACCTTGCACAGCCTCAAGAAGCTTTCTCGGGATAATTGAACCTTGAGCATCGCGCACACAAGTCTCATCAGTAAGGTAATCAGGGTTCTTGTTGACTTCATCCATCATGTCATCGAGGGCATCTTGTAGATCTGAACCATCCTCAACAAACCACGCATCGATGGTTACACCATTACCGTCACCCGTGTTTCGGTACAAAAGCGGCACATCAAGATTGCCGAACCCGGATTCTGCGTAACCAACAAGGGCCGGATCTACTTGGCAAACATCGTAGACCTCAATTTCTTGGCTTTCGTCTACAAGCTGCTCGCCGGGGGCTATGAAGTACTTTCCATTCACCTCTGACCACAGATTGATTAGATCTACTGTGAACCCAGCAATCTCAAACAGCTCTATAATGGCCCTATGGGTACCCTTAAGCTTCTGTAGATAAGCACCACGACGCACAACCGCACGCCTAATATTGTCATTGGCCTGTTGAAAGAATGGAAGGTCAATGCCTATCAGATAAGCCAGGTATGGTATCAACTGCGGTGGTATATCATGAACCCAGTTAATGCCGCGAAGTAATTCTTGTTCGTCAAAAATGTCTTGCAGCGCATCGGCAAATGGGCGATATAAGTTGATGATTGGGTCGCTCTGCCTGTTTTCTGATGTAAAGTAAACAGGCGGCGTCTTATTGACCATCTCAAGGTGAATTTCACCGGGGTGCGATATCAACTCCTGGTATCTAGCATAACCAATATCATCAGAGATGCACAATAACTCACCGTCTGAAGATGAAACACGCTTACAGTAAGTAGCTTGCCAAACAAAATTGTATCGTCTTTCTGGGAGACCGGTGACGTCTATCTCAAACATCGATAGATCATGATACTCAGCATCGGGATAATATATGATCCTATCAGTGATACCACGACCAATAACGAACTCAAAGTAATCACCCTCTTTTGCTTCGGATTGATCAATCTGCTCGCCACCAGCTGTATAAAAAGTGGCAGATGTTAGATCAATTCTGGCATCTCTGAGTTGCTGTTCAGTGACGTCAATCTTGTATAGGGTCAAGTCTGGATTGAAAATGCCAACATGATCATGGCCCGCAACTTTGGCACGCATAGTGTCTTCAATGCCAAATGTTAGACTCTTGATTTCCGAATTTTCGCGGTATCGCCCCGGATCACTAAACTTGCGCCAAGGATTTACAAGAACCACAGGAAGCCAGACCGGTTGCCAACCAGTCCTATTGTTCTGCTGCGGATATATGTAAAAAGATGGTTGGAACCTATCAGGCACTTGGGACATTTAGTGCACCATAAAAGAAACAATTCGAAATATACACGGTATTTTTGTTAGGGGGCGGGAGAAGCGAAGCCGTTATCTTCGAGGTACTTGATAATACTTTCAACGTCTTCTAATATCTCTCCATTATATACCTTCAAAACCGGAGTGAATTTGCCCTCCAGCCCAAAAGAAGCCAAGACAGCTCGTGTGGCATCGTTTGAGAAGGTATATATTATGTGTATCTGGTGCCCGTTTGTGCCTACGAACTCATCCTCAAACATGACCTCAGGGTTGAGAACGGCTTTCAGCTTCACACAGTCCGCACAATTGTACATAAAGAATAGATAATCTTGCATAATGGTAAAATACTATGGATTGCACGGGCCAGATGGAGAAGCACAACCATTTGGACAATAGGTGGCTCCAGTATACATGACGGACAACGCAATGCCACTAGGAATACAAGCTGGAACAAACGCAGGACTGCAAACTGGGGGGCTGGGTGTGTAGCTGGATAAGTAAGTACAATAATCGCCAGCCGGATTGCACACGTTCTGGCAGCTGGCATCTGAATAGTAAGTTCTGTGTATCACATAATAACCAGCCCCGGTATACTGGGAGCTAGATGAAGATGATGATGAAGATGACGAAGATGATGAACTTGAGCTGCTTGAGGAACTAGAACTGCTTGAGGAACTAGAGCTGGATGAACTGGATGAACTGGATGAACTGGATGAACTGCTGGATGAGCTACTGGAAGAGCTAGAGCTTGATGATGGAGGACAATTACTGGAGCATTCAGAAGCGGTATAAGGCCCTGTCCATTCTGTCTTAAACCATATTCCGCCCAAATCTGCACACGAATTAGACGGAGGTGTAGCTTGATACACACAAGAATAGAAAGATGGTGGGTCACAGTTTGTACACATTGAATCATAGCAATAAGACTGAGCAGCACACCAAGTGGCTCCTGTGCCGCTGCTTGAGGAGCTACTGGACGATGAGCTAGATGAGCTAGATGAACTACTGGCAGATGAACTCAACCGCTCGCCTGCCAAAAACTATAGGTCAAAGTTGCATCAGTACGACCACCGTATGTTCCACCACCGGGATAAGAGTACCAAGAAGAACCAGTGTAATTGCCTGCTGGTGTAACCCCATAGTTTTTAAGACCTAGAACATTGAGGTAGGGGTACCAACTAAAGGCTCCTTCCCATCGACAAGTATTCAGTCTCACAAATCCAGGCTGTGACGGTGGCGATATGCTTGTCCAACTGTCTGCGCTGTCGACCGTAGTGGGACCACCAACTTGTGTACCATTGTAAAGTAATGATCGACGCTCTAACTCCAAGTTCCAATTGCATTCTGTGGGTGATGTACGAGATGCGGGACCGCTTGGTCTAAATTCCCATATGAGCCACTTTTCCGAGGGGAAGGGGAGCCATTCTCGCCATTCTGTAACAATAGGTTCTGCATCATACCTACTTTCAATGTTACCCGTCACCTGATACTCGTATGCCAGATCGCTCGGGCAATCACACGGAGCGGCTTGTAAAGAAGACGAACTGGACGAACTGGATGAAGATGAACTAGATGAAGATGACTTAGAGCTTGACGATGAACTGGACGAAGATGAACTACTTGAGCTACTGCTCGAGGAACTAGATGAACTAGATGAGCTGGATGAGCTGGATGAGCTACTGCTTGAGGAACTAGATGAACTGGATGAGCTGGATGAGCTACTGCTTGAGGAACTAGATGAACTAGATGAGCTAGATGAGCTAGATGAGCTAGATGAGCTACTGCTGGATGAGCTACTGGATGAGTCACCAATGCTAGACGATGACGATGAGCTACTGGATATAACGACTGGCATTGGTGCTGGTACTGGCGGTTGCAGATTATTTACGTCAACAGAGCAAGCGTCACCAGCGTTTGGACACAGGAAGAATGGCTCTTGACAACACTGTTCCGCAGGCTTCGATTCAACTAACGGATTATAGATCTCTTCTGGAACATCATTTTCGTACCACTCCAGGTCTTCATTGTGTTCTCTTCTCCAGTTGAAATCATATGAATCATATTGTCTTGGGCTTGGACAATTTTCGGTTGGCTCCCACTGTGGCATTTGTGTAGAGTCTGCCGTTTCTGACGGGTCTCTGGGAGAAAATTTGTAATAATATATGTCTTTGCAATCTGCAGTGCTAACTCTTGACGCCAAAATAACAGTATCGTCGATATCAAAACCAAACACCGATGACTTCAAACTATCGACACAAGCAGATTGGCTTGGCCTCGACACCGAGGTCCTGATATTATCACCATCTTTACGTATGCTAAAGATTGCTGTTGTGCTTCGTAAATCTGGGTGAACTACCATCACCTCTTCAAGTTTTAATAATAATTCGCCATCGGTGCCAACATCGCCAATCGGGCCTCTCTGCCTGACCCTATATGTCCAATCACCGCCCAAGTCACCTTCTAACTGTACAGACCCAGACAGAACATTGTCTTTCAAATTCAAATCAATAGAAACAATAACATAATCGGAAATAGCTGTTATGTCGAAACCATCAAGTGGTACCATAAACTCAGCGATTTGTGTGTCATCTTTTGATAGACGCAACGATACATCTGTTTCAATTGGTGTGTTAACTGTGGTCGGACCAATTACGAATATGCCATCTAACGTTGGACTCACAACATGAATTGGTTCCGGGTCTGCTGGTTCACCTGCGTCGCCTTGTGGGCCATCATCGCCAATGCTACCACCATCGCCAACACAAGTGTGACGCCAAAACTTTCGAATAAGGGCTTGTCTATCAAGTTCTACTCTGAGCTGCTTCTGTTCTGTATTCTCAACTTGAAACTTAATAAGTTTATCAGTAGAGTGAAAGTAGTAAAAATATGATCTAAATTGGCTGAGCTTCAGTCCACGATACTCATCAGTACTCATGGCGACCAAGAGATCGTGGAGAGATGGTGAAACCAAACCATCCTCTTCTTCGGTAACATCATCATAGATATCTAGATACCCCTTAGATATCCATACATTGGATTCTGCATCATACTCGTGGATTATGCCGTTTGTGTCTATAATTTGTTGTTTATCACTTGGCATGTATATTCCAATACGTTGAATTAAGTTGATGAACTTGATTTATATTATCTATGTAACTATTACTGTGGGTGGACATGGCCCACCTGCACAATAATCAAGGGAATAAGTACCACTTGGACAGCTACCACCTGCTTTTTCGAAGTATCCAAAATAAGAAGAGCTACCCACAGCGGCAGAATAAGGACCGCTAACATCGTTGGCCGAAATAGCTGAACCATTAGATGCGACCCATACACAATATCCATCATAGCTCATCAACCCAACACCGTCTGGCCATGTTGGTTCTGAACATTCCGCACATGCATCGGTTGAACTAGATGAACTAGATGAACTAGATGAGCTAGATGAACTAGATGAACTAGATGAACTAGGCCGATCACAACAGCATCCACAATGATATTGTCCTCCATCATACCAACAGTAACTAGGACCATATGTACTACACGGTACCCAATCATGTGGCGATAACCATGCGCATTCAATAGAGCAATCAGTGAGCCATCCATCAAAGCAATCTTCACAAGAAACGCCACTTATTGCCACTTCTATTCCTGAACCACATCCAGAAGTATCACATGGATACGATGATGGTATGCCTGATGAACTGCTAGATGAAGAGCTGGACGAAGACGAACTACTGGATGAACTGGATGAACTACTGGATGAACTACTGGATGAACTACTGGATGAACTACTGGATGAACTACTGGATGAACTACTGGATGAACTACTGGATGAAGACGAACTAGATGAAGATGAAGACGAACTAGATGAAGATGAAGACGAACTACTGGACGAAGACGAACTAGATGACGAGCTAGATGAACTACTGGATGAACTACTGGATGAAGACGAACTAGATGAACTAGATGAAGATGAAGATGAACTAGATGAAGATGAGGAGCTAGAGCTTGATGAAGATGAGGAGCTGGACGAAGATGAACTAGACGACGAGCTAGATGACGAGCTAGATGAAGACGAACTAGATGAACTACTGGACGAAGACGAGCTAGATGAAGATGAGCTACTGGACGAACTGGATGATGAGATGCCAGAGCTAGAGCTTGATGAAGAACTTATAGAAATAACTGGCATTGGCACTGGCACTGGCGGTTGTAGGTTATTTACGTCAATTGAACACGCATCACCAGCGTTTGGACACAGGAAGAATGGCTCTTGGCAACACTGCTCATCAGGACGACCTTCAATAAGCGGGTCATAGATATCTGCTGGAACATCGTTTTCGTACCACTCCAGGTCTTCGTTGTGTTCTCTGACCCACTTCAAGTTATAAGAATCATACTGCCTATAACTTGGGCAATTTTCGGTTGGTTCCCACTGTGGCATTTTAATGGTGTCTTCAGCATCATCAATTGACACTTGATAGTAATATATGTCTTTGCAATCTCTGGTGGTAACTTGCGGAGATAACAAATATGATTCTGATATATCAAATGGCAGAGATTCAGATTTTAGGCGACTGACACAGGCTGTTTGGTGCAGCCTAGTGTTCATCTGTACTATATCTGGTCCAGATTCTCTAATGTTGAATATGGCAGTTACGCTGCGAAGATCAGGATCTTCTGTGATAAGTTCCTGTAGGTGTAGGAACAATTCTCCGTCATCACCAGGATAACCTTGTGGGCCTCGCTGTCGTACTTTATAAATCCACATCCCATCCAAATCACCAGATAGGACAACCGTACCCCAGACATAACCATCCTCAAACTTGATGTCTTGAGATATGATTTCATAATCAGATATTGCAGCAATATCTGACCCGTCTATTGGCACTAAGAACTCTACAGCCAGAATATCACCTTTGAACATCCTGAGTGATATATCTGTTTCAATTGGTGTACTAACTGGGGTTTTTGGTATAATAAATTCGTCTGTATCACCAAGAACAGGATAGACACCTTCATCTTCGGCTGGTTTACCGGTATCACCCTGCTGCCCAACATCTCCGATAGCGCCTTTTGTACCAATGCAAGGTTGCCTCCAAAACTTCCTGATTAGGGCCTGCCGATCAAGTTCTACCCTTAGGCGCTTTCCATCATTTGCGTTCTCTACACGAAATTTAATGAGAGAATCTGAAGAGTGAAAGTAGTAAAAGTATGCATTGTTGCCGAGCTTTAACCCATTAAAATCTCTGGCTTCAACAGATTCCAACAGGCCATGCAGGGACGGAGGAACTAACCCTTCCTGGTCCTCCGTGACGTCTCCGTAAACATCCAAGTACCCTTTGGATATCCAGGTATCCGTCTCAAAATCGTACTCATGTAGAATGCCGTTGGCATCTAGTACAACGGTGCCATCAGATGGGTCTATGATGGGTAGTCTCGACATATTATTCCAAATACTGTCTACAAAGATTCTATTATAGATTTGAAATTTGGCGTATTTGAGACGCGGAGGAGAGTTATGCAGATATTAATATTATGGAGTGATGACCCGATATTCTATGAAGCCGTATGGGGTGATGATTTGGCGGTGGGACAGGTAATTATGAGGGTTCAGGGAACCACAGTGAATCCGATAGATTCTATAGAGCTACTGCAGAGGCGGTTTGAGATGATCCAGGTGGATGTGGCTGGATTAGATCCGGCATTCGCCAGATGGGGTGATAAGAGCTATTTCTGTGGGTACTCCACAGTTGAGGATGATGAAGGCTTACATATTTTACACGAGCGCCTCAATCTGCTGATTCCGGCTCTTGCGGACGAGCATCGATAAACTTGTCATCGCCCTCCGGTTTTCCTTTTATATCTATCGCATCAACAGACTTTATGCTTGGTACAGCAACCGCTATGTTGGACAATTGTTGCATCCTATCCTCGGCAAACTGATAAGTTTCTGGCCTTTTAGGAATCACCTCTAAAGTGACCCTAAACACAGTGAACTTTGTATTGGATTCGGCAGGTCCAGCATCAACCGCAACCACATTTATGGTCGATATCTCTTCTTTGGTGATCCCATTATCAACCAACTTCTCGGGTATCACCTGATGTTCTTCAACTACAGCAACTTGAACATTGGCTGAATTAATCGCCATTATGCCAAAAACTATGCCAGCCGTCAGCGCCAATAAACAAGCCATAATTGTATTATTCATTAGAAACTCCAGGTAATTGTTATTCCAAAGGCAACTTCTCTCTCAGCGAGACGATCACGTGGCCACACATCACCCCAATCGCGGTTCTTGGCTGCTTCCAATTCTCCATTAATAGTCCCCAGGTGAAAGCGCCATATATTGCCGTCCCCAGTGAATCCGTACCATGTGGCCCCAGTTAAACACCAAGGATTCCATGGTTCATCGTTAGCCACGCAATGGAGCCACTTCTCTGGGCCACAATCAACATGTTCTACCGTCCAACTAACAATCTCACCTACATTGTTTCGTTCACCGAATGGGTTGGTCGGAGCCGGATCCTGTTTTGGAGTGGCTTTCAAACTGTCAACATCAACCACCAGATTCAAACTGTCCGGATCTAGAATGGACACGGATGCCCCTGCTGGCATTGGCTGAGCTGCGCTAGACATACCAGCATAAGCCAAAGACAAAGCAAGAGCCACCACACAACCCACAATTCCTAAAAGCAACTTAGACATGGCTTTCTCCATCTATAAAAGACCGATATCGATTATACTTCCTCGGCATTGCCCGAACAGGGTCACTCCACAACCAAGCAGCGATGGACTCAGCTTTTTTATAAGTCGCCAACATGGCATAAATTGATTTGGTTTTGTATGGCCCATTCATCATAACACCAGTTTCTGATGCAATACGGTCTTGTAATTGTACTCCAAAACCACGATAAGTTAAAGAAAATCCAATGGTCAAGAAATTAGTATTGTGCTTATTTTTTCTAATCGAGACGTAACCGTCACCATCTAAAAACCCACGAACAAAATCGGGCCAGTGCCGTATTTCTGGCAAACTCCTTTTATAATCTGGGCCTGGGCGCATTCCCAACTCGCACAATTTACGGCCAAAATGTATATTGTCAAAAACAATCCTGTTGGCCGCATATCGCTTACCCCAACTGTTGGTATAAACCGTTTCAATCTTCTTGTTACAATTAAGGTCACTCAATAATTGTTGCAATACCCCGCGCTCTTTTAGCACTAACGATAGAGTGCAAGCCAATCTACCATTCCGTGCGCGGAGGCACCCATCGGCATATAATAAACCCAGATAATAACACCCAATCTGGTCTGGTCCATCAAAATGCGACAGATCTAAACAATATCGTCTTGACTTATCTGCATAATCACGAACGATATCATCTTTGGATCTTTCAATGCCAAGCCTATGAATGCGTTCTTGAACAGCTTGATGGCTAATACCAAGTTCCCTCGCTATGTCTACCGATGATAGGTGGGATCTTTTGATCAATTCATCATCGGCAACAGTTTTATTTATGTTGTCACGTGACAAACCAAGATTGACAATGGCTCTCGATACCGAGGCCTGCGATAAACCCAATCTATTAGCAATAACACGCTGAGAAACTCCTTCACAAAACATCTTTTTTAGCATTAAGCACTGATCTTGACTCAACACGGCGTTGTCTCCACATCTCCAAGTTTTCTTTCATAAGTTTGACCTCAACGCCGTTTTCTGCTTTAAATATACCAGTTACTATTTTGTGATACTCTTCAATATTGTGCCCATCTTGGTATGCACCATGGCCAAGCTCCTTTGACCCGGCATAATGGCAGTCACGCAAAAAATCTGGGATTCTGACTACATCATTTTGATTCATGTCCATGGCTTTCCAAATAGCTCTGGCGGACGCTTTAGATCGCGGACACATAGCCAAGAACGCAACGGCGGAAGCTAAAATAAGATTGGCCTCTGGATAACCAACCTGGCGTGCCGCTTCTACAGCCGCATGTGTATGAACCATGGCCATTGGATCACATATACCAACATCTTCAGCTGCAGTAACAAGCAACCTACGACATATAACATTTAAATCCTCGCCACAATTTATTGCCCACGCTAAATATAATATGGCCCCATCAACATCGCTAGCCTGTATGGCACCCTGTATTGCACTAAGAGCATCAAAATGCCCGTCACCAGATCGGTCAAACATAACAGACTTGTTAGGCAGTACCATCTTGCAGACAGTCGTATCTACCAAGATTTCCACAGCCTCGTCGTAAAAAGACTCTACAATTAATTCTAGGGTAGACAGCATCTTCCTGGCGTCACCATCAACTTTTATGGCAAGATAATCGATTGCTTCTTCACCAACAGTGATACTCTTGCCAGAGTCTTGGTAATACTGGACCCCGCGCATAAGAGCTTTCCGTAAGTCGTCACCAGCTAGCGGCTCAAATTGAAAAATGTGGCTTCTTGATATGAGTGGGCCAGCAATGGAGAAGTATGGATTTTCAGTGGTTGCACCAATAAACACCACTGTGCCATTCTCCACTGACGGCAGAAACGCCTCTTGTTGATTCTTTGCGTGCCTATGACATTCATCAACAAACAGAATTGTTCTTCTTTTGTTGAGATCATACTCAATCTTGGCAGCAGATATTGCCTCTCGTGCATCCTTGATGCCGGCAGTCGTCGCGTTCATGCGAATAAAGTTGGCATTAGTGGTGTTTGCGATTATCTCAGCTAATGTGGTCTTACCAGTACCGGGTGGGCCGTAGAATATAGCGCTTTGCAATTTGTCGCTCTCGATCATGGATCGCAGCAATGTGCCATCGCCAACAATATGATCCTGGCCTATGAATTCACTGAGGTTCCGGGGGCGAATCCGGTGGGGAAGTGGTTCTCTATCCATGTTACTACATATCCTAGAGGTAAATATACCCGATGATGATACTGAAAGTAGAAGCAACAATTAAGGGTAATATTATCCATTCGGATAAATCTGGGCGTGCCTTCAGCCTAAAAAGCTTAAAAGAATCAATTCAGGATTTCAACGAACATTGTCCGGTTGGTGGTGAGCTACGCGGATGCCCTTATACCATAAAAAGGATGTGGGTGAACGAGGATGGTGTAAACGCCGAAGTGGTTGGTTTGGACAGTGATTGGGATTATAAACTTGAACCAGTAATGATGAGCCTACCAACAAACCCAGAAATTATCACCGAAATAGTGGATGTATCAGTCGTCCTTAAACGCCGTTAGAATTGACTTTTTGTCGTGCCAATACCAAAATCTTAGCTTACAGTTCCTACACATCAGCACCATCTGAATCTGGTCACCTTTTCTTTCACCAACACCTTGTGGCCTTGAAAATTCACCACATTCTGGACATTTAATGTCGTCATGGTAGGTTGGTGGGGTCATAGTCTTAAGGCAGGCTAAAACACTTTCCCTATATACAGAATGGGCGTCCTTTCGGACGCCCATGTCTGAGATTTCATCAGTTATTACTACTCGGACTTTTTCTTGTCCTTTTTCTTGCCCTTGCCGTCTGTGCCCATCTCTTTTGGACATTTGGAGGCCTCCGAAATATTTTCGCCTTCGGGGTCCATGCCTTCTTCCATGCCCTCATCTTCGTCTTCGTCCTCTTCCTCTTCCTCTTCCTCTTCTTCATCGCTTTCTTCGTCTTCTCCCCCAAATTCAGCAGGAGGCTCGCCACCTTCATCGTACGGCTCATCATCATGCATTTCGGCCGCATCTTCTGCCTCTTCCTCTTCGAACATGTCTTCGAGGTCCTGGACAGTGATTGGTTCTTCCTTGTCCTTGCAACAACCCATGAGCATCTCAGCAAACTCGTGAAGTTCAGTATCACCGTGTTCACCTTCAAAATCCTCCCTGGCATGTTCAAGGGTTCGTATTAGGGCTGGAACGTTGAACATAACCACGTCGTCACCATCACCTTCATCAACACCATCCATGTCGGCTGCGATCGCATCAAAATCAGGTGCTGGTTTTTCTTCTGGAGCCGTGGCCATACCAACGGCATCGTCCATTTCTTGCTCTTCAAGGGTCAGTTTACCAAGCTTGCGCATGGGGATATCCTCCTATAATATATTCCTGGGGTAAATTTGACATAAAAATATTACATGAAATACAAAACCACACATCCAAAACATCATACTTATAGGCATCCTAACGTAACATATAAAATTGCACAATCACCGAATCGCATTTATGAATGCCCAAATAGGACCCTTGGTGACGTGTGGGCATTTGCCAGTTACGTAATGAGAAAGAACGCAGTAGCAACGGTAAGTA
>Ga0180434_10000288_pt1 | contig 75415 bp, 71 predicted proteins | sample SS_ome_7_FD_132453 | JGI IMG/M metagenome (GOLD analysis project Ga0180434, IMG submission 132453) | Hypersaline lake sediment archaeal communities from the Salton Sea, California, USA - SS_1_D_2 metaG | ecosystem: Environmental > Aquatic > Non-marine Saline and Alkaline > Hypersaline >...
GCGTGTAGAGGTTCATAGATAGTGGCAGGGGGGAGCCTCCTGTAAGATTGTGTAGAGAGCACAAAAGGAGCCTCCCCTTATGGGTAATGGCAGCTATCTCGGTATTAGAGGCCAGGACGCGGCTTTTATGCGCCGTAGGCGTCATTGGCGGGAGGTGGTAGCAGCGATTGAGTGCGGGATGAGCCGGGCGCAAGCTGCGCGCCACTTCAATCTGGGAGAGAGAACCATCTACCGGATACTCTCGCGCGGGATGAGGAAGGAGTTCTACGGCTCCTTCAGGAAGCTGGTGCAAAAGCTTTCACTCCCTCACTTCTTCGCCTGGGCTAAATGCCCCGTTGACAACGGCATGGCGGAGAGGCTGGTGCGGGCGGTACGGGAGGAATCGCTATTGGACGCGGCTGAACCGGAAACCCCGACGAAGGGTCTCACTGAGAAGGCACAATCCTTCCTCGGCTACTACAACAATCAGCGCCGGCACAGCAGGACTGCTTATCTCACTCCCATCGAATATCTTATGAACCACCTGCACAATCCCCGGGCGCTTCTGTTATAATTTTTATTTCGCACTGAGAGCGCTATGGATATTGAGCTAAAACACATCGCGAAACGCAGCGAGAACCTGTCGGACTGGTATACCGACGTAATCTTGAAGGGTGAGCTCGCGGACTACGCGCCCGTGCGCGGGTGCATGGTCTACCGCGAGTACGGATACGCAATCTGGGAGCGGGTGAAGAAGCTGCTCGGGCAGCGGATTATTGACGCTGGCCACCAGGACGTTTACTACCCGCTGTTCATTCCCAAGAGCCTGCTAATGAAGGAGGCCGAGCACATTGAAGGCTTCGCCCCGGAGGTCGCCTGGGTGACCATCGGCGGCGGCGAGAAGCTGGCGGAACCGCTCGCGGTGCGCCCCACCTCGGAGGTCATCATCGGCACGATGTGGGCGAAGTGGATTGGCTCTTACCGCGACCTGCCGATCCTGCAGAACCAGTGGGCGAACGTGGTGCGCTGGGAGAAGGCCACGCGCCCGTTTTTGCGCACGCTGGAGTTTTTGTGGCAGGAGGGGCATACCGCCCATCGCACCGAGGAAGAAGCGCGCAAAGAAACAATGCTGATACTCGATGTCTACCGCGACTTCGCCGTGGATGACCTGTCCATGGCAATGCTGGCTGGCAAAAAGAGCGAATCCGAGAAGTTCGCCGGCGCGGTGGAGACGCACGCTATCGAAGGAATGATGCCCGACGGGAAGGCGCTGCAGTGTGGCACGAGCCACTTCCTGGGCCAGAACTTCGCCAAAGCGTTCGATATCAAGTTTCTCGACGACGACAATATCGAGAAGCTCGTGTGGACCACCAGCTGGGGCGTTTCGCACCGGATAGTGGGCGGGCTGATTATGCAGCATGGCGATGACAGTGGCCTTATCCTGCCCCCAAAGGCGGCGCCGGTGCAGGTCGTTATTGTCCCGATTCTATATGATGAGACGAAGGCTCAGGTGCTGGAGGCTGCGCAGAAGCTGAGTATGCTGCTGAAGCCGCAGTCGGTTTTCGGCGAGCCGCTTCGCGTTTACGCGGACCTGGACGAATCCACAACGCCCGGATTCAAATTCAGCAAGTGGGAACTCAAAGGGGTTCCCGTGCGTCTAGAAATAGGGCCGAAAGACCTGGCGAAGTCCCAGGTGATGGCGGTTTCGCGTGACGACCGCAGCAAGCGCACTCTCGCCTTTGAACCGGAAGCCGGAAATTTCGACAATGAAGGGCTGGCGGAACTTCTAACAGGCGTGCAGGAGCGATTGCGGGAACGAGCGTCGCAGGAGCTCTCGTCCCGCCTGTTTACGGTGGAGAGCTTTGACGAATTAAAAGAGGCCGTTTCGGGGAAGGGATTTGCCATAGCGGCCTGGGACGGCACCGAAGAGACGGAAGCGGCGGTCAAGGAGGCCACCTCAGCGACCGTTCGCGTGTTGAAAAAAGGGGTTACATCTGGTAAGGTAGCCTGCGTTTATTCCGGCAGGCCCGCCCGGTACATAGCTTATTGGGGTCAATCATATTAGTCAATTTGAGGTGAAACCTATGTGGCCACACAAAATGGCGGCGCGGCTCTTCTCGCTCGCAGTCATTACGGCGGTCCTGCTAACTTCAGCCGCCGCGAGCGCGCAGAATGCCGATGTGTCGGGTTGGGAGCTGAACTACGCGTCCGACGTCGCGGCGCAGATGCTCAAGCCATCCGTGGTTTTCATCGAAACGCGCTTCGATCGCCCGCGCAACGATACTGAATACGCCATCTGGAGCTACTTCCGTGGCGCGAGGCCGCTTTACGGCCTTTACGGCAGCGGTTTCATCTACAAGGACCCCAAGTACGTCATCACGACTCCTTTCCTGTTAACGCACGCCGAGTACATCCGCGTAATCACGAGTGACGGCAGGGCTTTTCCGGCCAAGATAGTGGACGAAGACGACGTCTTCAAGACCGCCGTGCTGGAAGTGGACTGGGGGTATCACTATGAGCCCGTCCCGGCACTTCTTGCCAGCTCGGAAGACTTGAGACTGGGTGAGCCGATAACGATACTGGGCTACGACACCGAAGGCGTGGATTACGTCAGCACTGTTGGGGTAATCTCGGCGATCCGCAAGGAAATGCCCAGCGTGGAGGAGCCTACTGAGCAGTACATCCAGTTCGACGCGGCTTATGAGCTGCCTATGATGGGCGGCCCTCTCGCCAATATCAAGGGCGAGGTGGTCGGAATCGTCTACGGAACGGTGGAGGACTTTTACCAGTCCAACGTCAACCTAGCGGTGCCGATCAATGACCTGGTACGAGTTGCGGACCGTATCATTTCGGGTGAGGCCAAAAAGCCGTGGTTCGGCGTTGAAACGCTGTGGCTGACCGATCAGATCAGGCTACTTAACAAAGTGCCCGGGCGTGTCGAGAACGGCGTTTTTATCACCTACATCGAGCCCGGGAGCCCGGCAGACCTGGCCGGCCTTCTGCCGGGCGATGTTATCCTGGGGATGGACGGCCTCGCTTTTGCGTACTACTTCGACTACAAGGCGTTTATGCGGCGCGTTGACATAGGGCAGGTTGTAAGAGTCTCCTACTGGCGCTACACGTCCGGTGTAACGGAAGCCCCGGGCACTACGGACCAGGATATCTACGAGACAGTAGTGCAGATACTGGAATATCCAGAAGAAGATGAAGATGAAGAGGGAGAGGGGGGAATGCCGCCGCATCACGGCCATTAGAGCATGCGGATAAGCCGGTACTTGAGGGCATATGTAATGAAAAACTTTCTTGCTTTAATTGCGGTGATGGGATGCGTTTTCCTCGCAGGCGCGGTCGCCAGCGCGCAAGAAGGAATGCTCAGCGATGAAGAAGGGCTGCGCATTCTGCGCGAAACGCCGGTTAATGTGCCCGAGCTTATCGAGAAAGTTACGCGCGGCGTGGTTGTGGTGCAGCCTATCCTGGTGGAAGGCGTCGCCGCAGCCGAATTCGGCGGGCTTGGTTCAGGCTTTGTTATCGACAAGCAGGGGCACATCATCACCAACACGCACGTGGCAGGCAAAGCTTCGGTGGCGCAAATCGTCTTCTGGGACGGCTATTCCGCGCGAGCCACGCTGGTTGCGGCTGCTCCCCACTACGACATCGCACTGCTAAAGCTGGATAGCCCCGACCCGGACCATCTCTTCCCGGTGCCGCTCGGCGATTCCGACCGCGTAAAGCCCGGAGACCTGGCGCTGGCAATGGGCGCTCCGGGCTCAATGGAAGGCTTCAATATCGACCGGAGCAATCCGCTGGAGGCGTACGGCCTGCGCTCTACTGCCACAATGCGCGTGATATCCGGCCGTTATACGGACATCGACTTTCAAGTAATCCAGAACTACTACCTACGCGGGTCATACGGCCTGGACTATGCAATGTATCTTCCCTACGTGTTCCGGACTCAGGCACCGATCAACCCGGGCAACTCAGGAGGCCCGCTGTTTAACCGTCACGGGGAGGTTGTCGGCATCAATACGTGGGGCGGCTCTCATATGCTTTCCCAGCAATCCAACTTTTCCGTGCCGATAAACTCTGCCAAGAGCTTCGTGGTGGAGGTGCTGGAGCACAAGCGCCAGGACATCCCGTGGCTTGGGATACATTGCATATTCCCGCCCAATATAACGAATCCTGAGGCTTTCATTGAATTCAAGGAGCGGTTTCGCCCGGAAGGCTTGTGGGTTTACTCAGTTGAGCCTGATTCGCCCGCAGAGGCGGCGGGCCTGCGGGATGGTGACGAAATAGTGGCTTTGAACGGGAATGCGCCACCGACACCGGAAGCACTCAGGCTGGAGGTTCTGCAGGGAGAAATCGGGGTCGAGTACTTTCTTGGTGTCCGGCGGGGCCACTATGAGTTCACGATTCGCCTGTTTACCGTGCCCAAACCTGATTACATCGCTAATTTCTCGGTGTAAGTCGGGTTCGTTCGGAAACAACACCGTCATCAGGTGGTTGTGGCAAGGCTGGTGTATATATTGAGGAGACAAACATGAGCTTAAGATGGACCAATGTGGGGATGGCGTTGATTTTATGCTTCGCTGTGGTCACGACAGCCGCAAGAGCGGACTTCGTGGCTGTCGAAGTCGCTGAAATGGCTAAGGACAGCGTTGTCACCATCGAGGCGGTCAGCCTGAGCCTGACGGCCGTGTCGCTGACTTCGCGCCAGCAGCGTATCGTCCAGAGCTACGACACGGGCCTCATACTCAACAAGGAAGGCTACATCCTGACGGACGCAGCGTCTCTGGAGGACGTGGAGGCGCTGGAGGTCACCCTGGCGGACGGCCGCAAGTTCAGCGCGGAGATTGTGGTGCAGGACGAAGGCTACAGCCTGGGGCTTATCAAGCTCAAGGAGCCGCCGGCGGACCTTCAGGTGGCTAAGTTCGCGCTGGGCGAACCTGTGCGACAGGGCGAGTCGGTCGTGGTCGTCGGCACTGCCGGTGGCTACGGTCACACTGTCTCCTACGGCATCGTCTCCGCGATCCGCACCGTGCGCCTGGAATCAGGCCAGCTCGTGCCCGATATGATCCAGAGCGATGTCGTTGTCAATACCGGAAACGAGGGCAGCCCGTTGTTTAACGCGAACGGCGAAGTTGTCGGAATTCAGGCCGTGTTCGGCGGCGGAAGCGCGATGGGAATGCAGAACGTGACGTTTTTCATGCCCGCAACGCTGGTAAAGAAAGTTGTCGATCAGCTGATCGAGACTGAAGAACCCGCGTTCCGCCCCTGGCTGGGCATCATGCCTTACTCCGGCTCGTTCGGGATGTTCGGGCTGCGTGAGCTTTCCGACGACCTACGGATGTATATGAACCTGCCCGACGAGTACTGGGACGTCGGAATGCTCATCTACGACGTGTGGGAGGGCAGCCCGGCGTATGAAGCAGGACTGCGCTACCAGGACTTCGTTGTCGAGATAAACGGCGAATTGCTCAAGTCCATCGGCCAGCTGGAGAAGATAATCTACGAGTCTGAAGAAGGTGACCTTCTCGTATTCAGCCTTATCCGCCGCGACCGCTACCGGGAGGTTGAATGCGAGGTCGGCAACCATCCGGAAGAAATGCTGATGTTCTATTTCTAACCGGCTTAGCCTTTACGCTTTGGCAGCACCAGTGAGTGAAGATGCTCCCCGCAGCCGGGGCAGCGTGGCTCATCTACCAGCGTCCGCGCGGAATAGCCTGCGCGCGAGATCAATACCTGCCCGCATTTGGGGCAACACGTGTCGGCCTCCGCGCCGGCCAGATTGCCCAGATACACGAACTTGAATCCACGTTCACGCGCGATGCGCTCCGCGAACCGGAGCGTGGCGACGGGCGTAGCCTCCTCGCGGTACTCGTTATGCGGGAAGTAGCGCGTAAAGTGCCACGGCGTATCCAGCGGCACGTTGTCCGCCATCCACTCGACCATCTCGCTTAGCTCAGCTTCGCCGTCGTTCCAGCTGGTGACGATGTTGGTAACGACTTCCAGGTGCACGCCGCTTTTGGCAACGCGCGCGATGGTCTCCAGCACTTTTTCAGGATGGCTGTATTCCGCCATCTGCACCAGATTCTCTGGCCTGATTGTCTTCAGGTCGGCGCGGTATGCGCCGGTGACTTGAAGCACGTCTTTGAGCGGCTCCGGATTGATGAACGCGTTGGTCACCAGGCACGTGTAGAAATCCGTGTGCTCGCGGAAGTAACTAAACGTGTCCAGGACGTACTCGATCCAGATTGTAGGCTCGTTGTAAGTGAACGAGACGCCGGTTGCGTTGTGGCGGCGGCAGATTTCGACGAGCGCCGAAGGCTGAACCGGCTCGTCATCAAGCAGCCCGAATCCCGCTGAATCCGCGTCGGCCATGGATATCGTCCAGTTCTGGCAGTGCCTGCAGCGGAAGTTGCAGCCGATTGTTCCGAGCGACAGCACCAATGAGCCAGGGTGGAAATGGTAAAGCGGCTTTTTCTCCACCGGATCGACAGCGATGGAGCTGGGACGCCCCCAGATGAACGTTACCAGCTCGCCGTCCAGGACGCCACGCACGCTGCAGTAACCGGTCTCGCCTTCGCGGATGATGCATTCGCGGGGGCAAAGCCCGCAGCGGACCTTCGCGCCGCGCCCGTCCGGCTCGAGCTTCGTGAAATACTTCGCGGGGCGGGCGGCTGTTTTGAGCCTTTCAGAATACATCGCGTGCCGAATCCATTGTAGCAGCAGCGCGCGGTTCGTCTGCTAAACTACGCGGCGTGGCGAATCCGCTCCAGGAGTATCCGGTATCGCTGCTCGATTATGAGCTGCCCGAGGAACTGATTGCTCAGCAGCCGCTTGACGAGCGCGACGCTTCGCGCTTGCTCGTTGTGAACCGCACTGAGAAGAGCGTGGAGCATCACGAGTTCCGCGAGCTTCCGGAGTTGCTCCCGGCGCGCAGTTTCCTCGTACTAAACGACTCACGGGTGATGCGCAGCCGGTATTTCTGCACGCGGGTGGATACTGGCGGGCGGGTGGAGGTGCTGCTCACGCGCGTTTACGAGGACGGCACCGCCGAATGCCTGACGGAGGCGCGGGGGCATATCCGGCAGGGCGAACGGCTGGCGTTTCGTAGCGGCGTCGAGTTTGAAGTGCTGCGCCCGACGGGGCGCGACGAGCCAGGATGCGTGCGCATTCTGCAAAACGGCGAGACGGCGGACGCGCTGCGCCTGCGCGAGATCCTGGAAGCGGGAGCGTTGCCGCTGCCGCCGTATCTTAAAGAAGAGCTGAACGACGAGGAACGCTACCAGACGAGTTTTGCGGAAAATACCGGCTCGTCGGCTGCGCCCACCGCGGGATTGCACTTCACGCAGCGCACGTTTAACGAGCTTATGCGGCGCGGGATCGACCACGCACGGATAACGCTGCACGTGGGCACCGCGACGTTTCTGCCGATACGGGGAGACGACGCGGCAACGCACCACCTTGCGCCGGAGCCGTATTCCATCCCGCTGCCGGAGCTGATGCGCATACTCGCGGCGAAACTGGAAGGGCACCTGATCGCCGCAGTGGGCACGACGAGCATCCGCGTGCTGGAGCGGGTATTTGCAGGCTGGCGCGATGCGTGCGGGGCGTTGGGCGTGAGCTCGGCGGAGGAGCTTGAGCACGTGTCTGACGAGGTTTTAGCGGAGCGCTTCGCCTCGACCGGTGAAACCGGCCTTTACGTGCTGCCAGGATACAAGTTTGAGTTTGTGGATGCGCTGCTTACCAACTTCCACCTGCCGCGCACGACGCTTCTGGCGCTTACTTACGCTTTCGGCGGCCGCGAGCTTGTGCGCCGCGCCTACGACGAGGCGATTTCCCGCCGCTACCGCTTCTACTCGCTGGGCGACGCGATGCTGGTCGTGTGAGGAAGCTAATCTTTAGCGGGGCTTGAAGGCTCAACTAGGAAATCCGCGAGTTCGGCGCGGGTCTCGGGGCTGGCGGAATACGACGCCCAGCGCACGCGGTCCTTGAGCAAAAACGGAAACTTCGGCATTTCCGATTTGCACTCCACGCCCAGGCGCGCAAGCTCGGCCCGTATTACTTCCAGCGCCCGCCCGATGCGCAAGTAAGCCTTCGCCGCCGTCAGCGGCGCGTGCACCCAGCCGCCGGGCATATCGCCCTGCCACAGGTGGAACTCTTTATGCAGCAGCCTTACCGCCGCGCAAAGCTCATCGTCCAGCAGCGGAAACAGGCGGGAGCGCACGAGCCTGTCCGCTGCGCCCACGGCGGGGCACTTCGTTCCTTCGAGCATGTTGGCCAGCGCGTAGATGAACTGGGCGTGCGACCGGTGCAGCAGCCGCCGCAGCTTGCGCTCGGCAAACTCTTTCGTTGGTCCGCGCCGCTTCTCGCTTCCCGCCATCGTTGTCCCCGAAACGATTCTCGCCGATGGCGGACGGATTAGCAAATACGCGGCGCGTGGAGCAGCGCTAGTCCGGCTGGGCTTTTTCGGGTTAGGAGAGCATTTTCTTCATTTCCTCAAGGCCGGGCACTCTCCCTGAGACCATCAGCTTGCCGTCGATAATCAGCCCCGGCGTGACCGTAACGCCGAAGCCCGCGATGGCGTTTGGGTGGGTGAATTTGGTTATCTCGTATTCGATGCCAAGCTCTTTCGCCGCCTGCTCCGCGAGCTCGGCGACCTTGTTGCACTTGAAACACCCCGGACCCAGAACAAGTATCTCTTTCATTGCCGTTCTCCGATGGATTCCCTTAGCACACGGTATTCACTGTGCCCGCTTCGCGCGGGAAGAACTTATCCCTGAATTTGAGCGAGACGTTTACCAGGCTTATCAGCACCGGAACCTCGATCAGCGGGCCGATGACGGCGGCGAAAGCCACGCCGGAGTTTATGCCGAACACCGCAACGGCCACCGCGATTGCGAGCTCGAAGTTGTTGCTCGCCGCGGTGAACGACAGGCTGGCCGTCTTCGGATAGTCCGCGCCCACCTTGCGGCTGACGAAGAAGCTGACAAGGAACATCGCCACGAAGTAGATGAGCAGCGGGATGGCTATGCGCACGACATCCAGCGGGATAGTAACGATGAGGTTTCCTTTCAGGCTGAACATTACGACGATGGTGAACAGCAGCGCGATGAGCGTTACCGGGCTGATTTTCGGGATGAAGCGGTTGTGGTACCAGTCCTTGCCTTTGATGCGGATGAGCGTGAAGCGCGTGAGGAAGCCCGCGATGAAGGGGATGCCGAGGTAGATGAAGACGCTTTGCGCTATCTGGCCGATGCTCACGTCAACCACGCTTCCCTTTAGCCCGAAGAGCGGCGGCAGAACGGTGATGAAGAACCAGGCATAAACGCTGAAGAACAGCACCTGGAAGACGCTGTTGAAAGCGACCAGCCCCGCGCAATACTCGCAGTCGCCCTTGGCTAAGTCGTTCCACACGATGACCATCGCGATGCAGCGCGCCAGTCCGATCATTATCAGCCCGATCATATACTCGGGCCTGTCCTGCAGGAAGGTAATCGCCAGCGCGAACATCAGCACCGGCCCGATAATCCAGTTCAGCACAAGCGATAAGCTGAGAACGCGCACATTGCGGAAGACGTCCTTTAGCTCCTCGTAACGCACCTTCGCCAGCGGCGGGTACATCATCAGGATCAGGCCGACGGCGATGGGGATGTTAGTCGTGCCGACCTGGAACTGGTTGATGAAGGACTCGACGCCTTCGGCGGAGTATCCCAGCCCGACGCCCAGCGCCATCGCCAGGAATATCCACAGCGTTAGAAGCCGGTCGAGTAGTGAAAGCCTTTTCATTTCCGGATGCGCCCCGTTGTAATTTCAGAATACACGGTTATCCAGCATTACCGAGTCAAATAGACGAGGTAAATCCCGCCAAGCAGCAGCAGCGCGCCGCAGAAGCGCCGCAGGATGACGGCTCCCCTGGTGCGCTCGTTCCAGTTGAGGTAGCGCTGCACCCATCCGGTGGACGTGCCGGCGACGATGATTACCGAACAGTGCCCCACCGCGAAAGCGAGCAGCAGCAACATTGCATAGGCGAAGGCCGTAGTTGCGAGTTTGAAGGTCACCGCAAGCATCGGCGCCATATACGCAAACGTGCACGGGCCGAGCGCAACGCCAAACAGCAATCCAAGAACAAGCGCCGCGAGCATTCCTTTACGTTTAAAGCCCATCTGCCCGGGGCCGGCCCAGTTCAGCGGGATGACGTCCAGCAGGTGCAGGCCGATGAAAAACAGAAGCGCCGCGACGATGTAGTTGCCGTAAGGCCCGATGTCGCCCAGCAACCGCCCGCTCGCGGCGGTTATCACGCCGATGGCGATTATGGTTAGCATAATGCCCACGGCGAATAGCGCCGAAAGGCCGAATGCACGGCGCGTTGTGCCCCCGGACTGCCCGCTGACGAACGCAACGATGAGCGGAATGCCGGCGAGATGGCAGGGGCTCAGTACGACGCTGAGGATGCCCCACAGCAGCGCCGCGCCGAACGCGATGAGCGGCGTCGCTTCGACGGCATTGGTCAGAGTTGAAAAGAGACCGCCCATTATTTGCCCGCAATCTGCGCAGCGCCCGCGTCTAAGTCGACGCCCAGCTCCGCCCATTTAGCGAGGATATCCTCCGTGGATATGAAGCCGAGGTGGCGGTAGAGCTCCTCGCCCGACGCGTCAACGAATACCTGAGTCGGGATGGTGCGAACGCCAAACTCGCTCGCCCTTTCGGGATCCTCCCGCACGTTGATGAATTCCACATGCAATCTTCCTTCATATTTAGCCGTCAGTTCGTCCAGAACCGGCATCATCTTCTGGCAGGGGATTCACGTTTCGGCGCCGAAGTCCAGCAGCTGCGGGACGCCGTTGGCGGTCACAGGCTTTATTGGCGCAGCAGGCTGAGTCGGGGGACTTGAGACGCCTTCGACGGGTGAAGGCGCTTGCGGCGCTGGCTTGAGCACCAGCGCAGCACCCACCGCCGCAATGAGCGCGATTATAATGCCAGCTTTAATCCATATGTTCATAGTGATTCCATGTGCATCTTCGATGCGCTAGGCGAGCATTTTTTTCAGATCATCAACGCTTGGCACCTTCCCCGAAACCTTGACCTCGCCGTCCACGACCAGGGCGGGCGTCATCATCACTCCAAAAGACATAATCTCGCTCAGGCCGGTGATCTTAGTGAACTCGTATTCGATGCCGAGTTCATCCGCAGCTTGCGCCGTTAGCTTAGCGAGCATTTCGCATTTGGGGCAGCCGGTGCCGAGTATCTGGAGTTTTTTCATCTTCCATCCTTTTAGAACAGCGTTCCGTAAATGAAACCCGCGGCGGTAGCCATTGCGACCACGAGCGCGAGGAAAGCAAGGGTTTTTTTCGTGCCCATAATGCTGCGGATAACCAGCATATTGGGCAGCGAAACCGCGGGGCCCGCGAGCAGCAGCGCCAACGCGGGTCCCTTGCCCATGCCGTTGCCGATGAGCCCCTGGAGAATCGGGACTTCGGTCAGCGTTGCGAAGTACATAAACGCGCCGGCGACGGACGCGAACAGGTTGGCCGTAAGCGAGTTGCCGCCGACGGCGGCGTTAATCCACCGCGATGGAATGAGCCCTTCGTGACCGGGCCTTCCCAGCAACGCACCTGCGATGAGCACGCCGACGAGCAATAGCGGCAGTATCTGCTTGGCGAAGCCCCACGAGGAAGTGAACCACTCGCCTGCTTCGCCCCGGTTGGTGCTGGTGATTATGGAAACGCCGATGATGGCCGCGGCGAATGCCAGCAGCGGCTCACCAGGGAATACAAGCGCCAGCGCGATGACGGGCAGAGCCGCGAGCGCGAGCTTCCACCAGGCCGCTTTCAGCCATACAACCATTATCAGTGCCAGCAGCACCGCCGCCGCGCCGGTGATCCACCACTTTGCGGCGTATACGGCGTGCCAGAAACCTGCGCCTTCTCCGGGCGCGCCCCAGTTCGCAAAGATTAGTATGGCGACCAGCACTGCGAAGTACACGGCGTTTTGCCATAACGGGCGCGCTTCCTCGCCCAGCGGCATCGCGGCCATATTTTCGGCCTTGGCTAGCTCTTCACGGCGAAAGAGCAGGTGCATCAGCAGGCCGAGGATTATGCTGAAAACTACCGCGCCGATAGCGCGCGCTGCGCCAAGCTCAATGCCAAGGACGCGCGCAGTGAGGATTATCGCGAGCACGTTAATCGCCGGCCCAGAATAGAGGAACGTGGTGGCGGGGCCGATGCCCGCACCCATCCGGTAGATTCCCGCGAAGAGCGGCAGCACCGTGCACGAGCACACCGCGAGTATCGTGCCGGAAACCGACGCGACGCCATAGGCGAGAGCTTTGTTCGCGCGCGCGCCGAAGTACTTGACGACCGCGGCCTGGCTGATGAACACTGAAATCGCTCCCGCGATGAAGAACGCCGGGATCAGGCAGGTGAGCACGTGCAGCCGGGCGTATTCTTGCACAAGGTGTAGCGCTTCCGTCAGCGCGTTCTCAAACGGAAGCGATTCGACGGGGATGTAAAAGCAGGCGACGAATCCCGCAGCGATAATCGCGAGCGGTTTCCATTCGAGCCTCCAGTTCGTGGTCATCGCTTGTTTCGTGCGTTCGCGCGGCGCGGTGTAGCCACTTCCATTTGCTGCTTCGCGGCCGCCAGCAGTGCGCCTTCAATACAGTTGAAGAAACCCAGCACGCAGGGCATCCTGAGCCGGTAGTAGACCTGCGAGCCTCGCTTTTCGCTATCCACTATGCGCGCGGCGTGGAGGACGGTCAGGTGCTTGGACACCGTAGACATGTCGGAGCCCACAAGCTCCGTTAGCTCGCATACGCACCGCTCGCCGCGCGAAAGCTCCTGCACGACCAGCAGGCGGGATGGATGGGCCAGGGCTTTGAAGACCTGTGCGCGGGCTTCGAGCCGCGCGCGTTCGAGTTTACCCATTCTAGGCGTCATTCGTTTGGCACCACCAAGTTTGATTACCATCGCAATGATTCAATACACTTGGCAATATAGCCAAATCACCAAGTGTTGTCAAGCGGAAAGGACAGGTTGGGGATGGGGCGGCGTGTGAGGCATCTGCACGGCAGTCCTGCCAGGTGCATTAATCTTTAGTGCGCCTGCTATAATGGGGATACTGCCGGGTTAGTGAAATGTACTGCACCTATGCTGAAAACTGCAGCCGCTGCACCGTCAGCGACGACGCAACTGACGACGCGTGCTGCTGTACCGGGGGTGGCCGATGCCTGCCTCTCAGGTGCGGCCGCCCGGAAGTAAATACAGAGAGAATTGCCACCACCGAGAAGGAGGCTTCATGCCTGTAAGGATTCCCGAAGGCCAGGTTTACCTGGACAACGCGTCAACCAGCTATCCCAAGCCCCCGGCGGTTGCGGAAGCTGTCGCTAAAGCGGTTACCGGCGTCAGCTTAACCACCGGACGAGGCACGTCGTTTTGCGAGATCAATCCCGACGATATTGTAGAGAATACACGCAAGCAGGTGTGCAAGCTGTTCAACGGCACCGACCCGTCCCGGGTTATCTTCACGTATTCCGCCACCGATAGCATCAACCTGGTGCTGTTTGGCTCACTGAAAGAAGGCGACCACATGGTCATCTCGGCGCTGGAGCACCATGCGGTCTCTCGGGCCGTTCATTACATGCGGGAGTGCCGGGGCGTAAACTTCGATGTGATACCGAGCGACGCTAACGGCTGCATCGTCCCGGAGCGTATCGGAGAAGTAACGAAGCCGAACACGCGCCTGGCGTGCATTTCCCACATCTCCAACGTGGGAGGGACAGTCCAGCCGCTGACGGATATAGGTGCGGAGCTGAAGCGCCTGAACATACCGTTTATGGTGGATGCGTCGCAGTCCGCGGGCTGCCACGCCATTGACGTGAAAGCGATGAACATAGATGTAGTTGCAGCGCCGGGGCATAAGTCGCTGTTGGGGCTGCCCGGCTCCGGCGTGCTGTATCTGAACGAACGGTTGAAGCCGGCGCCGTTCAGGGTCGGGGGGACGGGCGTCAAAAGCGAGCTTTACCACCTGCCGCCGGAGCTTCCCGTTTACTACGAGTCAGGCACGCCCAACGTGCTGGGCATAATCGCGCTGGAGGCATCGCTCAACTTCATCTTCAACGAGACCGTTGAAGCAATCGGCAGGCGGCACCATGACCTTACCGCACGAATGCTCGCAGGGCTGCTGGAACGTCCGGGCGTAAGCGTGGTGGGCCCCACGGATCCAGCGATCCGCGCCCCGGTGATATCCTTCAACATAGAGGGATTCACTCCAAGAGAGCTTTCAGACCTTCTCGCGGAGAAATACCACATTGCGCACCGTGGAGGGCTGCACTGCGCCCCGATGGCGCATGAGTTTTTCGGAACGGCTGAGCGGGGCGGGTCGGTCCGCGTAAGCCCGGCATACTTAACTCCCGACGAAGAAGTGGAATATTTCGGCGACGTTATTAAAGAGGTGACGGGCGGGAAAAGCTGATTTTGTTGCGCGAAACGCCGCGAGCGATAAGTTAGCCACGGCGGCCTATCGGGTATTACTAGCGCATCACCGGCCAGAGTGGTGCGAATAGGAGGAACTTATATGCCAATTAAGCTGACTCCAAGCGCGCAGTATGCGATTACCGTGCGCCTACAGTATCCGCACAAGGCGGGACGGATCGCCGAGATAACACGAAAGGTCGCGGCGCAGGATGCGGTGATAATGGCGATCGACCTGGTGAACATCCACCGTGATGTGGTCACGCGCGACTATACCATTGAGTGTTCAGGCACCGACCACGCTCAGGCCGTCCTCGACAACCTGAAGAAGACCAAAGATCTCAAGCTCGTGAGTGTCGCCGACGACACATTCCTTATGCATTTGGGAGGGAAGCTCGAGATTGCGTCAAAGGTGCCGTTGAAGACACGCGCGGATCTCTCGATGGCTTACACGCCGGGCGTGGGCCGGGTGTGCATGGCGATCCACGACGACTACAAGAGGAGCTTTAACCTCACCATCCGGAAAAACTGCATAGCAATCGTAAGCGACGGCAGTGCCGTGCTGGGCCTGGGGAATATCGGTGCGGCCGCCGCGATGCCGGTGATGGAGGGCAAGGCTATCCTTTTCAAGGAGTTCGGATCGGTGGACGCATTCCCGCTTTGCCTTAACACTCAGGACCCGGACGAGATAGTGGAGTTTGTCAAGTGGATCGCGCCGACCTTCGGCGGGGTTAACCTTGAAGACATCTCCAGCCCGAGGTGCTTTTACATCGAGGAGCGCCTGAAAACCGAGGTCGACATCCCGGTCTTTCACGACGACCAGCACGGAACGGCCGTGGTGGTGCTGGCAGCGCTGATTAACGTGCTTAAAATTACCGGCAAGAAAAAAAGAAAGATGAAGCTCGTTGTGGCCGGGGCCGGAGCCGCGGGAGTAGCCTGCACCAAGCTGCTGCTGAAATTCGGCGTGAGCAACATTATCGTTTGTGACAGCAGGGGCGCTATACATAAAGGAAGCGACTTGGGCGATAACGCACCAAAGCTCTGGCTCGCCGAGCATACAAATCCGCACGGCGAGAAGGGTACGCTTAAGGAAGTAATCAAGGGCGCCGACATGTTCGTCGGCGTGTCCGCGCCGGGAATCCTCGACCGAAAGGACGTGAAGAAGATGGCGAAAGAACCCATCATCTTCGCTATGAGCAATCCGGTGCCGGAGATAATGCCCGAAGAAGCGCACGGCATCGCGTCGGTAATCGCCACCGGACGCAGTGATTACCCGAACCAGATTAACAACGTGCTGGCGTTCCCCGGCATTTTCCGCGGCGCGCTCGATTCGCGAGCGAGCGACATCAACGAGGAAATGAAGCACGCGGCTGCCGAAGCCATAGCTGGCGTGGTAAAGGCAAAGGAGCTTTCGCCGGATTACATAATCCCGTCAGCGTTCAACCGCACGGTGGCGAAGAAAGTCGCGTCGGCTGTCGCAAAGGCCGCGCACAAGACGCACGTCGGCCGCCGCATGCCCAAAGGGACGAGCATCTACCACGTATGAGCTGGAGCGGGATTCGGGCTATTCTTTCGTATCGGCAGGCTCTGCCGCGATGACCTTGCCGGTTAGCCCAGGGATCCTCGTAAGAATGATGCTGACGTCGAGCGCGGTGAAGCGTGAGCCGGATTCGTCCAGCCCGGCCAGGCTGTCGGCGTAGACCATTACGCTCTCGACGTCCGGAGTATGGCCGCGCCCGAGCGTATGGCCGATTTCGTGAAGCGCGATCTTGGCGGTGCGTTCACGCGCAAGCTCCTCATCCGCTCCCCATCCAAGCCGGTGAACGCTCATCATGCAGGCGAAGTCGCTGGTCTCCGCCAGGCCGAAAAGGAAGTTGTAGTCCGGGATTGTGATGTCCTTAGCCGTTACGCCCAGCACCCGGAAGTATCCCGTGCGGCGGTATCGTTGCGCGACATCCGAAAGCGCCAGATCCACGCGGAGCTGGCCGGTTTCGCGGTTGAGCAGCGTCTTGGGTAGGGCGTACGGATTCGTGATTACGTAATTAATATCAAGCGATGAGCGTAAATCCTCGATCAAAAGCGGTAGCACGCTTTCGTCGGGGAGACTAGCTTCATCTCCCGCAACGCCCACCGGGACTACTAGCACGCTAATCTGGTCTGGAGGTTTGATGTCCAACGGATGCTTCAGAAGCCGCACGGCCGCTACTATTGAAACAATCACGAGTATTACGGCAACGACGCCTGTAATTGCGTGCCGCCAGCGCCGACTCATTGGCCCGGCATCCCACGCAGGGCTTCATCGATGAAGTCGGACGCGTAGCCGGAGATGAGCGTGTCCCTGCCCAGAGATAAATTCAGCACGTCGTGCAGGCGCAGGCATTCGTCTACCTGCGCAAGCTCCATGTCGGGCGCAAACGTGCGCGCATCGCCTCCGAGCAGCAGCGGGGCGACGATGGCATCGAAGCGCACGAAGGCGCGCTGGGCGAGAACGCGCTGGGCGAGGCGGACGCCGCCTTCGACGAGTACGGAGCATATGCCAAACTGCGCGAGCTTCTCCCAAACCCGCGCAAGCTCTATGCCTCCGGTAGCATCGCACGGCACCTCAATGGCCTGTATTCCCTCGGCGGCGTTTGCCCCGGACGGCGATTTGCCTTCTGCACCCACGAACACGAGCCAGGGGTATTCCCGGCGCCGCCGCTCCGGCTGATCGAAGATATTTAGTGCGGGGCGGTCAAGTTCGCCGCCAGGGGGCCGGTAATCACGCAGCAGCGAAAATTCGGGATCCAGCACAACGCGAATCGGATGGCGCAACCGGATGTATTCCACGTCCTCTCCGGCAAATTCGCGCAGCATCGCTTTGCGTACCGTCAAATGCGGATTGTCCGTTCGCACCGTGCCCACGCCGACCATAACCGCGTCGTGCGACTGCCTGAGGAAGTGTGAATATCCGAGCGCTGTCTTGCCGGTGAGCCACTTCGAATCGCCGCCAGCGAGTGCCAGCCGGCCATCCAGCGATATCGCCAGCTTAAGCGTGACAAACAGCTCGCCGCGCGATTTACAGTGGTAGTATGAGTCGTTGAGCCGGGCCATCGCGCGGGGCATAAGCGGCCCGTCCACTTTCACGTCCGCGTTGCATAAAACGGGGCGCGCCCGGCGGCAGGTTCTCGGGTCGGGGTCGTCACCGGCGTAGATTACGCGGGCGATGCCCGACTTGATGATTGCGTCGGCGCAGGGAGGCTGCTTTCCGTGGTGGCAGCAGGGTTCCAATCCCACGTAAAGGTCTGCGCCTTGCGCGCGGTCTTTGGCGCGTGACAGCGCTTCGGCCTCGGCGTGCTCCTTGCCGCAGATGCGGTGCACGCCTCGCGCGATTACTTCGCCGTCCTTAACAATAAGCGCTCCGACGCTGGGATTAGGCGAGGCGTAGCCGACGCCGAGCAGGCCCGCGTAGCAGGCTTCCTGCAATAGAGTGGAATCGCAGCCTTGGCCGGATTCAGTTCCGCACGCTGCGCCGACCAGTGCCCGCAAGTAACTCACGCGCCTATTGTATGCCAAAGCGCAGTTTCCGGGCAAAAGGGCAGTTATTTAATCCCAAACAGCTCTACTTCAAAGATGAGCGTCGCACCGGGCGGGATTAGCGCGCCCGCGCCCCGGTCTCCGTAGCCAAGTTCCGGAGGTATGGTCAGCTTGCGCTTGCCGCCGATCTTCATTCCGGCGACGCCTTCGTCCCAGCCCTTAATGACTCTTCCCGCTCCGAGGGGGAACTCGAATTCCTCTCCGCGGTCCAGAGATGAATCGAATTTCGTGCCGTCAGTAAGCCAGCCGGTGTAATGGACGCTGACAGTGTCGCCGGATTTGGCTTCCTGCCCGTCACCCACCACGAGGTCCTCGTATTGCAAACCGCTATCAGTCGTCACCACGTTCCCCTCCTCTGCGGCGGGCGCTACCGCCTCGGTTTCATCAGCCGGCGCGGCGGCCTCTTCCGTTGTCTCTCCGGCAGCCTCGCCCGTTTCAGCGGGCTGCTCAAGTCCTGTGGCGCTAGGATCGAGTGCCGCTGAGGAGGCGTCGGGCGCTTCCGCTGTTTCGCTCATGCCCGTCGTCCTTGGCAGCGGCTCTTCCTCTTCGGCTACCTCCTGGACGCAGGCGGCAAGTGCCAGCAGCGCAATCAGCGCAATTATTAGTAGATGCTTTAGCATAATTCTCCTTTTGATTACGGGTCTGCTACCCGGCTTGAAAAGAGATGGGTGCAGATTCTACCACTCCCTGCGGTAAGGCGGCGAATAACGGCGAAATCGCCGTACCATAGCTGCCATTCTGGGCGTACCCATACACGACGAGGCCGCGAGAATCGTCCAAGCCGTTTTCTTAAGCAATGACTTGGCATACCGATTTCTGCTATATTTCTGCAGGCATAGTGTTTAGCTTGGAACACGCATAACAATGAGAGAGTCTTAAAGCGTGAAGGAGGGGCCTATGAAAGGACTGTCAGGAGTCTTTAAAATAAGCGTTCGAATAGGCATCCTTGCCGCATCGACACTGGCGCTGCTGGCTATCGCTGCATCCGTTTCTGCGGATTCGGGTCGGATCGATGGCGAATATAATGCTCGTGCGGGTCTGACGGGGGAGGATTTGAGTATCCTCGAAAACAAGCTTCGCGAAATCCGCAGCCAGACGCCGCCTAACTACCCGGAAGAACCCGTGCTCCTTGCTAAAAGCGGCCGACCTTTTGATTCGTGGTGGGCACGCGATAATCCTTTTCAGCTGCGCTCATGCGAAGAGGAAGTATTTCCCGAAGTCGAACACCAGGCTCCTCCGGATATGACGACGGAAGAGCTCATGCTGGCATTTGGCTGGGTTCACAAGAACGCCGAGGATTACTACAAGCTGTCGTCTGAGGAACGCTTAGAATTTAATAGGACGCGTCCTCGGACAGAGGAAAGAGGATTTTGGTCGTCCGAAGTCCATCCGGCTAAAGAAATTGCGAAGAACTGGTTGGATTACTACATCGCAACAGGGAAAAAGGCGGAGCGCCTGACCGAGGTCGCGCACTGGAAGGGATGTGACAAGCTGGTACTTGAAGGAAGTTCGATTGAACGCAGCGATACGCTTGACCGGATAACCAGCCCGGTAACCGGAAAACTGATGGAAATCTATAACCCAAAGTTCTCGGCAGGGAACATGCATATTGACGCCTTCACACTGCGAGAGCTGAAGGACGACTTCAGTGTTGACGTCTCCAAGTTCGACGATGTTCGGGTTAACCAGGGGCTTAGCGAAGAGGACACGGTAATCGCGTTCTATCGCGTCTACGGCACCAAGGGCACCGTGAAGACCGGTTGGATTCTACGCAGCCGCAATAATCAGCTTAAAAGATCAGAGTCCTTTTGAGGACTGGCACGGTGAATGTGCCAATATCAGCGCGTTGCTGGCGGATTAATCCTACTCCGCCGACTCTAATTCTGATGGTGCTGCTCGGTCTTGCAGCGTGCATGCCAGCGAACAAGAACCAGACCGAGGACAAATACAAGACAGTCGTTCTGCGACCAAAAGCCGAGCGGTACGTCTGCGAGAGCGGTATGACGCTGGAGGTTGCGAAGGGCGATGATGGAGGGATTGTCATTACCGCCGATGGCCTTGACGAGGAGTACGTAACGAGGGAAGATGCCTGGAAGATACTGCCGATATACATGGACCCACTTACTGGCGTTCCCGAGCTGGTGGAAGTTGTCCCGGAGAAACTGTCACCGCCTGAGCTGATGTTGCTCGATGGATTCTGTTGCCGCTCGCGGGGCAGGGATGATAAGTATCGTCACATTAAGCCGCTAGAGTTCGCAGTCTTATCCATCGACATGATGTGGAACTCGTACGGTACGCTGCCGTCTGGAGATTTTGGCCTGCTATTTCCCGGATCGCCGCCCACTGATCCCCGCGCAGATATGTTCTGGGCCCTGAAGGAGCGGCAATGGCACGCCAATGCCGTGGTGTTCTTCAATCCGCTTCGCGGAAGCGTCATCCGGGTGAATCCGCCAGAGGAGAAATCGCCGGGGGACATCTATCTGGAGCCGCTGGAGCTTAGCGATTCTCAACTTTCGGAAATCGAGCCGTTTATCGCCAGGCGCAAAGCCATGCCTTCACCAGCCTTCCTGATGACGGTATATGGAAGCGAAGGGAAGCCCATCATTCGCGGTGTGTGGTTCATTCAGAAGTTGGGTGCGCATCGCGTGATCCTGCCGACGAGCAAGACAGACTCCGCATCGGACGAGAGCCAGGGATCGCTACCCGATAGCGGACACGGCAATTAGCGTGCAGCTTAACGGCAAGCCTGATTAGCTGCGGCAATAACCGCCACCAGCTACACCGGCGTAAGCAGCCGGCGGTTTTATCGGCTGCGATTATTCGGTTGCTTCTTCCGCTTCGTCTTCGCCCGCGTCGTCGTCATCAGCGCCTTCGGCTTCTTCGTCCGGCGTGGCTTCCTCGGCCTCTCCACCTTCAGGTTCTTCGGCTTCGGTATCCTCTTCCATATCCGTGCCTTCGGCTTCTTCAGCCACCTCGCCGTCTTCGTCAGCGGCTTCTTCGTCTACAGCTTCTTCGGCGTCGGCGTCAATGGGCTGAGCCTCAACGTCGGTCGCAACCGGACTGGTGGTCGTCTTAACCGCTCCGGAAAATTCTTCGTCGCCTTCAATGTCCTTGACGCACGAAGCCAGCACAAGCACAGCCGCGAATGCGATCAAAAGCAAAATTCTCAGCATAGTTATCCCCCTGGTCGGGTAAAGCCCCAAATCAATGATTACCGGTGTGTATTTTACCACGAGCGGTGGCGCGGCAAAGATCGTTGCGCGCTTTAGCCAAATTGCAGCCACGTGAAGACAATCGGCGCGAGGAGGATCGCCGCCAGCACGATCACCCACAATCTGCCAGCAGCGAGGTTGTAGTCCGCCAGCAGCCGCTCCCATGAGTTGCCGAAGGCGTAGTGCCCGGCGGTGAACTCAAATCCCACCGTCAGGACGAGCCAGACAGTGCCGCAGACGATTCCCGCTTTGACGCCCGACGAGCCGTAAGCTGTGCGTGAAAAGAGCCAGCCCGCGAGCGCGGTCAGCAAGAGCGCAACGACGCTTTTGTATACGTGGGATGCATATTCGCCCGCGCGCGGCTCAACGATGAACTTGCCGACAAAACCATTCGCGGGAATGGCCACCGCCAGCGCCAGCCAGAAAAGAAACACCGTCAGCATCCAGTTGCCCGTTTGTTTGAAGCTAAAATGGGCGGTAGTGGAATTGAACCACTGACCTCTTCGGTGTCAACGAAGCGTTCTAGCCACTGAACTAACCGCCCAAATGAAACGAGGAGGCACCCGGAATCGAACCGGGGATAAGGGTTTTGCAGACCCTTGCCTTACCACTTGGCGATGCCTCCCGGGTCACTTAGATTATACCGAATGCAGCGTGCAGTGGGCAAATATCGGCTACCGCGCTAGAATCTTCGCTGAGCGCGGTTCCACGCTGGATGCAGCGTGAGCACGCACAAAAGCGACAGGGGTAAGCTTATGGAGTACCTGGTAATCGCGATGATAGTCTCCTTTTTCGGAGGCATCTGGATATTCTTCGATGCCTACGACCGCTTCGGGTGGTTTATCGCGCTGCTGCTGGTAGGCGCTCACCTCGTAATATTCCTGCAAACGACGTTTCCGCTCATACTGGTTCTTTATGGCATCTTCTGGCTGATAGGCCGCTGGGCAATCAGCCGTAAGTATCCAGCGGATGATGCGCCGCAGTTCGGGCGGCATGCAACGACGACAGATCCGAAGGCGGCAGCTGACAAGCTTGGGCTGCCCTCTATAGCCGGCGGTGACATAGCCGATAGCGGGAGCGCATCGGACAAGATTGGGGATGAACTGAATGGGGAGCCAGAGGTGGAAGTGGATGTCGAGCTTGAGAGGATGCTTCGGTTGGGGGAAGTAAGGGAAGCGCTGGAGCTTGCCGAGAAACGGCTGGAGGATGCTAAGGCAGCCGGCAACATTGAGACGATAGACCTGTTGCGCAAATACATCCTGCGCATCGAGCGCGGGGAATACTAGGCATCACCATGCCTGCGCCCTGACGCGAAAGAGGGTAGAATAGTCACAGCCAAACAGGGGACAGGCTGTGCTCGCCGTATCACTGAAAGACGAGATATTGGAGTTTTTACTCAAGCCCTGGTACATCTACATCCAGGACAAATTCGATTCGGACATAATCGGCCTGGTTTTCATGCTCGTGCTAATCGTGCTGGGGCTTGGAGCTTTATGGCTCTGGTGGGATTCGTTCGATTTCTTCGACTTTATGGGCGCTACCGCGCTGATGCTGGCGTTCCTGCTTATCAGCCCTTTGGTTCTGTTTGCGTATATCGGCGCAAGGATGCTGGCAAACGCGATTACCTGGGCACGGACGCGGGTATCGCGTGCGGACGAATTCTGGTTCTGGCAGTTCAGGTACCATATGAGGCATCACCGGGCCGCGCCGCGCCCGCTGACGAAGAAGGATATGGAAACGATCAGCGCAATCAAGATCGACACGGACATAGCGGAGGACGAAAAAGACTCCAACGTCGAGCGGTTTCTGCTTTCGGGCCAGCGCGACGAGGCCATAAACTACGTGCGCGAGATGCTGCACGTCGCAAAAAGCATGAGGGACAAGCAGGCGGTCGCACGGTACGAGAAGTACTTCCTGGTGCTTAGGCTGGGGAAGCCCGTTTCCAGGCAGTCGGGCGCCAGCTAGCCTAATCTCATCTCGAGGTCGTGCACACCCAGAATGCCTTGCCACCCGCGCTCCTTCAGCACGGCGCTGAAATCTATGCCCTTTGCCAGAAATTCTCCCCTTTCGTAGCTGTGCAGCAGCTTGGCTTTCTCGCGGCTGGCCCAAGGCTCGGCACTCGTGCGGTCTACGATGCGGAACACGCGAAATCCGAGGCTTTCCCAGAAAGTGAGGTCGAAATGGCGCGAGAAGCCGTATAGCTCCGAGGGCACGCCCAGCTTCACCGTTCGCAGCCAGCGGTTGCGCCTCATCCAGCCGATCGCGGATTCCAGCAGCTTTCGCCCGATTCCGTAATCGCGGTACTGCGGCGCGACGGTGGTGCAGGTCATAATCATCGTGCCCTTTTCCTTGTAGAGCGCGTCGAACCACCTTTGGGGGTACTCATCCAGGCCGTAGACTTTGCCAGCTTTCGCCGGCAGGTCTGTAAGCGGGAAGAACGCGGTCGCGCCAACCAGGGAGTAGCGATCCCATGCCAGATAGGCGCAAGTTCCGTACTCCTCGATATACCGGCGGAAGAATGTCTCGTTGACCATGGGGCAGTCTGAAACGAAGCTGGCGTGGCTAACCGGATCGGCTCGGTCTAACGGCCCGTTCAGCAAGACCATTGGACAGACTGGGAGAACGTAGTCTCTGTCCATTGGCCGGTATTCTATAGGCATTTATCTCTCCAACAAGGCAGCCCCACTGATTCTACAATTAAACTTGCGCTTTGTGTCGTTCGCGCCCCTGCCTTCGCCAGTGCGGCTATGCCCCGCTCATAAACAATAGCACATACAGGATCAGGACAAATATCCCGACCATTCCAGCAGCGTCAAGGTTGTTTAGCGTGTGATCCTCCTCAAGGTACTCGAACAACACGAAAAACACCGGGAAGAGCAACAGGAGCACGATGGTCGTTACGAAGTTGATGGGTATGATAGCGCCGCTAAAAGCTATTGCTGCGAGAGTGAACGGGAAAACGAGGAACATCACCTGCGTGATGCCGCCGAACACGTTCGAAAGCGCGATGCCCATCAGGCCTTTCTTGTGCGCCTTATAGACGATGACGTACTCGCTGACGCCGGCGAAGAACGCGAGTATGAGGGCGGTCGGCACCTGAGGGAGCCTGATCTGATTAAGTGCGGTACTGGCAAACTCCGAGACCGAATGGCCGCCGAGGAATGCTCCCGCGACGCCGATGACGAACATCGCGCCGATGGCGATCCAGCCGGTCCTGCGCGAAGCCGGATCAAGCGTCGATTTTTTCTCCTCGTCGGTCTTTGCGTAATAGCGCATCAGCGAGTGCAAATAAAAGCCAAAGACGATGAAAAGCACTATTGCGACGAGCATAAGGTCAGTGCCGTTGAGTTCGTTCTTATGGGTCTCGGTGCGCAGCGTCAGGAAAACGAGACCTAAAACGAGCGCGATGCCGCTGCCGGCGATTAGGACTTCGGTGCCGGCGCGCGTAATCGGCTCCGGCATCAGGTACTTGCCCTTAACGTCCTTGGGCAGGAAGAAGGAATACACGCTGAATACGAGCGCATTGTTGTAGATGGTAACGACTGCGATCAGAAACGCAGCCAGCGCGTCCACCTGGACGACGAAGATGATGACGACAAACTCGGGCAGCGTGCTGACGATTTCGCCGACTGTTCCGGCGATGAAGCTGTCCCAGCGAAAGCGCGCGCCCAGCCGCTCAACGCCCAAAATCAGCGCTTCGCACGCGCCCTGAATAAGCGTAAGGCCCGCGAGGAGTTGAAGAGCTGAGAGGATAATGAGCGATCCCAGCGAAAGCTCTTCGGGGATAAGATGAAGCAGGTGTGCGGCGAACAGCGCCACCCAGAGCAGGAACCCGCCGAGCATAACCCACGCCCATGTCGCGATGCCATTTTGTCGCGCTTCGGCCATACACCCCCGCCGCGTAATGTCCAGGATTATATCACCGGAGTGCGACAATGGAGATAATGAATGGTGCCTGCCATCGAGGTCGAAGCTGACGCTTACCGGACTAACCGCCATCTACTGTTGTATAATCGCCAAGGATAAGCTGCTGGGGCGACCAATGCACCTCTGCGCAATAGCCAATTATGGACTCAGCCAGAATACAGTTGTCGAGCTTCGCGTTTTGGTTGACGATGCAGTCTGTAAGCGCGCAGTTTCGCACCTGCGCGCCTGCGGCGATGGCGACGTGCGGGCCGACCTTTGAGTCTTTCACTGACGCTGTCGGCGCGACGTAAACGGGCGGAGTGAATTCGCAGCTCTCGCCCTGCGGCTCGTGAGTGATCTTTGTGAGCAAGTGGCGGTTGGTTGCGAGCAGCGCTTCCGGCGTGCCGCAGTCGTGCCATTCGCCTATGGGGAACGAGACCAGGCGCTTCCCCGCGTCGAGCATCCGCTGGAAGGCGTCGGTGAGCTGGATTTCGCCGCGCGTGCGGATGTTTTCGCTTACGATGAAATCCAGCGCGGCAAAGAGCGCCGCGCCGTCGCGGATACAGTTCACGCCCACGATGGCCAGGCGGGATACGGGCTCGTCGGGCTTCTCCACCAGGCGGGTGATACGCCCCGCTTCTTCAACGATCACGCCGAAACGGCGCGGGTCTTTTACTTCGCGCACGCCGATTGCGCCGTCGGCGTCGGTGTTCAGCGCGGGCGTAAGGTCGGCTTCGACGATAGTGTCGCCGTAGACGATAAGCAGCTCGTCACCGGCGGCGGCTTCGCGCGTGAGCCACACCGCGTGCCCCAAACCGAGCGGCTCTTCCTGGCGCACCAGCGTCAGGCGAATGCGCGGGAACTCGCTGTGGACGTAATCTTCAATCTGCGCGCCGTGGTCGCCGACCACGACGATGACGTCGCTAACGCCGGCGGCTTCCACGCGCGTGAGGATGTGCCCCAAGACGGGCCGGTCGGCGACCTGCAGCAGCGCCTTTGGCTGCGCGTCCGTGAGCGGCTGCAACCGCCGCCCTGCGCCCGCTACTGGAATGATGGCTTTCATCTGCTTATCTCCATTATAGACGCGATGCTCGGGCTGCGGGAATTGCCGCTCATCGCGCTACTGAATCACGACCTCATCCAACGGTCTTCGGTTCGTGCGCGAACCGGTGCGGCGGGGCTTGCCAACGGGAATTATCGCGACAGGGCGTTCGCGCGCGGGAAGCTTCAGCGCTTCAGACGCCGCGCCCTCGTCAAACGCACCGATCCAACACGTGCCGTAACCCAGCGCCGTCGCCGCCAGCAGCAGGTTCTGCACCGCCGCCGCCGTATCCTGAATGCTGTAAAGAGTCGCGCCGCGCTCGCCGTAACGGGCCGCGCTTTCGTCCGCGACCGCGCATACGACTATCACGACCGGCGCGTCGGCGATGAACCGCTGGCCGTAGGCTGAAGCGACCAGATCCTGCTTGCGCTCGTCGTCGCGCACGACGCGGAACCGCCACGGTTGCATATTGCCCGCGCTCGGCGCCCAGCGCATACATTCGAGCAGCAGCTTCACGTGCTCGTCGGGAAGCTCATCGCTAAGGAAGTAGCGGCAGCTCTGCCGCTCGAAAATTGTCTGGATTGTTTCCGGTGCGTCACTCATAATGCCCTCCGGGCCGATGCGTACTGCTTATATTCTACAACCTGCGGCGCGTTTTGTGCCGGATATCTTAAAGCGCCCGTTTCAGCAACGGGCTTTGCGGGGTATATCAAAGCGCGGGAAGTATAAATCGTAGCAGCAGTTAAATTACCCACAGGGGGATAAAGCTGTGCCAAGACTGATTGGCAGTACAAATTTGGTCTTATTGCCGGTCATGCTTATCCTCGCTGCCTGTGGTGGCAGTGCGGGGGAAACTTTAGCTTCTGAGCCTCCCGGCGGACCCGCCCCGAGCATCGTTGAAATAGTCGCGCCAGACGCCGGCCGCGACGCGAGTGGCGACGTATTCACCTTCGAGGTTGCGACAACGGGCAGTCCCGTCGTAGGAACGCGGTGGATGCTTGGTTCAGGCGCCAGCCCGCAAATATCCGCGGGACCGAGCCCCAGGGTCATCCTGGCTAACTTCACCGAGGAGCCGATCGAAAGCAGCGGCACGGTGACCGTGTGGGACGCCGAAGGGCGCAGTGACGCCCGGGTATTTAGCTACTCCGTGGGGAAAGAGCGCCCCAATCCCGTCGGCCCGAAAGTCGAGGATCTGCCCGACATCATGCTGCCGGAGCCCGAAACGAACGTGAACGTTATTCCGTTCACGGTCGACGCCGACGACGACCTTCCCGACGGCACGGTCACGGTAGACGTGGAGGTACTTGACGGCAGTGGAGTGACAGTTTCGCCTGCCAGGATTGTGCTGCAAAATCCGGTGAACGAAGCCTGCGAGATCGAGGTGACTAACACCAACGTCAAGCGCTCCTGCGCGGTCATCGGGCTCTTCCTCCAGCAGAGCGAGCGCGAAACGGGTGAAGCTTTTGCGGGCTGGGTGAACGGCACCAGGGGCATCTATCACGTGCCGTGCGGTAATGACGTCATCGCGATTGAGCCGTCAGATGACACGCTGCAGGTCGGCGATACGGTGGACGTAAGAGTCGCCGTTTACAACCTCAGCAATCCCGTAGGTTACTTTAATGGCATTGTTCTGAAGTACAGCCATCACCTTGAGCCGGTGGCAGAAACCTGGAACGTCGGCGCGCCTGGCGGCAGCCGCTGGGACAAGGACGGCTTCTTCGACCGGTATCCTGACGAGCTTTTCTGCATTGATCCTCACACCCAGGACGTTTTCATCCAGGACGCGTGGGGGGAAATCCACGTCAATATCAGCGGTATCGGCGGGGGCATAACTGGAGCGCCTGCAGGATGCTCAGGCGACGTCTTCAATCTCACGTTCGAGGCGGTAGCAGCGGGACGGGCGACTATCGTCTTTTCTGAGGAAGACACGTTCTATTCGCCGCCCGATAATTCTGAAGCCTACGTTGCTTACGCGCTCTACGAGAACGCCGAGATACTGGTTCGCTACTAGCCTGGAGGCTGGCGGAATCTGACAGCGCGCTCGTCGCGTGCCCTTACTGTGAGAGCGCGTGCGGATTCTGGTAGAATGTAGGCGAGCCCGTTCGAGGAGGGTGAAGATGAGAAGCTTCTGGACGCTCGTCTTAGTCGGAGTGACAATGTCTGCACTCACCGCCTGCGGTGGTGGCGGAGTCAGCGACGCCTTTCGCGCGCCACCAGTCTCCAGCCAGGAACCCGCAGCCGTAACCATCGTTAACGTCTTCGCGCCGTCGTCCAGCGAATACTTCGGCTCGGAAGCGTTTGTATTCTAAGTCCTGACCGAAGGCTCACCGCCCGTGGCATGGGACTGGGGTTTTGCCGGCGGCGAGCCGGAACTCGTAAGAACCGCTGTAGTGCATTATCAGTTTGAGGCGATTCACCCATTAAATGATGGCAATGGTCGCCTAGGACGATTGTTGATCTCGCTATACCTGCGCTCTAAAGGGCTGCTCGACCATCCTTTCTTAAATCTTAGTGAACAGTTGGAGGAAAATGGCGACGAGTATCGTGACCGGCTTAGGGAAGTGGACAAAAGGAAGGATTGGGATGGCTGGGTTTTGTTTTTCTTGTCTGCGATTATACGCCGGGCGACCATGCGCAGGATTTTTCTGCGGCAGCTGGCGGATTTATATTTAGATGTTCGTAAGAAACTCGAGTCGGCGAGTGAATCCGGAACCGTATTGCGGGCAGTCGATTTGGTTTTTGAGCGCATTGTCGTAACCGCAAAGACAATAGAGGAGAAGCTTGAAATTTCCGCGCCCTATAGCTACAAGATAATTCGACGCCTAGAAAAGCACGGTTTGCTAAAAAGGTCGAGGCGTCACTCTTGGCCGCAGTTGTATAACAGCCCGTCTTTGCTCGAGTTCTGGCAAAAAGCCTGATTCTGCAATGACATTTCGGTATTTTCGTGCGTCTATTCATGTCTTGCTCCCATGAACGCTTAGCGGAAAACGGTATCCTCAATATCTCGCTGTGCACGGAGTGCTAGAATGGGTGTATGGAGTTAAACGACGTCCAGGTGGAGCTGGATGGCTGCGCGTGCCGGCTGGGATTGGCGCTTTTCGAAGCGGTCGAGGTCAAGGAAAGCCCGCCGGGGCTGCTGGATGAGATATCGCAACTGGTCAACGACTACACGGCGCGCGGCGTGGAGATGCCCGAAGACTACGTCAAGGGCGTCCGCGATACGCTGCGCCAGGGCGGATTCAAGCCCAGCGGACGCAACCGTCCGGCGAGCGAATATCTTGTGCGCGATTTGGCTGCCACGGGCGAGTTTCACTACGTGAATAATCTGGTGGACATCAACAACTTGCTGTCGCTGCGCCACTTCCTGCCCATGAGCGTGGTGGACGCCGGCAAGTTCTCCGGCGAGGCGCACCTGCGGCTGGGCTACGAAAAGGAGCGCTACGTATTCAATCCGTCGGGGCAGGAGCTTGACCTTACCGGCCTTATCGTCGTCGCCGATTTCTACGGCGGCGCGTCCAGGGCGATGGGCAGCCCGATCAAGGATTCGCAGTTCGCAAAGCTCACCGACGAGACCGCGAGCGCGCTCGTGGTGGTTTACGCGAATCCCCGACTAGTTAACGAGCTGCATATGGAGCAGATTCTCGGCGAATGGGCGGACCTATCGCGCAAGTTCGCCGGGGCCCACAGCGCGCAGACGCGCATCGTGACCGTAGAGTAGGGCGCAATGAGCATCCGCGTCGCCAACTTCGACGGGACTTTCGTTGAGCTGGCGCAGCCCGCCGAGCGCATCGTCTCGCTCGTACCGTCGGAATCGGAGACGCTGCATTATCTCGGCGCGGAAGACCGGATTGCCGGCATCACGAAGTTCTGCGAGCGCCCGTGGTCGATGTTCAAAGCGAAGCCGCAGGTCGGCGGGCCGAAGAATCCCGACGTTGACCGCATCCGCGAGCTGGAGCCCGACCTGATACTCTGCAACAAGGAAGAAAACGAAAAGGACGTGGTCAAGGAACTGCGCGAGATCGCGCCGGTGCACATCTCGTTCGTGGTGAAGGTTGACGAAGCCGCACAGCTTATTGCCGACCTGGGCGCGCTCACGGGATGCGGCGAAAAAGCGGATGAAATGGCCGCGCAGATAGCGCAGGGGCGCGAGACGGTGGCGGGCGCGAAGGCGGATTACGCGTTCCGCCGGGTGCTGCACCTGGTGTGGAAGGATCCGTATATGACCGTTTCGCCGGACACCTACATCTACGACCTGCTGATGCAAACGGGATTAGAGCCGGTTATACCGCGCGTCAAGAAGCGCTACCCGATGATTGACGCAGACTTCATCCGCGAGTGCGACCCGGAGGCGGTGTTTTTCCCCGACGAGCCGTACAAGTTCAAGTTCAGCGACATCGACGAGTTCCGCGAAGAATTTGCGGACCTTGCGTGCGTGCGCAACGAGGGGCTTTATAAAATCGACGGCGCAACCGTCACCTGGTTCGGCTACCGCACCACGCTCGCGTTTGACTACATCGCGAAAGTGATGAGATTGCCGTGAGGGGGTACGCTATAAGGGGCTTTATTACGTGCCGCTCTCATCAGCGAAGGCGTAGAGATAACCGTCATCGCATCCGATATACAGCGTGCCGTCTTCAGCGAGCGCGGGGCTGGAGGAAACGTCGGCCCGGGTCTCGTATTGCCATAGCACATGCCCATCCGAGGTAACCGTAAGGATGCCACAATCGCCACCTGCATAATTCGCATAGCCTACATACGCGGTCCCGTCTACGCCAATAGCCGGGGAAGACAAAGAGGAAAACGGTGGGTCTATTGGCAGATCGCACGTCATGGCAATGGTTCCGTCGGGCAGGAATCTGTAGAACGTGGACCTATCAACAGAACATACGCTATCGTCGCTATAGAGAGCAGGATTGCTATATGAGTTATCGAGTTTATATATCCATCTCAAGAAACCGCTTTTGCTGACTGCAAAGAGCTTGCAGATCCATGAGATATAGATCGAGCCATTAAGGGCAATGCATGGACTGGCTTGGATGCCGTAGTAAGCTCGAAAGCACCACTCCATGGAACCATCCGGATTCAATGCATATAAGTATCCATCAGTGCTACATACGTAGATAGTGCCGCCATCACTAATAGCCGGGCTGGAGCATATCCAATCGTCGGTCTTGAAACGCCATTTTATACTTCCATCGGGACTGAAGGCATAGAGGTAAGTATCGCTGCAGCCCACATAGATTGTGCCGTTTGGTGCAACTACCGGGCTGGACACGACGGTGTATCCCATTCTGCGTCGCCAATTAAGCGAACCGTCGGGATTTATGGCGTAGAAATGATTGTCATCACTACCAACGTACACCACGCCGCTTGGAGCGATTGCAGGACTGGAGCGGATTGACGATTCTGTCTCGTACTTCCACTTCAGCGTGCCGTTAGGATTAAGGGCGTGCAGATGGTAGTCTGGGCTCCCGATATAGATAGTACCATCACTTGCTACTGCTGGACTGGAAAGGTGTCGTGCTAGTGCCCGCCCTAAATCGTATTTCCATTTGACGGTTGCGGTTTGTGGGCCGACAAAGGGGCTTCGGCGCGTATGCTGCGGATCGTGCCCGAACATCCACCAGTCGCCGCGAGCGTCGTCGTCACGCACAATGATGGTGCGGCTTGCGGTATCGCTTAGTCCCTGCTCGTCGGTTACGCGCAGGCTCACGGTGTGTTGGCCGTTTTCGGTGAAAGTGCGGCTCGCTGTCAGCTCAGTTTCACTGCTTTGCTCGAACTTACCGTCGCCATCAAGGTCCCATTCATACAGCACAATCTTCCCGTCCGGGTCGTCACTGAGCGATGAGTCGAAGCTGACCTCTAACGGGGCGGGCCCCCACATAGGCGAGACGGACATCACGGCTTGCGGCGGCTCTCCGCCGGGATCTTCCGCCACAGCGCAGAGGAAGCCGTCATAGGTTACGAAATAGAGCGTTCCATCCGCAGCCATAACGAAAACCGACTGAACCGAGCTGCCTACATCTAGACGCCAAACCAAGGTGCCGTCGGGCTCCAGGCAGTAAAGGAATCCTCCGTCGCAGCCGAAGTAGATGCGGTTTTCAGCGTCAAGGACAGCAGTAGATTCAACATCGTAGCAGGTTTCGTACTTCCACTTGACAGACCCGTCCGGATTAAGGGCATAATAGTAGGCATCGTTGTTGCCTATGTAAATGGTGCCGTCGGCGCTGGCCAATGGCATAGACCATGTGGGGTAGTCGTCGCCCATATTCACATCTAGGAGTGATTCGCCATCGGAACTGAATACGAGCAGGTGGTTATCGGTGTTGCGCAAATAGATGTTACCTCGCTCATCTAGAGTAGGACCGAAGTAGTATAAAGGAGTTTCGTATTGCCATCTGAGCTGGCCTTCCGGCGATACTGCACAAAAGCCGCCCATGTAGGCCGAGTAGATAGCCCCATCGGCACACATCGCTGGGGCATTCCAATTATATCCACCTACCCCGCGGGACATCCATTTAGTTGACCCATCGGGATTGACCGCATACAGGAACGCGTCATGTGTGAAATCGGAGAAAAGACTGTAACATCCCACGTATATCGTCCCATCAGGTCCGATAAGTGGACTGGCATCGCTTTGGGCAGGATAGGGATGTAAATCGTATTCCCACAGGACCGCACCTGAAGGGCTAAAAGCCTGTAGCATACTTCCTGCAACGTACACCGTTCCATCGACCCCAATGGCAGGATTGCTCCTTCTGGTGGCGCTCGTTTCGCTTTGCCACTTGACAGTCCCGTCGGGATTGACAGCATAGAGAATCCTCCCATAACCCATTAAGTAAACGGTTCCGTCAACGCCAATCGCAGGGCATGGATATTCCTTATTGCCGATTCTGAGCCTGTCACCTATATCCAGCTTCCACTTCACTACAGGATTGCGGCGGGGGCCGATGTATGGACTCGTATGCGAGTGCTGCGCGTCGCGGCCGAACATGTACCAGTCGCCGCGGCCGGTCGCGGGCATGAACACCGCGTTGCTGGGCTCTCCCGCTGTGCCCGACGCGTCGGTGGGCGATACCCGCACGCACTTGAAGCCGACCTGAGAGACCGTGTGCGATATCAACAATCTGCCGTCAGTCGCAGCTGCTTCCAGCCCAATGGCCTGGACGAAGCTATATGCGCCGTCAAGCGACTGAGCGCCCTCTAGCGCGTAATCCACAACATGGGTTGCCAGCCGCTGGGCTAGAACCACGATATCCGCAATGTCCACGACGCTGTTTTCGGAGCCGTCGATGACCGCTTGGATGGAGTTGCGGTTGATGTCGTCTGATGGGACTTCTTCACCGAAGTGTATTGCGAGCGGAGTGATGTCGGAAATACCCACGACGCCATTCTGGTCGTAATCGCCCAGGTTTCTGTAATGCCAAGAAAGCGTAAACGTGCCGTCCCCGTTATCGGCGATGGCGAGGTCGGTAACGCGGTTGGCTGCGCCGGTGGGGGGTGTGGAGGCGAGCTTCGCCACCCCATGACCCGTATCGCTAGAGTCGCGACTTTCCAGTCGCGAGTGGTTCGCCAAAGAATCGCGGTTAGAAGATTTACCCGCCTTAGCGGCGGGCCGCGACTCCAGTTGGGAGGCCAGCGCATCCTTCAACTCCCCCCACAACGTCTCATCCACGCCCTCCGGCGTCTCTAGCGCGTCAAGCTCCGCCAGCGTTTCGTCGAGGGAAATCGCCGTTGCGGGCTGCGTCAGAGTTGGCGGAGTTTTCTCCGATGCGAGTTGCGGCACCAGCCGTGTCTTCTTCCCTCCGCACGCGGCAAGAGCAAGCGCGGCCAGCAGCACCGCAACGGCGACACTAAGTCTGAGTAGTCCTGACATGTCATCCTCCCTGGGAAGGGCACTCACACCTATTCTACCCATTACGTTAGCGGCTTACGCGGCTTTGCATAACCGCCGGGACTAAGTTCTGCCCGGCTACTTGGCGGAGCCAGAACGGGTTAGCCTTTCGTATTCCTCGGTGACGTGGCGGAACCTGGTGGCGACTTCGTAGAAGCCGTGCCACTGGACGTAGTCCTGCCCCATCATCGCGGCGCCCATGCGCGCGCGCCGCCCTTCGTGGTGCCACAGCTCGTAGAAGTCCATCTCGATGTCCTCGTCCCATTTGTCGTCGGAGGTAATGAGCTTTTTCTCGTAAAGCTGGTCCATCATCGCCTTCGCCGGCTTGTAGTACTTCTCGTTGTAGGTCTCAATCACCCGGTCGTACTGCGCCTGCCAGCCGTCTACCCAGTTGGGGCCGTGGCAGTTCAGGCAGACGGCGTGCATCTGCTCTTGCTTTTCCCGCCAGTGATCGGTGCGCACTGAGAGCGGGCGCTCCGCCTCCCACGCCAGGCGCTCGGAAATGTTATGCGTGGTTTCCAGCGCGCCGATGCCGCTCATATGGCAGACGGCACAGGTGGGCGCGGAATAGTCGCCGGGCTCCCAGGCGTCGGGCGAGCTTTCCCAGTTCCACGAGTCTCCTTCGGCCAGGTAGCGCTTGCCGTGCTTGGACGCGAGCCAGATTTCGTACTGCGGGTGGTCGGGGCCCATGTGGCAGGAGCCGCAGGTCTCGGCACGCCGCGCTTCTGCGATGCTGAACCTGTGACGCGTATGGCAGGCAGTGCAGTTGCCTTTAGAGCCGTCCGGATTGATGCGGCCGATGCCTTCCTGGGGATAGGTTGCGCCGGTAGGTTTGCCGTCCTTGAGTTCGACGCTGTAGCCGTGGCACTGGACGCAGCCAGCCGCGAGAGCCGCTGTGGTTCCCTTGCCTTCCCAGCGAACGGCCATATCCTCCAGCTTGGACACCGACTCGGCAGCACCGGCATGGTCGCTGGCGTCAAACTCTGCGGCTTCCGCCGGATGGCAGCGCGAGCAGTCCTTGGGCGAGACGATGGCGGCGACTTGAGTCCTGCTTCCCTTCAAGCCAGAGCACTGGAAAGCGTCGGGGTCGGTGCGCTCCGCTTCGTGGCAGTCCAGGCAGGTCACGTTTGCGCGTCCATGCAGCGAATCCCGCCAGTCGAGCACAATAAGTGGGCTTTCCTCCTGGTGGCACTCGATGCAGTCTTTTTCGGCGGCGGACAGGCCGCGCTCAATGCTGACAACCTTCACTCCGGTGCGTTCCCCGCCGGAGCTTTTCGCGGCGAGCGCGTTGGCAATAACAACCATCACAAGCACCAGCGCCAGCAGCGTCCCAACGGCAATCAAGCTTTCAGCGATCTTTCTCATATCAAAGCCCCTTTGCAGGTTTTGTTCCTATTCATTGAACTCTCGATTCAGCGTGCGTATCGGGTAGTGCACGAGGTTCTCGTGGCAGCTGACGCACTTACGCTCCGTCCTGCCGCGGATGTACTCCCGATGCGCCAGGAATCCCCCGCGGCTCATGCCCGGCGGTGTAAGGTTCTGGTGGCAGGTCATGCAGGATTCGTCCCAGACATACCTATCCCTGTGTTCCAGCTTCGATTCCCAATCGATGTTATCCACATCCTTAAACAAGTGGCCGTAAACATCCACCAAGCCAAGCCACGCCTTGGCCGTGAGATAGGGCATTCCTTCCGGAGGCAGGTGGCAGTCCACGCAGTCCGCTACTACTCCCTCTTCATTACCGTAGTGGCTGGAGAGCTTCCACTGGTCTATGAAGGGCGCCATTTCGTGGCACACGCCGCAAAACTCGTTCGTGCCCGTAGTATGAAGCACAAAGGAGAACATATGAAGCGCCAGGAATGCCACTACTACGCCTGCGATGAAGGCGAACGACCATTTGCGCCAGCGGCTACGCCAGTCAATGATCGCTTCGATAACACGCGACCTATAACTCATAATCGGCTCAGATGACAGACCGGGTTGTCAAAGCACGCCTGTCAGCGCGTCGGCACGCCCTTGTTCTATTCTAACGGCTTGAATCGCTCGTCGCCAGTAGCGCTCGAAAATCCGGCCTTTCGATAGCCCGTGCAATGCGTAGTGCCGGGAATTCGACCCAAGCGAGTATGCTCAGGGAAGGACAATATGCAGTGTGAAGGGGAAGTACTCAAGAAGCGCGGAAGCCGGTGTTCGGCGCGGGCTAGTCCGCCACTTGCTGGTAGGGATTGCGGATGAGGCTGGCGCGGCTGAGCGGCCAGTAGATAAAGAGCGCCTCGCCGACAAGGTTTGCTTCCGGCACGAAGCCCCATACGTGCGAATCGCGGCTGCGGTTGCGGTTGTCTCCCAGAACGAAGTACTCGCCTTCCGGAACTTCCCTCGGGGGCATGTCGTAGCGCGGAGGCTCGGCGATGTAGTCCTCGCTGAGCGGCTCGCCGTTGACGTAGACCTGCCGGTTATGTATCTCCACGATTTCGCCCGGTAGCGCAATCACGCGCTTGATGTAGTCCACCTTGGGGTCGTTGGGGAACCGGAAAATGATGATGTCGCCGCGCTCGGGCTCACGCAGGTGGAAAGTGTAGGACAGCCGGTCGGCTATTAGGCGGTCGCTTTCAAGAAGCGTCGGCTCCATGCTGCCGCTGGGGATATAGAAGCTCGCCACGGCGAAGCTGCGGATGATAAGCGCGAATACGACGGCGAAGAAGAGCGTCGGGATGAGGTCGAACGCCAGGTACTGTGTGAAGTTCGCCGGCGAGAACTGCAGCGGGGCCTTCAGGCCTTCCGCGAGTAGAAAGCCGCTTCGCGGTATGCGCGGCGCGTAAATGTGGAATGCGACCTCATCGCCTTCGGGCTGAAGGCTGACTTCACGCACCGTCTGGTCGGGAGCGAAGCTGCCGGCTGTCAGCTTGAAATCGAAGCGCTCGGCTGAACCTGGCGCGACTTTGACGCGCACTTCGCACGAGCTTCGGCCGTCGGCTTTGATGCGCTGGGAGGAGAACGATATCTCCCGGATACGGTCGCTTTTCACACGGGCTCTCGGTTTAGCCATTTCGTCAGACTCGCCGTTCCTTCAGGCGGGTGGCCTTGCCCACGCGGTGGCGCAAGTAGCCCAATTTGGCGCGGCGCACCTTTGCGCGCCGCGTAATCTCTATCTTGCTAACCTTTCGCGAATGGATGAACCAAGTTTTTTCCACACCCACGCCGCTGGCAATTTTGCGAACGGTGAGCTTTTTTCGCGAGCCGCTGCCTTTAATGGCGATAACCGTGCCTTCGAAAACCTGCACGCGCTCGACCTTTACCTCGCCGCGGGATAGCTTCCCCTTCGCGGCGATGCGGTGGATTTTCTTGGGGCCCGCTGCGGCAACGTCCTTTGGTGACTCGTAGAAGTTTATGTGCACGCGCACGGTGTCGCCCGGATGGATGTCCGGAACGGTGCCCGTCTCCTTGAGCATAATCTTTTCGTATTCAGCGATTTCAGGTTTGACCGTCATGCCCGTCTCCTTAGCGAACGGGGATTATAGCTCATTTCCCACCGGAACGCTCATCGCCGCCGTCCGACTGACCGGAGATGTGGCGCTCCCACAAATCAGGACGCTTCGATCGCGTAAGCTGTTCAGACTGCTCGCGCCGCCATTTCTCAATTTCGGCGTGGTTTCCGGACAGCAGCACTTCCGGCACTTCCATCCCTTCGAAATCTGCCGGCCGCGTGTAATGCGGATGGTCGAGGAGGCCGGTGGAGAAGCTGTCCTGCGCGACGCTTCGCTCGTTGCCCACAACCTCGGGGATGAACCGCGCCACGGCATCCGTAAGCACCATCGCAGCCAGCTCGCCGCCGGAAAGCACGTAGTCGCCGATGGAGATTTCCTCGTCGGCGAATGTGTCAATCACCCGCTGGTCGATGCCCTCGTATCGCCCGACAAGCAGAATTAGCTGGTCGTTACCCGCAAGGTCTTCCGCAATCTCCCAGTTCAGCAGCCGTCCCGTGGGCGTCAGGTGGATGAACCGGCGGCGCTCTTTCAGTGCGCCCTCGGCCTCCAGGGCTTCCATTGCCTTGAAGATGGGCTCGCACATCATCACCATTCCCGGCCTGCCGCCGTAGGCCACGTCATCGATGCTTTTGTGTTTATCAGCGGTGAATTCGCGCGGGTCAACCAGCCGGTAGGATAGCTTGCCCGCCTCCACGGCGCGGCGCAGGATGCCCCATTTGAACACCTGCTCCACAAGCTCCGGAAAGATGGTGATAATGACGAATTCCACGCGCCTATTGTAGCGGATGCTGCGCTGCCACATATCCCCGGATTTAAAACCAGCTATCTTCCAGGAGTGGGGACTTTAGTCCCCACATTCTCCCTCGCGCGAATGAACTTGCGCGTCCGTCTGCATCATGTGCTGCCCCGGCTTTTCCACTCCCACGGTATAATCAATCATCTCCGCAGGAGGTGTGGATTATGGCTATCAGGAGGATTCTTGCTTTATTCAGCGCAGCGCTGGTGCTCGCTTGCGCCATTCCCGCGGCGTCGGATAACGCACCAGCGACAGTGCGCGCGTTTGTGCAGGCGCAGCGCATCGGCGCCAGGTATGGTTTCATGGCCATGGACCTCCAGCTTGAGGTCGGCGGCTCAACCGAAACTATCGAGCTGGGCCCTGACACTCCCGGCGTTATCTATATCGCGGGGGTAGCGCCTGAGGAGCTTACGAGCGCGATTAGGCGGCTACAGCAGACCGCAATTCCCACAGCGCCGACGCGCTTCCTTACGCATATCACGCCGGATTACGCGGTAGTGGTGGGCTTGGCCGAAATCCCCGCAGATGTAACCGTCAGGCTCACAATGGACGACACTGAGATGCTCTACAGCCCAGAGCCGATGCGCGACAAGCTACGGCTCTATGCCGAGGCAACGGTCGCGACCATCCTTTCCGCACAGAACTCCTTCCAGGCTGATAACCAGCGTTACGGCACCTTTCACGACCTCGCTTCCGGCCGCCATATGTATCTCGATCACCGCTTCGCCGTGGACGGCGACGAAGTAGTGCTCCCCGACATCGACCTTGCGATAAGGATGTTTGACGTTAGCGAGAACCGCTACCGGGTCGAAGCACGCAACGAAGAATACGGCATAACCGTCAAGCTGAACGAGACCGGCCAGATTATGGTGAGACTCGACCCCGACTGGCCTTAGCGGAATACCAGGCTCAAGCTCACCACCGGCGCGTAGTCGTCGGTGAGCATGGTTGACCAAACGCCGATTGCACCCCCATTGCAGTCACCGCAAGCGAAGATATCCTCGTCGAAGGTCGGGCGCTCCTGGTTTCACGATATAAGGCGCTTAATCCAGGCTTTGGTTTTCCAGTTATATGACCGTCTGGCGCGCTGCAAGGTTAGCCCGAGCGGTAGTTCGGGCTGCCTTTCAGAATCCGATGACAACTAGAACGCCTCGTCGGGCTTCCAGACTTCCCAGACTTTGCCGACAAGCTCCGGTCCCGGCTTGAGCGTGGTCTTGCCCGGCTGCCAGCCGGAAGGAGTGGCTTCGCCCGTTTCGCGCACGTGCTGGAACGCTTTCACCTGGCGGATAAGCTCCGAGACGTTACGCCCGACCGAGGGCGTGAGCACTTCCATCGCCTGGATCATGCCGTCCGGGTCGATGATGAAGCGACCCCGGATGTCAACCGCGCCCGCTTCGTCGTAGACGCCGTAGACTCTGCCGATGCGCCCGCCGGGATCTGAGAGCATGGGGTAGGGCACGCCGCCTTGCACCATCTTGGAAAGCTCGTGTTCCTGCCAGACCTTGTGCGTGAAGCGGCTGTCCACGCTCATAGACAGCACCTGAACGCCCAGAGACTTCAGCTCATCATATTTGGCGGCAACTGCCGCCAGCTCGGTCGGTCACACAAAGGTGAAGTCGCCGGGGTAGAAGCAGAGCACCACCCACTGTCCCTTGTAATCGGAAAGCTTGATGTTTTTGAAGTCACCGTCAACATAGGCGGTGGCCTCAAAGTCCGGTGCCGGGCCGCCAACTCGTGCAATCATTTTCGGGGCCTCCTTTCGAACTTCCGGAGCCGTAACGGTTTCCTCTACCGGCGAGCCGATGGGTCCGCCCGCCGGTTCCACACAGGATTGTTTCGGTTTGTCCATCAGTATCCCTTTATTTTATTTAGACCCGAAGGAGCATATTTACACTTCCTCAAGGATTTCCTTTCCACGCAAGTTAGCTGATGCGCAACAAAACGCAATGTCGCGTTCGTTTTGTCTTCCCATTTTATTGCCGCTCGCACATCGGGTCAAGGTCTTTGCGTAAAAATTCGCTGTACGCGAGTTGTCCCAGACGGTGGCGGCCGGTGCCGCCTAATCTTCCGTGGTCGCGCCCGGTATGAACTCCGAAACCGGTTTTCCTTCAGCGGTGCCGGCGGTGCAGCGAGGTATAGCCTCAATAATACCGGGAAGCAAGTAATAGGGGATGCTGACGAGCGTTTCGTCCGGCGCCATCTTCATCATAGGGCGCGCCGTCCAGTCGGAGAAGCTGACGTTCATCTCGCCCGATACGAGCGGATAGGCTACCGCCATATGGCATCCAGAGCCCATCATTTCTGTTCTGGGCGCTTTGCCCGTGAAATAGCTGTAAAGCGTCAGCAGCCGGCAGGTCTGCTCGGCGTTAACGATGAAGATGGCCAGGTCCGGCTCCAGCGGCATCGTGTTCATAGGCGCGAAGATGATGCGGTCGGCGACGTCCCGGGGCGGGGGAGTTGTCAGCGCCATCATTCGGTGAAATGTCGCGTAGCTACAGGCGAGCTTTTCACCGTGGACCAGGAAGTTGCGCAGCGCCTTTCCCGCTTCGCCTTTCGGAGGGTCGCCCAGCCCCAGGTGCCAGGTGCCGCCGCCGCATGTGGAATTTTCCGCTGTCAGCGCTATCGTGCTGCCCTGATGCGCCTTCATCAGCGCCGTGCAGACGCGGCACGGTTCGCTGCTCGCACCTTTGATTTCGTCGTAGGTATAGGTTATAGCGACGATGTGATTTTTCAGGCCGAGCGTCTCAGTGAGTGTTTTCGTAAAGCCCTTCCAGTCCATTATTTCCTCCGGAATCCGCGCGGTTTCCGCGCAGTTGAGTTGGCTTATTCGCTCGCGAAAAACACGCGCGGCTCTAGGACAATTACGGTTACGTTGTCCTTGCCGCCTTCAATAAGCGCTTCACGCACCAGAGCGTCGGCGAGCGCGTAGGCGGATTCGGCTTCCCCTGCAAGCTCTATAAGACGCGGCTTCCTTACAAGGTCAGTCAGCCCGTCTGAGCTTATAACAGTAAAAGCGTCCAGCGGCATCTCGAAACATGCGACATCCGGCTGAACTTCGGGGGAGATTCCCATTCCTTGGGAAATAACGTTCCGCTGGGGATGGCCGTAAGCCTCTTCTTCTGTTATAGAACCCGAATCGATAAGCTGTTGAACGTAAGAGTGGTCACGCGTCATCGGTCTTAGCCCGCTGCCATTCAGGGCGAACGCGCGAGAATCTCCCACGTGGAAAACGCAGCTGTTCAGTGAAACTAAGGGAACACCTGACTCCAGGTCGCCGTTGCTGGTGCAGAAGACGCCGGTTAAGGTCGTTCCCATACCTGCCTGCTCCGCGCTTGCAACCGCGCTCCCGTATATCTCCTCATTTATAGCCTTTATGTGCTTCAAGACGTACGAGAGGACTGAGCGCTTATGGCTGCTGCGGGCTAATGGCCACAGGCCGGAGTAGAAGCGCAAAAGCTCCATACACAGCGAAGAAGCGACTTCGCCTGCGTTGTGACCGCCCATACCGTCCGCCACGGCGAAGAGCGAGGATGACTCTCCCGCTCCTGCCAGCTTGCTGCCCAGGAGAAGAAAAGCATCCTCGTTATTATCCCTTTTCAAACCAACGTCGGTTCTCGCAGCGGCTTCCACCGCAATTCTAAGGCGCAAAGCGGCGCTTTCGAACTGAGACGGGTCAGCGGCTACGATTTCCGCAAAGGCGGTGATAGCCCGCAGGTTGCCCTCTAACACATCCGCCGCGGGCTTGTGCTCGCGTAAAACCGACCTGAATAGTCCCGCAAGCCCTGAAACAAGCGCGAACTGCTCTGCCTGAGGCGACAGGTCTTCAAGGTGGTAAAACTGGAGCCGGAAGTCATTGAGTCCCGAAAGCCAGCTGCGGTCTTGATTCCGCAGGTATAAGCGCTCAGGTTCGAACGCGGACACTCCAAGCCCGCGCGCGCCGAAATGCACGCATAGCTTAAAAGCCTGGGCCAGCAAAGGCAGCGTTTCCGTAGCCGTGAGTTGGGATGCAGCGTCGCCGGCCGTGAAGTCGAAGTCATTGGCGGTATAACCAAATTCCTGAAGCAGCAAGTCCTCGCAGCCAGGTAGGAGTTCTGGAAGCTCCGGCATCAGGTCGTCCAAAAACGCGGGCGGATTGTCGTGCGTCCAGCGAAGCTGAGTTTGGCCGTGCCGCCGGATCCGCACGAGCTTCGCGCCACCCGTGTCCGTTAGCAATTCCTCGTTTGAAAGCGAGGCCGGGGATTTAAGGAACGGGTCGGTACGGTCATCCGCGCTGTTCAGGGATTCTTCAGCCAATGATTACAGCCAGTCCTTTCGGTAGAAGTAATATAACATGGCGCCGGCCATAGCCAGCATAAGCAAATCTAGCAACCAGATGAAATTGCCCCATCCGGCGCCGTGAAGGTGCTCCAGGTTCATTCCGTAGAAGCTGGCGACGAACGTGAGCGGTATGAATATGGCGGCGAAGACGGTCAGGACCCGCATCACTTCGTTGCTGCGCGTGTTCAGGACTATGGAGTGAAGCTCGAGAATCTGGGTGAGGATCTCGCGCTCCTGCTCGACTATCTGCAATGCCTGCTCGATATGGTTGACCAGCCCGCCTAGATACACCACCACCTCCTCGCGTTCCTCGTCCGGGATAGGAAGGATGGTCACTGGCTCTTCATATGCCTCGACCTGTTCGCGAAGAATAGTGAGCTCCATCTGCAGGGACTTCCGCATTAGCGCGAGGTTATGCCGTTGAGCGATAATCTCCTTCATCAGCGCCAGCTGGTCTTCTTTCTTCAGTCGTTTCAGTCTGAGCCGCTGTTCTTGGCTTACCGGAACCGGCAGGTCGGCGGGTGCGAGCATGCTGAATTCGATCTCGTCGCCGCGCTTCTGGATCAGGTTCAGCGTGCGGAGGTAATCATCAATAAGCACATCCAGGATGTGGTAGAGAAAGATAACCGGCTTGTCCTTGAACAGGAAAAGGTCTTCGGGAAGGTTCTGAGCGAACTGCTCCAGATATGTCGGAATAGCGCTGCGGTGCAAGGTCATTACGAAGTTCTTGCCCAGATACACGTTGACCTCGCTGGCTTTCAGGTAATCCCTGCGGCCCTCGCGGAAATAGTGAAAGATAAAAAACTTGTATCCGCTCTCTTCTTCTACTTTGGGTTGGTAAACGTCAGGCGTTACACACTCCTCGACCACGAGGGGATGGAAATCCAGGCGGTCCTCCAGCAGCTCAACCACTTCCGCGACCGGCGCGTTTTGCAGGTCTAAATCCAGCCAGACGAAATCGGGCGAGCGAACGTGCTCTACCACATCTTCCATTGTGCTGGGAGCGATCCGCTCGATTTCCTCCCCGACGACGCGAAAACCTTTCACCGGCACCCGCATAGAGCGATTCTAGTCGAGAATCCCGAACAAACGCAATTCGGCTGTTCTGAGCGGGCGATTCTGGGTATAACCCATTGAGTTGCGTGATGGAGTAAACCTCAATGGCCGTCTATGAGATTGACGGGTTTTTGCCCGAAATCGGCAGCGGCACTTACATCTGCGATTCTGCTACCGTCATCGGTAACGTAGTAATCGGGCAGAGCACTTATGTTGCCCCTGGTGCCAGAATCCGCGGAGATTACGGTCGAATAGAGATCGGTGATGGCACCAGTGTGGAGGACAACTGCGTGATACACGCACGCCCCGGTGAAATCACCCGTGTGGGCTCCCACGCAACCATTGGGCACGGGTCAATACTTCATAATTGTACGGTTGAGGACTACGCCATAATCGGGATGGGAGCCATTGTTAGCGACTGGGCGATCGTGAAACGCTGGGCGGTCGTCGCGGAAGGTGCAGTGGTCCGCAACGGTTTCGAAGTGCCGGAAGAGATGATAGCTGTCGGAGTGCCGGCGAAGACGTTGAGTATCACAATATCCGAGAACTACAAGGAGGACTGGCTCCACTTCAAAGGCGTCTATGAACGCCTGGCACGTGAGGTTTATCCCCGTACGTTCCACAAAATCCCCTGGGAGTTTAAGCAGTAGGAGCAACCGGTATCCTGGCGAAATTCGCGTTAGCTGGCGAGTTTAACCGGGAGCGAACAAATTCTCGGTTTAGGTGTCTAACAGGCGGTAGAGGTGCGATGCGTGAAGTTAGTGGTTAGAGCTTTGGTGATTATGGTCATCGTGGCCGTTGTAGCAGCTCTGGTGCTGACCAGCACCATCGACCTGCAATCGGCTTTCGGCACTACTCAAAAGGAATTCGCGCAGGCCCGCGAGATGCTGCTTGAAGAGGATTTCGGGGCCGGGATATACCTTGGTGGCGATTTCGGCCGAACTGTCAGCTTTCTCGGTAGGCCTGCTTCCTCCAGCGAGATTGGCCGGACTAATAGCGCCGAGTACTTCGTGCCGCTGGGACGTGCGAGCACGCCCGCCGATGCTCAGGGAACGCTAAAGGTAATGGCTGAGGATAACGTAATAACGTTGGTAACTCTTACCCTTCACCAGTGGGCTGACGGGACAAGTGACGGAGATTTACGATTCGGCGGGATAGAGCTCGAGGAGATGGAACCGGAGTACCTGATTGAGCTTTTCGGCAAGCCAGCCGCGCGTTTCATTGTGCTGAACAACAAGGTATTCGCCTGGTTTCTGCTCCCTCCCTTCAAGACGGAAGAGGGCGTGCAGTTCGACCTTTCCCGTACGATGGAGGTTACAGCCAATTTCAGTAAAAGCGACGGCCGGCTGCGCAAGCTTAGCGTGAAAGTGCCCAAGCAGAAGGATCAGTAGCTCCTAGCAGCTGCGGTTGAGCCGGGACGCAGGCCGCAAAGAAGCGATGCTGTAGTTGCAGAAGACGTTTACTCCATCTTGAAGCATCTCGTGCGATGAAAAGGCCAATCCCCACCGGCCGACTGCTCTGGACGAGGGCGCGACCTACGGTTCGTGCTTATAATCGGGTATTAGCATGAAAAGGATTGTGGTAAACTATCTATAAGCCTAAGGGGTGTAAAAGGCCCATGCTAATAAAGGAAAAATGCGCGGATTGCGGGGGTACGGGCATTACTTTTATCGAAACCGCGTCGTTCCTTGGCCTGGTTAAAAAACAAACGCCGGTTACATGCTCTAAGTGCGGAGGCAAGGGACACGTAATAAAAATGCCCGACTGCAAGTACTGCGATGGGCGCGGTTTGATAGGCAATGACAATGCGGTCTGTCGGGTGTGCAACGGTACCGGGACCGGTGACGACTTCGCGTGGGTGCCACGTTCAGAGCTGCTTCCGGGGAAGGCTTTCCAGAGAGTGTGCCAGGTATGCCGCCATCGCACTACGCACGAGCTCCTGACGGGAATCGTGCAGTCGGAAACGGCTACCAGCTGGGAAGAAGAAGCCGGTCTGCGGCAGACCAGAACAACCGAGAGGGTTCAGGTTCGTTGCACCGAGTGCGATGACACATACTGGATTATTGTGGATCCCGATATGCATCCGGAGGAAGTCACGCCCGAGATGGAAGACTTCCTCGCCCACCAGACCGGGGCGTCAGGCCTAGAGTCCGAAGCCTACCGGTAGTACTCCTACGCGAGCGCATACTGCCAACGGCGACGGGAGCATCCAGGCCCTACGTGCTAAAACTTACCATGCTCGTCGTAGCCAATCTAGCTGTTGAGCATCCCGCTTGGTCGCTGCCGCCAGAGCTCCTTTCGAAGCTTATTGACGAGTTCCCATCTGTAGAGTTTCACTGGAATCGGCAAAAGGGCGACTACTTCCGCCGCGCGGCAGAGGCCGAAGTGATCTGGGGCTGGCATCTCGAGCCGAAGATCTTAGCACTGGCCCAAAACCTGAAGTGGTTCCACTCTTGCGCCGCGGGAGTCCGCAGAAGCTGCTATGACGATGTTTCCCGCTCAAGCATAACGCTCACTAATTCAGCGATTGTGAACGCTCCGGTTGTTATAGAGCATCTATTGGGCATGCTCTTGAGCTTCTTCAGGCGGCTGCCCGGGCTGAACGAGCATCAGCGTAAGCATCACTGGGGCCGGGATGAATACTGGGATCTCTGGCGCGAGTTAAAGGAGCTTTCCGCTTTGACAGCGGGTATGTTTGGATATGGTGCTATTGGCAGCCGGCTTGCGGCTATTCTCAACGTGCTGGGTAGCCGCGTAATGGTATACAGGCGCCGCAATCTCCCGGCAGACTGGGCTGATGAGGTTTTCACGAGCGAGGGAATCCGTGAAATGCTGCCCCAGTGCGATCTTGTCATTAACGCATTAGCGGCTACTGACAGCACTGACGGTTTTTTCTGTGCTGAAGTATTTAGCCGGATGAAGCCTGGAACGGTATTCGCAAGCATAAGCCGCGGGTCTACGACCGACGAAGCCGCACTGATGAGGGCGCTTGGCTACAACGAGAAAAACGCGCGCTGGGATAAAGACGGCTGGTTGGCTGGCGCCTTGCTGGACGTGTTTGCTGAAGAGCCTTTGCCGCAAGGGTCGCCCCTTTGGAAAGCGCCAAATGTGTTGATTTCTCCCCACGTAGCCGCGGTCTCGCCGTACTTCTGGGATAGGCAATCGAAGTTTTTCGCGCGCAACCTCGGGCACTTTCTCGCCGGAGAACCACTTGAAGAAGTTGTGGATTGCGAGGCTGGATACTGAGATGGGTAATCGCTTTAGAGAAGAAATATGGCGCTAGTCGCGGAAAGCATAACCGAGCACCGGCTGGACAACGGCCTGCTGATTCTGCTGAAGCAGAACCGCGTTGCGCCAATAATCTCGCTAAGCATTGCGTACCGGGTGGGCAGCAAGCACGAAAAGCCCGGTATCACCGGCGTCTCGCATCTTCTCGAGCACCAGATGTTTAAGGGAACTCACAAGCGTCCCACGGGCGAATTTGACCGCCTTCTAACCAGTGTTGGCGCGGACAACAACGCATACACGTGGGTGGATAAGACCGTGTATTACGAGGTTGTTCCTGCGGATAAGATTGAGCTTGCGCTCGAACTTGAGGCCGATAGGATGCGCAACCTCGCGTTTGAAGCGGAAGAGCACGCAAGCGAAATCGTGGTCGTGAGAAACGAGCTGGAGCAAAGCGACGATTCCCCGCCGTCGCTGCTCTATAAAAAGCTCCGCGAGACTGCTTTCGTCGCGCATCCGTACGCGATTCCCACGATCGGCTGGAGCGGCGATGTGGAGCGTATAACGGTAGAAAAGGTGCGCGAGTATTACGACCGCCATTACAGTCCAGAAAACGCGTTGATAGTGGTTGTCGGGGATTTTGAGCGCGACGGGATGCTGGCGCTGATAGAAAGGCATTTTGCAGGCGTGCCATCTACTGGCAAGGCGATTCAGCGCATTCCCTGCGAGCCACCTCAGCAAGGACAGCGCCGCTTGATTGTGCGCCGGAGGGGAAACAGCGACTACCTGCTCATCGGGTGGCATATTCCCAACAGCCGCCATCCTGATGCGCCCGCCCTGGACGTGCTGGCGAACATCCTTGGGAATGGGCGCACATGCAGGCTGTATCAGCGTTTGGTAGAGACGGGCATGGCGGGAGGCGTTGGCGCGGCCAGCGGTTGCTTCACGTATTGTGATCCGTTCTTGTTCCTCGTCAGCGCTGCACTCAACGCAGGTACTGCGCTTGAGGGCGCCGAGAAGTCGGTCTTAGAGGAAATCGAGCGTGTCGTTGCTAAGGGGATTGCCGGGCGGGAGCTCAAGCGCGCCAAGAAGCAGGCTCGCGCTGGCTTTGTCTACAGCCGGGATTCTGTGGAGGATGAAGCCGACACAATCCTGACTTTCGAGCTGGCTTCTTCTTACCGCGATATCGACCGCTATCTTCCGGGGATCGAAGCGGTGTCGGACGAGGACGTGCGCCGGGCAGCCAGTCGCTACTTGCGCATGGCGAACTCCACTATAGGTTATTACCGGGGAGTCAGATCCGGTGAGAGCACAGGTGTTTCGGACGATAATCATCACCCTTCTTCTATGGCTGATCCACCGCACCGCAGCGCGCGCGCGACTGGCCGCCGGGCTGCCAAAGGTGTTTCTCGCGGGAACGCGCCGCTTGACGCAAAGGAAGTAGCCGAACACCGCCTGCCTAATGGGATGCTGGTGCTCGTCAAGGAGAGCCACCATAACACGACCGTCGCCCTTTCGGGGCGCATTCGTTGCGGCAGCGTTTTCGAACCTGAGGGCAAAGCCGGATTGGCGAATATGACCGCTCAGATGCTCTCTGAAGGAACTGAGGCTCGCACCAAACTACAGATAGCTGAGCTGCTGGAGGACAACGGTATGGGCCTTTACTTCCGGGCTGACCGTGAATACGTCGCTTTTAGTGGGAAGTGTTTGTCTGAGGATACCGACAAGCTACTCTCCTTGCTGGCAGAAGAGCTGTTGCAGCCTGCGTTTCCGGAGGAGCAAATCGAACTTGTCCGCGGGCAGACTCTGAACGCGATCAAGCGTGCGGAGGATGATACGTTCGAATGGGCCTACAGGCAGGGGCGCGCGATGATGTATGGCCAGGACCATCCCTATGGCACGCCGATAATCGGACGGGCGGAAACCGTTCAAGCTCTCACGCAGCGGGAAATTGTTGGGTTCCATAGCGGTATCATGGTGCCGGAAGGCGCAGTATTATCGATAGCCGGCGACGTAGACTCCGGGCAGGTCTTAGACATCGTTGCCGGGCTGCTTGGAGAGTGGTCTGGCAGGCTTGCTGGCGATAAATCTGTGTACGGGCGTTCCGGGGAAATTCTCGAGCTGGGCAATAATCGTGTGAAGCTCAGAATGCCGGGCCGTTCGAATGCCACAATTCTGGTAATGCGCCCCGGAATTTCACGCCTTGCATCCGACTATTACCCTGCGGCGGTGGCAAACTACATTTTCGGAGGAGACTTTGCTTCGCGCTTGAACGAGAGACTGCGTGCAGCCGAGGGACTGACGTACGGCAGCTACAGCTTCACGAGCGCCGGCCGGGGCCGAGGGCCATGGACGATTTACATCCAGGTGAATCCTTCAAACGTGGACCAGGCAATGGAACTCGCACTAACTGAGTGGGAAAGGATGTGCAATGAAGGAGCCACGGAGCTTGAACTAAACAGGGCGAAGTCCTATCTGACCGGCAATTTCGCTGTAAGGCTGAATAACATAGGTGCTGTCTCCAGCGCTTTTGCAGAGATTGCCCACTACGACTTGGGTTTAGATTACTTCCAGCGATATCAACAGATTATCAACGGGCTGACGCTTGACGAAGTAAACGCAGCGTTTCGGAAAAACTTCGCGCTCGATGAATACGTGATGATAACCGCTGGCAACGTTTAACCTTTGGCGAGACTTGTTATGTACGCGCGATGGCGCGGGTATAATAAGAGAGCACGACCCTGTCGCGCGATTAGTTGAAAATGGATGGCCGATTACCTATAATCTTCTGGTTAGTTGGGAAACCGGCTGAGGAGGAACCGCATTGAGCGCCAGAAACCGGCAAAATTTGAGGTCCCTTGGATTAGCCTTCATATCTGTCGTCATTCTCGCGATGACTATGGGGCTTGCTTTCTCTTGTGGCGGCGGCGGCGATGAGGCTATTGTGCCTCCACCTGAGGAGCTCGAGACTGATCAGGGAAAGATATCAAATCGCCCCATCATTGCAGCCATCACTCCGCGCGTCACCAACGTGGGGCAGACTGTCACTATTTCAGGTCTGTACTTCGGTGACGAACAAGAAACCGGCTCGTTGGTGACGATAGGGGGAAGACGCTTTACGGTCGTGTCCTGGAGCAACACGACTCTGGAAGTGACAGTACCCGAGAACGCCGAAAGCGGAATCGTCGTGGTGACTGTGGGCACGCTTTCGAGTCAGAGCGGGACGAATGCGCAGCTTTTCATCGGCGAAGCACCGGCGACCGGAGAGCCGCTGATAGTTCACCTTTCGCATGACACTGCGTCGGTGGGCTCGCGCATGACCGTCTACGGCTTTAACTTCGGCGCTACGCGCGGAGAGTCCTCCGTGACCTTCACGCGGATGGACGGCGCGCGGATTCCCGCCTCTATTGTAACGGAGTACCTGAATGGCGAGCCTCGGGAGCTGTGGAGCGCTACGAGCATCCAAGTCATAGTTCCTGCTGGCGAATCCGGCATCCCGATTGTCTCTGGCCCCGTCATTGTCACCGTGAACGGATTAGATTCCAACTCCAACTTCCTGTTTAACCCGTTGCCAGTCCCATCCGGATCGGACGCTCCGCTCATAAGCGAGGTCAGTCCAACGAGCGGGCCTGCTGGAACTGCGGTTACTATCACAGGCGTTAACTTCGGGTATTCACGCGGAGTATCCGTCGTTACAATTGGAGGGCTGCAACTGCAGGTTATAACGTGGTCGGATTCGGAGATCGTTGCCGTCATACCGCAGGACGCAACGACGAATCTCATCAGAGTCCTTGTTGGCGGGATACCCGCCGAGTCTCCCTACGCGTTCACAGTAGATGCCGTTCCCTTCCTCTCGGCGGTAATACCGGATGTGCTGGAAGTCGGGCAAAGTATGCGGCTATACGGACGTGATCTAGGCTCTGACGCAGGGAGCGTCATATTAACTCCACAGGAGGGTTCGTCGGATCAAGGAGCGACGACGGTGAGCGGCGGCAGCATCACGAGCTGGTCGAACTCCTTGATTACGATCGACCGCCTTCCGAGCCTGAATTCTGATGCAGGCATCCCGCTGGAAGTAACCGTAAGAACTGGAGGAAGCGCCCCTCAGGTTTCCGAGAACTCCATCGTTGTGAATGTATACAGCCCTGTGCAGATCACATTGGACGTTGACAACACGGCGGGCGTGGCCCAGGATACATCATTCGAGTTCAGCGTGGGTGTGGGCGGTGGAGCAGGGCCCTACACGGTGGTTATAGACTACGGGGACACCGTGACGCAGCAGGCTACCGAGCCAGTTGTGAGCACGGTCTCGTTCGATCACGTGTACAATGCTGCGGGCACATACACTCCCTCGGTTCGCGCAACTGACGCAAACGGCAGCCGCACATCAATAACCGGCAATCCTATCAATGTCGTAGCGTTTGGTGAGCCGGTAATCCGTGATATCAGCATCGAAGAGCTCGATGCGGGAGGCACACCGGCCGACTTCAGGCCAAATACCGAGGTCGGCGTCTACTTCGGGCACTATCTTGGCACCATATACAACTTCGACGAGTCGTTCATTCCGATTCTGGATGCTGTGGGTCTTGGCGACATGGAGACTTTCGCCAAGCGCCAGTGGCCGCTCTACAAGTTGGAAGGGCGTCCATACGCGTATCGCGTTGGCGGCGGGAGCAAGGTGACCATCGCCGGATTCAACCTACTAGCAGGACAACCAGCCAACGCTCACGGTCATATCCTTCAGCTCAACCACGATCCTGCAATTGGCGCGCCCTATGAGATAGGTGTCGGATCTCCGGAATACGCTTCGTGGGAGGATACTTTCATCCAATTCCGAGTTCCTAATACATCCGTTTCCATTGGCGGCGATGTCGGCATCGTCTTTGACGCGGCAAGCGGGAAGGAGCCAATTGTCTCGCCCATCAAGCTGGTGGCCGCGCCGGTGCTTCTGACTAACTACAGTCCCAAGCCTCCGGCAATGAACGAGTCACAACTCACAATTAACTTCAACGACGGCATTCCGCCTCAGGTTGGAAGTTACATCGGAACCAAGGCGTACCTTTTCTGGTCTTTCCCTGCTGATATTGAAGGCGGCGGCCAGTGGATTTTTGACCGTGATGGAGACGGCGACAATGACAACTACCTGCTTCCCGGCGGAGTCCCTATCACTATCCTGCCGGGCCAGAGCTCTCTCACGTTCGACCTTAACAGCTTGTATCGGGATGGGAATGCTCTATACGGGGCCCGCGACCCGGCGGCGACGGAGCCCAGTGCTGTCGGCGTAACCCCTCGTGCAGGCGACTGGAAAGTGTTTATGTGGGTCGGGTCAAAAACCAGCCCGTTCGCTGAGAGTTTCGCCAACTCCGGCATCATCTCGAACGAGCTGACGATTCTTGGCGTAACGACGCCGTAGGGAATACTGCATTAGATATGGACTATAATTGCGAGGGGGGCGGAAACGCTCCCCTCGGTTTCTATGGGGTTAAGCGCTAGAATCGCAGGCGGGTGTAGGCAATGAAGGGTTATCTATCACTTTTCGCGGTGTTCGTTCTCCAGCTTCTCTTTAGCGCAACGGCGGCGCGGGCAACGACGGGGGATGTGGTGCTCCCGGAAATCGTCGTGGAAGAGATGTACGCTTTTCCTCACGAGGGCACTGCCAACAAGCTGTCGTCTGCGTACACGTATCCTGATGTGCGCCACGTCGATGCGTATTTGCGCTTTGAGGTAAGCGGCTTTGTAGGTGAGCGAAAGCTCTCGGCCTTCGTTACAATGTCCTCTGAAGGCAAGGTACTTGCGAAGAAAAAAGAGAAGATGAAGCTGGAGCCCGGGCGCTACGAGATTACGTTGCCCGAAATGCTGGACCTGCGAAAAGTGTTCGGCGACCACAAGGTCAAGCTCTATGTCGAGCTGGCGCTGCCGGACGCGCCGGACGTCAAGCAGGAGTGTTTTTTCCTGGTTAAGGGGCGGGATCTTCCACGTGTCGAGGTGCTGGACTTCTGGATGCAGCCAGCGAGATACAACGAGCGCACGTACCTGGAGCCCGGAAACGCGATTGAGTGCCGGGTCCTGTTCCGGCTGGAAAAGGCCGCCGAAGTGCCTATCACGGTTCGAATCGCGGGCGCGATGGAAGAGGATCGCGATGTGGTGGTAGACCCGGCAGACGACTATCAGGAGTTCGACGCCTGCTGGGATGAGAAACTGGGACCAAGGCGCGATGGCGACTATGTTCTCACTTTCGAGGCTTATCTGCCGCGGTTTTTCTATGAATACGGCGACGTCAGGCATCCGTTCACAATCTACGTAGCGTTTTTGGCCGAAGACGTCATAGTGAAGATGGTCGGGATACGGGAGACGCTAAACGACTACTATCCGGGGCTACACCGGGATTCGGAAGAGGAAGCCCTGCGCCTGCTTACAATACAGCGGGCGCAGCGATGGTGGATCCGGCCGGCGTCGAGTGTCGATATAGACAGGTCGCGCGGGTGGTTCGATGAGCTTTAGGAAGAATGCACGTCGCTGCGCCCGGGAAAGATCTGGACTTTGCGTCCTCGCATTGGCGCTGTTGGCAACACTTATTACCGGTGGTTGCCAGCAGCCGGAGCAAGCCGATGAAATAGGCTTCCCCTCCACTGACCTTGCCGCAGGCGGGCGTGTCTCAACGGCGCCCGCGCTGATCTTCGTAAAAGGCGGACGCCTTCGTATGCTGCAGCCGGACGGAACGTTACGCACGCTTTCGGAGCGCGGCAGCGAACAGGTGCCAGTTGGCGTGTTCGACGTCAGCGCGTCGTCCGACGAAGCCGTGCTGGCGCACGGCGGATCTGTCGGAGTCGTGCGCGTAAGAGAACAAGCGGGTAGCTCCGGCGGAAGTACTGATGAGGAATGGTATGACCTGCGCGCTCTTGCTGGCGAGGACTTCTATGTCTCGCTTGTGGGATTTGTGCCTCCCGGCAGGAGAATTCTAGCGGGGGGTTACGGGGCCAGCAAGCTGGAAGAGGGATTCCAGCTGTTATCGGTTGACCGCGATACGGGAAAAGCGGCGCTGGTAGTAGTTCCTGTCGAGCAGAAAAGGCTTGTGCTGCGCGATCTAAGATTTAGCCCGGGCGGCAGCGCTTATCTTCATCTGGTGGACGAAACCGTACCCTCAGACTACGTGTATCGGATAGTTGACGGTGAACTTAAGCTTGTCTTCGATACCAAGAAGCTGCTCGGCAAAGGCACCGGCGAGGGTTATGAGGATGCAGCGGGTGGCTTTGGTGCGATTGTATCGTTAAGTCTCGTGGATTTAATGGCTCTGGGCGAGGACCTGTATCTTGTTGTCTATATACTGTCAGATAACGGCGAAGACTCGGGTGGCAACCTAACCGAGCGATGCGAAATCTGGCGCTTCGGTCGCGATAGTCTTACTATCGAGAAGCGTTACGACCTCGCGAATCCGCATCCTGACGAGCTTATGGACATGTACTTCGCGATGACCCAGGACGGCATCTACTTCGCCCGCTTGGGCCTTATTGATGAGTTTTCAGAAAGCCAGCCGGTTGGTTTTTCGATAGTACGGCTTAACATTGAGAGCGGAGAAGTGGCAGAACTGTGTGACCGCGAATTGCCCAACGAATTCTACAGCCTGGATATATTCCCTGCGGCTAACGCGTGCGCAGTGATATACGGCCCCGAAGGACAGCTTCGCGTTGACGGCATTTCGCTTGCAGGCGAGAAGCTCCAAACTGGCATCAGTATAGAGCGCCCCGATGTCCGCTATCTGCCATCGGGCTAGGATGCGTTTTCGCCCTTACGGTTCCGTTTTCATTTCTTGGCGCCACGCTATGCATGCCTGGGAGAGCGGGACAGAAAGTCGCTAATCGCTTCGTCCAGTGCGGGCATTGGAGGAAGGCCGTGAGCCAGGTAGCGGTCCATAGAAAGCACCGCCCGCGCCGGGCGCTTCGTCGGAAGCCCAAGCCTGTCTGTCGTGGTGGCTACAAGCGCATTCACGGGCAGCCCTGCAGCGGCGAAGATGCGCTGCGCAAATTCGTAGTACGTCAGCTCCTCCGGGCCCCGCAAATGATAGAGGCGATGCTCCGCCACAGCTATTAGCTCTATAACCGCCGACGCAAAATGGGGTGCATAGGTCGGCGTGGCATATTCGTCGTTCACGACAGGGACCTTTTGACCCTCGCCATATTTGGCGAGTATCGCCAGCGGGAAGTTGCGGCCGGTCGCCGCGAAGACCTCGGCGGTTCGGATTATGACGCTTCCCTCGTATTCGGCCACGATTTGCTCGCCCATAAGCTTGCTCTGGCCGTAGACATTCAGCGGCTGGGGAGGGGCATCTTCGCCGTATTCGCCTACGAGCCTGCCGGGAAACACGTAGTCGGTGGAGAAGTAGACAACGCGCGCATCCAGGTTCCGGGCGACTTCAATCACGTTCCCCGTTCCCCGGGCGTTTACCGCGAATGCCAGCCCGGGGTTGCGCTCGCACTCGTTTACTTTGGTGAACGCCGCGGTATGGAAGATAAGCGTAGGCTTTAGTTCTGCCAGGCGCTCGCGCAGTGTTTCAAGGTCCGTAACGTCAGCCTCTTCGTGCCCCAGCAAGGCGCAGCCGGCGCATTCCCGCTTTGCGAACTCGCTGTATAAGGCCCGGCCGATCTGGCCTGAGCCCAGAATAACAACAGACTCGTCTGATAAGGGCACCGCTTTTTATTGTAAGGCAGTCTAGCATCTGGCTGCAAACGGCAATTACGCTTGGCTTCAAGTCCGGCGCTGGTTTCGTTACGGCAGCGCGCATATGTTGTGTTTGCTACAATAAGCTCAAGCCGGGGAACCCGTGCGAGGTTGCGCTGTGAACCGGGTCAGGACCGGAAGGTAGCAGCCCTAAGCAGGCAGTAACCTGCGCCGCGGTCATTCCCCGGTGCTCGATTAGCTTGGACTGCCAGCTTATAGAGCTATGCGAAGCACGCCTAGGACTCGGATGATGCTCATCGATGCCCTAAATAGCTAAGTACAGTTATTGTGCTACTGTCGCCGCTCCAGGTTCGTCACTGGGGCTTGTTTCGGCACCAGCTTCGAGAAGCCTTCGTATATCCTCTTCGATATCGGCAAGCATTCGTTCCCGATCCTCTTCGGAGAGCGATTCATCCTCCATGATGCGTCGCTTTTGCTCTTCCAGTCCCTGGATTGAGAACGGGCCGCTGGCCGCTGGAACAGGTTTGTCAGCAGGCTGTACGCTTTCGGGGCTTTCGGTGGACGGCTGTCCGCCGAGCCTTCCCGAGCTGCCTTGCGGAACGATGCCGCTTTCCGAGCTGCTTCCAGCCAAGCCGGTACCCCCGCCACCGGGCGTGCGCGACGAACTAGGAGGTTCTGGTGTGGACGGCACTGCGCTCTCGCCCCTTGTCTCTGTGCGCGACTGCTGCGGCGCTGCCGGGGGCTCAGTCCATTCGGTCGCGTAGATGGGGTGCTCGGTAACCAACGGCAGCACGTTAACCCCTTCGGCATCGAGTATGTACCGGGCCTCCTCGGTCATCACTTCGGAGATTTCCAATTGGCCAGGATCGTTCAGTGTTTCTTTAACTTTGAATATAGCCCGGGCTGCGACGCCGTCGCCTTTGGGAAGGCCGACTTCTTCAGCCGCAATTGCCACCGTGACCTTGCTGGGATCGTTCGGTGGCTGCGCGTAAAACAGCGACGTGCGGTAACCGTCCTTAAAGAAATCTCCCGTTTCCACGAGCCGGAAGGAAAGCTCAGCCGGGTTAAACTTAAGCGTGAACAGCCCTTTACCGTAGCTCGGGATGTTCTTAACCCGGACTTCCACTACTAGATAATCGTCTTCGTAGAGTTTTTGCGATGTGTTCCATATAAGTTCGGTTTTTGGCTCAGGCTTGGTTACGGTAACAGGGAATGAGCGCTCTGGAGTTAATTCGTTGCCTTTGTCGTCGAGCACGACACAGCGTATGGTGTACGAGCCCAAGCCCGGAGGAGTCCAGAGAGCGTAGGGCTTGTCGGTTTCAATAGTGACCAACGACGGCGCAGCATCCAGTAGCGATTCCTCTTCTTCTTCCTCCGGTTCAACCATGGGCTCCACAAGCCGGCCCTCGCCCACTGTAGGCTTGAAGCCCTTAAAGCTCTCAGCGGTTTCACCGACTTCCCCTACCATTTCTTCGGTTTCTTCTTGGGCGGCTATCGCTTCGCCAGCAGCCAACTCCTCCGTTGAGGGCTCTTCCTCAACGGTTTCACCGGCATCAGCCTCTTCAGCCGCTTTGGCGTCGTCCACCTGCTCGGGCAGCTCCTCCGCAGCCGCGCCCTCGTCATCATCCTTAGGTTGCGGCTCCGGCCAGTCCTCGACCTCGTCGGTATCGTCCGATGCAAGCGCCGCATACCGGATCAGGCTCATCGCCACGATGGGAGCCTCATCGCCTTCAGGTGCTTCCCCGCCGTTTTCTGCCGGTGCAGTCTCAACGGCTTCTTCAGTTCCGTTTGGCTTCTCAGCGGGTCGTACAGGCTTGTCTGAAGCGCTGGTTCTTTCCTCGCTTTCAGGTTGAGTTTCAGCTTCAGTTTTGGGCTCGGTTTCGGTGGACGGTTTCGGCGCAGATCCGGACGGTGGCTTTTCGCCCTCGGCCCTGGCGGCTGGCGGCTGCGCCGGAGCGGGCACGCCTTCTGGAGGACCTTCTGCGCCTTCCGCACCAGGTGCGGGAGGAGCTCCTTCCGCGGCACCTTCCCCCTCAACTGCCCGGCTCGAAACGCCTTTGTTAGCGCGTAATTCGTTCTCAAAGTCGAGGATTTCGCCGCGCATGCCTTCTGGTAGCTCACCGAGTTTGCCGTCTTCCACCGACCATTTGTACGTCAGGTCACGGTTTTCGGGATTATCTACTACGGCGATAACCGGGTAGGATTCGCCCTCAATCACTTCACCTGTAGCCATTGACACCATCATAAGCGTTACCGGAGGACGGTATGTTTCCTCCGGGAATCCCTGTTCGGACGCTGCCTGGCTGCTCTGACGGCTGCGCGTAGAGCTACCGTAATCCTGGTTATAATTGGGATTGGTTCGCGTTGTTGTGCTGCTGCTCGTGCAGGCCACAGCCGCGGCGGAGATGATCAGCAAACCGATCGCATGAAATAAATGCAGTTTTCGCATACCTATGCCGCTCCTGGTTCGTTTCCCGGTTTCAGTCTATCATCTAGATAGACGAATATCAATGAACCTTGTTCGTTTCTCTCCTATATTTTAGCCGATAATAGCCCGGTCTAAGCAGGCGGGCAGCGTGCAATCAGTGCTGGCAATGAAGCGTAATTTTGCTTTTCGGGTAGAATATGCCAATCCCGCGTGGGAGCTAATCGTGAAAGAGATTGAAACAGAATTCCCGAACGCCAACGTGGATGCGGGCAAGGTTGTGCAGACGATATCAGACCGCTTTGGCCTGCCGGTGCTGCGCGACGGGATGACGCACGTGCGCGACATCTACGTGGACACACAGAGCCATTACCTGCTGCGGCACAACCTTTCCTTCCGGCTCAGACGTAAACTGGATAACGTATACTCAGGGGAGGGCACGCGCCTGACCTTCAAGTTCCCTTTAGAGAAGCACCCGGAGATATTCATTCGTGAGGAGCTGAAGCTCAAAGTAGAGGTTCACAGGTTTGACGAGGTTGTTAAATTCTTCAGCGGGCTTACTGAGGTTTTTGTGAACGAGCCGGCGATTTTCCAGCTGGCTGCTGAAGAAACAAGCAAGGAATTCGACCTTGGGGCCGAAGGCGGGGTGTTGAATGTCTCGTACGATAGGGTGAAATTCCGCGATCCGGCTGATTCTGGTAAGATTCACACCGTTAACTACCTGGAGATAGAGGATCACGGCATCGGAATGGAAGAACTCGTTAAGGTGAAGGACTTCCTGGTGGAGCACTACTCCCTGACGCCCTCCACCGAGTCGAAGTACCGTTACGGGCTTAGAGCTCTGTCTCTTCTTCCGCCGGAATAGGCTTTTTCTGCGTCAGCAGGACATCGAAACGGTCCTTATGCCCGCTCATAGTGAACGTGCCAGTGCTCTCAGCATAGAAGCTCGGCGCAAGTTCGGCTGTGCCGGCAGACTGGAGATCCACTTCCAGGTTAAGCATATACAGGCCGCTCGTTTCGTTCGCTGAGCCATATGCCAGAACCAACCGTCCATCCGGGGATAGCAGCCAATTGCCGCTTGCGAAGCCGTTAAGTGCGGTCAGGTTGACCGGCATGCCAGGGGAATCTCCTTCCGGACAGATAACTATAAGGTCGCCAGCCGTGAGCGAGTAGGCGATGGTTTTGCCGTCATCGCTAACCTGCAAGGACTCCTTTGCGTTTCCGTCGTGCGTCAGCTGCCACCGTTCACGCGATTCCGTGGCCACCTGGTAGACGTTGCCGTCCAATCCCAGCAGGAACGCGCTTACCGCGTCAGACGTAAGGACTCCTCCGATCGCCTTATCGAACAGCTCCGCGCCGCCGCTAAGGCTGCCGGTGAACGGGTCAACGCAGAACATCCGCACGCCCTTGTCCGACGCGAGCAGAATCGCGGAGCCGTCGGGAGTGATGTCAACGACGCGCTCAATGCGCTCACTGACGGGCAATATGCCCGATGCTTCGCTGCGAAGGTAGCCCTGCGTGCCCTTATCATTCTCGATGTTGAATGCAAGAAGCTCCTGCGCGCCGGTCAGAAAAACTTCCGTGACCTTTCCCCGGCTGGGAGTGAAGCTCATTATCTCGCGCCCGCCAGCCAGGTCGTAAGCTATAAACCCGTTATTGGCCAGAAGCGCGATGGCAGTGCCCTGCGGCGCGAGCGCGACATCCGTGGGATTCTCGGGGCCGATGGCGAATGTGCATTCACTGCTTCCGTCGTACTCGGACAACTTGACGCTAATCTCGCCATCGCCGGTTGTGGCGAAGTACGCCACGGGATACCTGAACTTCTTCGGAGTCTTGCTTATTTCAATTGTCACGGGATACGTGTCGTACGTATTGCCGCTAGCGTCGCCGACCGCAAGCTGAAGCTTGTGGGTGCCGGGCTTTTCCAGCACGAACTCGGGATATTCCTCTTCGCTGAAGAGGTCTCCAAGCTTCCAGCGGAAGAACAGCGGGAACTTGCCGCCAGTTACTACAGCTTGCGGCGTCAATCCGTAGGGTGCCATCCCGCGCACGGCGGGAGGAAGGTCAATTGCCGCAATCAGTTCACCGCCACCCACAGGGATAGCACGTTCGGCGAAGCGGCGCTCGAACCCGTCATCCGCGGTCAGCCGGACGCCGTATTCGTCGGCGCGTGCGTACGTTTTTTTCGGGCTGCGCTCGTCACTCGCCGTCCCGTCGCCGAATTCCCAGTGCAGCTTAGCCTTCTTGCCAGCACCGGACGCTTCGAACCGTACGGTCCAACCGCTTTCTTCATATACAACGGTAAAGGACAATTTGCCGGGGCGGGCGTGGACGCCTGAATCTCCGGTGTCTCCGGCTGTCACGGCTACGGGCACAAAGGTCTTCGCGCCGCGGCCGGCACGGTCGGTGGCGGTGACAGTGACGACGTAATACCCGGCGTTGGAGAAACTGAGCGTGAACGCCTTGTCTTTCGTAGTCAGCGGCTCGCCGAATCCCGGATCCACAAGCAGAGTCACCGGTTCGCGCGCACCTTTGACCGTTGCTTCAAACTGCACCTTGCCCGGAACGTCGAGGTACACGCGGTTCGGGCGCAATTTAACTTCAGGCTTGCCTTCCAGGCCGGACGGAGCTTGGATTATGTCCGCCGTAACAGTCTGCTGGACGCTTCTACCGGAGGAGTCAGTGACCGTTAAGTTGCCAGTGAGCTTGCCCGCTCTGGCGGGAACGAGTAATACCGCCGGCTCATCGGCCGTTGTGCCGTCGCTGAATGCCCAGCTAAACGAGTAGGGCGGTTCTCCGCCCGTCGCAGCAGCCCCGAGCACGGCTTTCCCGCCGCTTTTGACCTCTGTGGGGAAGGCCACCGAATTCACTTTGAAAGGCAGCTTTGGCGCCCGCGGATCGCGGCGGATATCAAACGTAGCAAAGGCCACATCCCTTCCGGCTGGCTCCGCGTTGTCCTCGACCTGCAAAATGGCCAGCAACGATCCATAAGTGTCGTATTTGCGTGTGGCTTCGGGCGTGCTGGACACGCGGTCAGCCACGCCGTCGGCATTGAGGTCCCAGATGTAGCGCAGTATCTTCCCGTCGGGGTCGGATGATTCGGCCGCCGAGAATTCTACTGTCGCGCCGGTTGTGGGTTCGGGCTTTCCCGGCTCTTTCGGTGTCTCCACTAAAAAACTCTCACGCTTTTTCTTGACCGTATCCTCTGGCTCGACGGCTTCGGTCTCATCCGTCTCATCAGGCGGGGTCGGACCTGCAGGCGCTTTCCCCTCGATTGCATTATCCCCGCCGGGCAGCTCTTCTTCGCCTGCCCCTATCGGCACCGGGTTGGCGACCTGTGCCACGCCTTCGTTAGGAGTTTCCAGCGGGGCTTCCGCTTCCGATTCCACAGGACTTGCGGACTCTTCGGCTACTCCATTCTCAACAGCTTCTTCCACAGTTTCAGGAACTTGCTCTTCCGCAGCGGCTTCCTCCGCAGGTATCTCTTCTTCTTCGCCGGGCAGGACTATCTCGTAGGTGATGCGGGCGACGGGAAGATCGTTTATTAGCGGCGTGCGCGGCTTGATAATCATCAGCGCGAACACGCCAAGACGGTTAATGCCGGCGGTGACAATGTTGTTGTAGGTGTCGAGCGTGAAATCGCCGACCGGCATCCAGATGCCCTCGGTGAGCCGGACAAGCTTGATATCTTTTTCGTCATCGCCGGCTTCCACGTCGTCGTCAAAATAATGAAGCGACAGCAGAGCAGGCTTGTTTAAAGGCACAGTATCGGGCGTAATGCGGTAAGCGGACTCGGTTACGAAGCCTTCCGGCGCGTCTTCGGGAAATGTAATCGCAACGTAAATGTCCTCGTTGAAGGTGCCAGTGGGAAATACGGCTTTGCACTGCCGGAAGGTGATCTCAGTGCCGAAGCGCGTCACCAGCGCGCGTTCCTCGGTGGGGCCGTGTTCGGATTCGCGCAGCTCTTCGGCGGTCTTCTCCGGTTCCGTGCGGCTAACTGCCTTTCCGGTTGGGCCGACGCTCTGGCAAGCTGCAAGTGCAGCCGCTATCGTAAGGCCGCATATCGCCAGCATCAGACGGATGACGTGTTTTTCCATCGGTAAAGCCCTCGAACCTTTAGAAGGGGAAACCTGCCCCTGTGTTCAACTCCCGGCGCGGTGATTATAGCATTGGATACACGTGTCTTTATTTCTTCTCCGCCGACAAAAAGAAGCTGTCGTGGCCGTCGTAAAGCTCGATGACCTTGAATCCGTGAGATTCAACGAGCTTGCGCAGTGCTTGCGGAATGGGCAGCAGGTCGCGTTTCACCGGCCCTCCGGCTCGCCGATGGATCTCATTCACGCGGCCGCGCGAGTTGCTGTGCGAAATCACCAACTTGCCCGATGATTTAAGGCATTCGGACGCCACCTGCAAAGCCCGGTCGCGATCGCAGAAGTGCGGGAAGGAATTAAAGCAGAATACGAGGTCGAATTCGCCGCGATAGCCTTTCAAATCCTCGATCGCCCCGTGCTCGACCCGCACCTGCGGGAAGTCCTTAGTGCGTGCCTGGCAATGCTTCACCATCACGGTGCTGATGTCCAGCGCCAGGACATAGCCATCAGAACCCGCACGGTCGGCGAGTAGCGGGGTTATCAATCCCGGCCCGCAGCCTGGCTCCAGAACGCGCCAGCCGGGCTGAATGCCGCTGCGCTCGATGAGTTCGATGACGCGGTGGACTTCGCTGGCAGCGTAGCCGTGTTCGTCCCATTCCTCCGCCAGGCGGTCGAAAAAAAACGTTTTCTTCCGGTACTCGGAGTTCACTGCCTATTTGATCAGGGGCTCCATGCCCAGTCCCCGGCGCAGGAAATACATCTGGCCGTTGTGGATATTCTCGTGCGCGATCATCAGCGAGACCAAATCCGCGTGCTGCGGGCAAAGCTCCTTGAGCGGCCCCTCTGTCTGTTTGGACAGGTTTTCTGCGGTCATTCCCTTGATAGCCTTAATAATGTCGTCCCGCTCGGCGATTAGCGCGTTGGCGAACTCGATGAATGACGGATACTCCTTGTCCTTCTTATAGAAACCGCCCATATTGAAGTCCTGGTCGACTTCAGGCCCGTCTTCCCGTGCCGCCCATCCGAGCATTTCGCGGAAATCGCCCGTGCTGATTAGCAGGTGCCCGGCCAGCCAAAGTGCGTTGTTGTTGTGCGGCGTCGGCTGCCAGCGCGCAGTTTCCTCGTTAAACTCGTGCAGCAGCGTAATGGTCGAATCTCTGGCGAACTTGAACTGCCGAGCAAGGAGTTCGCTTACGGTCGGGATTCCCTGATTGTCCATGTCGTTCATAGTGTTTCCTCCATTGTGTGCCGTCGGGCGAAATGTCCATATTCTATAATGAAGTCCGCGGACAATACTACAATTGGGGGAATCCGCATGATTAGAATAAAGCATCCTACGCCGCCGAGTTACCTGATAGCGGCCGATGCGCTAGCTCACGCCCGGCCTATCGAGCAGGTGGCGGGCGATATGGGTTTGCCGACCGAACCAGCGGAGTTTTACTCCTATGGCCACCGCATCGCCAAGATCGACGGCACACAAGTGCAACGGCACCTTAAGCGACGCCACGACGGCCACGTCATCATAACCACCGCGATGACGCCAACCCCGAAGGGCAGCGGCAAGACACTGACGACTATCGCGCTTACAGATGCCCTCAACCGCGCACTGGGGCGCAAGGGCAGTCCGAAGCAGAAGGCGACAGCCGTGCTGCGCGAGCCTTCGATGGGTCCCGTGCTGGGGATGAAGGGCGGCGCCGCGGGCGGCGGCTACTCCCAGGTCATTCCGATGGAAGATATAAACATGCACTTCACCGGCGATATCCACGCCGTGGGTGCCGCGCATAACCTGCTTTTCGCGATGCTGATGGCTTACGCCTACGAGGGCAAGGGCAAAAACAACGTGAACCTGAAGCGCGTGTGGTGGCCGCGCACCGTGGATATGGTTGACCGCAGCCTGCGCGAGATCCACCTGTCGGCGTCGGGCAAGTACCAAGACGCCGAGATGAAGGTAAAATCACGCTACGTAATCACCGCCGCCAGCGAGATAATGGCGACGCTCGGCCTGGCGACCAGCATTGACGATCTCCGCCGGAGGCTAGGGCGCATCGTTTTGGGTGAATACAAGCGCGGTGAGCTCATCACTGCGCAAAAGATTGACGCAGTCGGCGCGCTGCTCTCTATTCTGCTCCACGCGTTTAATCCCAACCTGGTTCAGACGCTTGCCGGCAACGGCGTCTTCATCCACACAGGACCCTTCGCCAATATCGCGCACGGTAACTCGTCGGTGGTGGCGCTGGAGACGGCGGTGAAGGCCTGCGATTACGTGGTCACCGAAGGCGGCTTTGCCGCCGACCTAGGCGCGCAGAAGTTCCTCGATATAGTCTGCCGGACTACCGGGCGGCATCCGTCCTGTGCGGTCATCGTATGCTCGACGCGCGACTTGAAATACCAGGGAGGCATGGAGCCGGCAGGCAAGTCCAAGCGCGAGCAGCGGCTCTTCCGCTTCCCCGAGAGCGTCGAAGGCTGCCTTGCGGGAATGTGGAATCTGCGCATACATGTGGAGAACCTGCGCAAGTACAACATTCCGGTCGTGGTAGCGGTGAACCGCTTCAGCTTCAACACTGAAGCCGAACTCGACGCGATAACCGGATACGTCCGCGATGAAATCGGCGTCCCTTGCGAAGTGCATTCAGGCTATGCCGATGGCCCCAGGGGAGCCGACGAGCTGGCCAGTACCGTTCTCGACACCATCAGCAAAGCCCGCGAGAAAACCGCCAAGAGCTTCCGCCTGCTGTACCCGCGCACGATGAGCCTGAAAGGCATTATCGAAACGGTTGCACGCGAAATCTACCGTGCCGGCGAAGTGCGTTACGGGCGCGGTGTCGACTCCGCGCTGGCCTGTATAGAAGCGATGCACGAGCCGATGCTCAACGTCTGCCTGAGCAAGACGCAGTACTCAATCACCGATGACGCGAAGTACCGCGGCGACCCCACGGGGAAGCCTCTGACGGTCACCAAGGTTCGCTACGCGGGCGGACCCGGGTGGATTGTGGCGCTGTGCGGAAACGTCTTCGAGATGCCGGGGATGACCTACGCCACAGCCGGCGCGCGCAAGCTGGAGCTTGAGCGCGATGATGACGCCTTCGGCGGCTCAGTCATTAAAAACCTGGCGTGAACGCATAGGGCAATTTCGTGGAGCGGACGACTGCGAAGCAGCAAACAGCCCGCCTAAAGGGATGATCGCGGAATAATCTAAGGCAGGATGTGTGGGAGTCTCGTCTAGTTGCCTTTTGATTCGATGTAGCGTTCCAGCGCCGGGCGCAGGTGGTCGCACTCGTCGGCGATAATCTCTTCAACAACCTCGCGCACGGTCATGCCTGTATCCAGGTAAGGCCTGTCGAGGTCTTCGTCGTTCATAGACGAAAGCTCGGTCAGGAGCTTGCCCCGCCTTTCCGACGCAACTCGCACGAAGTACAGCGGGTGCAGGAACGGGCCAACTTGCGGGGCCTCCATCAGCGAGACCATATCGCTCGAGAATTCCGAGTCCGATGTCGCTATTAGCTCTAGGATGTCCATCACGCTCAGGTCATCCGTGCCGGACGGCATCAGCAGGTCATTTTCCTCGATAGCCTGACCGATAGTCCGCAGTGTGCGTGCGCGCTCCTCCGCCAACCGCCGGCACAGCTTCTCGATACCTTCCTTACCCATCACATTTAGTTTACCATAGAGATAAACGACTGCCAATACACTTCTCAATCAGGTGGTCGCGGTGCTATACTTGGGGTAATCCAAAGTAAGCAGGTTCGGAGGTCGGTGGTGGAAGAACGTCAAAAATCGGGGGGCAGTACGAGACCACGCAAGCCAATACGCGCGCCCGACGAAAGCGTAATAAAAAGGTCGATTAAAACGGAGCAGGAACGGGCTGAAGACGCTGCGAAATTCAGCGGAAGGCCGCTCAAGCCTGGCGAAGGCAATCACTTTCACCGTGAGCAATATAAGCGCAAGGACACGGGCGCTCCCCAGCCGTGGGATGCAGCCCAGCGCGTTACAAAGAAAGTGAAGGAGTATAAGGAGAGTACAGAGGGTGTGTTGGAAGAAGAGAAGAAAGTGCCTAAAGCGAAATCCGGCTGCCTGGGAGCGGCACTTGTGGCGATTGGACTACCGGCCTTCCTGGCTGCCGTGTTTGCTGAACTCATACACCTGAGATAATAAGACGGAGAGAGTCCGGTGAACGAGAAAGAACGCCCGGAACAAGGCGGCGGGAGTGGCCGCGCGGATGCGCCGCGCAAGCAGGGCTTTGAGCTTCTGGGAGAGAAGCTGAAACGCCTTGAGGGCAAGCGCAGCAGGGCTGGAAGCCGTCCCGTAAGACACGAAGCCAACAAGGCTCCGAGCCAAATGCGACCGGATGGGAGCAGCGATCCCGTCAACGGTTACCGGGAACATTCCAAACACATAGAATCCGTTTACTTGACCGACGTCAGCCCAGAAACCGATATTTCCGGAAGCGAGGAGCGGCTAATCACGGAAATGATCCTCTCGCTAACGGACGAGAACAGGGATTTCCTTCAGGGGTATTCTATGGGGCCAGTTTGCGGCCTCTACCTGGCAAACCGGGTATCCTGGCCGCTCCTCTTGCCTTTCGCGCTCGGGCTGATACCTGTTGCGCTGCTAGGTTTGCCGGTGTGGGCTTTTATTGCGGCAGTCCTTGTTTGCCTCTTTTGTCCTCCTGCGATAGCGTTAATTTGCTTTCACGTCGGGCTGCTGTTCCTGAATCGGCCCTGGGACATAGTGCTGCCGATGGCAACTGGTGGTGCGGAACCGTCCGTAGTGGGGGGCTATATTTACATTGGGGCCGGATGGCTGGTCCTGGGCTACGTGGTTATGCTGGGTTACTGGTCGCGGCGGATGCGCTGGAAAGGGCTGCACTGGGCCAGCTTCGGCCCGTTCCAACGGGCGGAAGATCTCTGGTATGGCCTGGGCGGGCTTCTTGCGCTGGTAATAGTGTTGCTCGCGGTGGGAGTTTTCGCTCTTGGCGGGTTGGATGAACTGGGCAGGTGGTTTGAAGAGTTCTTTTACTTGAATTTCTAGCCTCTACATGCCTGCACTTCTATGGTATATAATCAGCTAACGGACATCCGCGTCCTTCGTTATGGAAAGCGATACTCCGTCAAAAAGCCGCGGCTTGACCTATGAACGGTCGGGCGTGTCGATTGCAGCACAGGATACCGCCATCGAGCTGATAAGACCGCTGGCGGAGGAGACCCATACTTCTCAAGTGCTCGCAGGCATTGGCGCCTTTGGCGGCGCTTTCAAGGCGAACTTCGAGCACCTCGAAAACCCGGTGCTGGTAGCCTCGACCGACGGTGTAGGTACTAAGGTGAAACTCGCAGCGCGCTTTAATGCGTGGGAAAATGTCGGGCGCGACCTGGTAGCGGTTAGCGTCAACGACGTAATCACTGCCGGAGCGAAACCGTTGTTTTTCCTTGATTACATCGCCTGTAATAAGCTCACTCCGGAGATCGTGGAGCGCGTAATCACAGGCGTGCGCGATGGCTGCCTTGAATGCGGCTGCGCTCTGCTGGGTGGCGAGCTTGCTGAGATGGGCGACGTTTACGGTGAAGGCGAGATCGACCTGGTCGGCTTCGCAGTAGGCGTAGTGGACTCCCGCTGCCGCATTGATGGAAGCAGCGTGGCTGCCGGTGACGTTGTTATTGGGTTTCCGTCAAGCGGAGTACACTCGAACGGGTATGCGCTCGTGCGTAAAGCGTTCGAATCGCTTACTGACCGCGACTGGCAGAAGCGCGACGACCTGCTAGGGTGTTCGCTGGCCGAGGAGCTGCTTAAGCCCACGACCATATACTGGCGCCACATCCAGATGTTGCTTGATGCCGGGATTGAGATGAAGGCAATCGCTCACATAAGCGGCGGCGGCATACCCGGCAACGCTGGCAGAATGCTGCCGCCTGGACTTAGCATGCGCATTCTGCGCTCGGAGATCCCAGTGCTTCCCGTATTCAGCCGCGTTGCCGAAGCGGGAGGTGTAGACGATTCCGAAATGTGGAATACCTTCAATATGGGTATAGGGTGCACATTTATAGCCGCTCCCGAACAGGCGGAAGCCGCGCTCTCGCTTGGCAGCGGCAGTATCAGCTTGCTTAGGCTCGGCGACGTGGTGCCCGGAGGCGGGGGTGTGCTGATCGAGTAATCCATGGTTCCAGGAGGAAACTATATGAGAAGTCTCTTAATCATAACGCTGGCCGCGGTGCTTCTGCTTGCGGCAACAGGCTGCGCGCAAATCAAGGCTAATATTAAAAGCGTCGTCAAAGTGACGGTGTACGACGAAACCGGTGCTGCTTATGGCTACGTCTCGGTCAAGCTGCTCGACGAGAACGGTGCGGTGAAATACTCGCAGAATGTGAATGAGCGGGGCGTAACGCTTTTTGAGGGCATTCCAGCCGGAACGTACTCGTTTGAAGTTGTAAACGTCAACGGGACCAGCCTGACGGTAATCTCGCCCGAAAGCGTCACGGTCAATGTAGGCAAGACGGCTAGAGTAGACTTGAAGGTATCTCGCGCTGCGGTTGCGGAGCAGACCTACGATTATTAACGGAGAAATGTAAGCCGTCGTCCGCGGGAATCCCAGTGAGCCTCCCTGGCGGCGCGCGCTTTGTGCAATCGAGCAGGTGTAGCAGCGGCTGCCCACAAAGGAATTGTTAATTATTTCACTTGACAAAGGCAGATGCCTTATGTAACTTAGGTGCGCGGAAGTGCAATCGTTTGCTTATGCCTGGGGTAAGCGCGGTTGCGGAGCCTGATAAACCGGATTATTCCCCCTTTCGGAGGTGAGCATGCGGGAAATCAAACGCATCCTTGTTGTCGGCGCGGTGGGCCAGATCGGTAGCGAACTCACGCTGGCGCTGCGCGAGAAGTACGGGGCGGACAACGTAGTTGCCGCGGGGCGCAAAACCAAGCCCTCACCCGCGCTGCGCGATTCGGGACCCTTTACCTGGTGCGACGTAGTCGATCGAGAGAAGCTCGATGAAACGATTAAAAGCTTCAGCATTGACACTATCATAAACATGGCTGCCATCCTATCCGCAACCGGCGAGAAGAATCCCCAAGCATGCTGGGATGTGAACGTAACCGGCCTTATCAACACGCTCGAAGCGGCCCGCGACCACGACTTGGCACAGGTGCTCTGCCCTTCCAGCATCGCAGTATTCGGCCCAGAAACGCCCCGTGACAATACGCCCCAGGAAACCGTCTTGAAGCCGACGACAATGTACGGCGTCACGAAGGTGACTGGCGAGCTATTGTGCGATTACTACGTGCGGCGGTTCGATGTTGACGCGCGCGGGTTGCGCTATCCGGGCATCATCTCGGCTGAAACGCTGCCCGGCGGCGGCACTACCGATTATGCTGTGGAGATATACTACAAAGCGATCGAAGAAGGGCGGTACACCTGCTTCGTACGGGAAGATACTTCGCTGCCAATGATGTACATGCCCGATTGCATAAAGGCGACAATGGACCTGATGGCGGCACCATTCGACGGATTGAAGCACCACGGTGACTTCAACGTCGGCGCGATGAGCTTCACCGCGGGGGAGCTGGCAGCCGAGATTAAAAAGCACATCCCCGGATTCGAAGTTGCGTACGAGCCTGACTTCCGCCAGGACATCGCCGACAGCTGGCCCAGCAGTATTGACGACAGTGCCGCGCGTGCGGAGTGGGGCTGGGAGCCTGCGTACGACCTGGCGAAAATGACCGAGGATATGCTGAAACGCCTTAAGGAGCGCCACGAGCGCGGTGAGCTCTACGGAACTGGCGACTAAGCTGCCTGCGGGAAACTGAATCTGTTACGCCTTGAGGAGGAAACATTATGTTCGATACTGTGCAAGAGCGACTGCGAAAAGACCTGGAAGAAATACGGTCAGCCGGCCTGTATAAGGATGAGCGTATTATCGTCACGCCTCAGGGCGCGGACATTAAGGTCGCCGATGGCGCGGAAGTAATCAATTTTTGCGCCAACAACTACTTGGGTCTTGGTAACCACCCGGAGCTTATTAAAGCGGCAAAGGACGGCCTCGACACCCATGGCTACGGAATGAGCAGCGTGCGTTTCATCTGCGGCACGCAGGACATCCACAAGCAGCTCGAGGATAAGATATCGAAGTTCCTGGGCATGGATGACACAATCCTCTACAGCTCCTGCTTTGACGCTAACGGCGGGCTGTTCGAAGGCATCCTTGCCGCCGAAGACGCTATCATAGCCGATAAGCTCAACCATGCGTCAATCATAGACGGCGTAAGGCTGTGCAAAGCGCAGCGCCACATCTACGAGCACAACGACATGCAGAGCCTGGAGGAGAAGCTCGTAGAGACGAAAGACGCGCGGGCGCGGATGATCGCGACCGACGGCGTTTTCAGCATGGACGGCGACGTGGCGCGGCTCGACCAGATTTGCGACCTGGCGGAAAAGCACGACGCTATGGTGATGGTGGACGATTCCCATTCGACCGGCTTTATGGGCAAGACCGGCCGCGGCTCGCACGAATACCGGGGAGTGATGGGGCGCGTTGACGTCATCACGACGACGCTGGGCAAAGCGCTTGGCGGCGCTTCCGGCGGCTGCACCTCCGGGCGCAAGGAGATTGTGGAAACGCTGCGCCAGAAGTCCCGGCCGTACCTGTTCAGCAACACCGTCCCCCCGCCCATCATCTGCGGCGCGATGAAGGTCATCGACCTGCTCTCCGGATCGACTCACCTCCGCGACAAGCTGGAGGCCAGCACGAAATACTTCCGCGAGAAGATGACCGCGGCGGGATTCGACATAATGACCGGCGACCACCCGATTGTGCCGATAATGCTCTACAACGCGAAGCTGGCGCAGGACATCGCGCGCGACCTGCTCGCGGAGGGCATCTACGTCATCGGCTTTTCCTATCCCGTGGTGCCGAAAGGCCAGGCCCGCATCCGTGTCCAGGTCTCGGCAGCCCATGAGCCGGAGCATCTGGACAAAGCCATCGCGGCCTTCACCAAGATAGGCGCCAAGTACGACATCCTGGGCAAGGAGAAGCAGGAGATTATCGACAAGTACGGGCTGTAGGTAATCCGGCGCAGCCCGGATCTGAAGTCCGGGCTGCGCCGCAAAGGCCGTTTCTTACTCGGACCGTGCTTCTACCTGTTGCCGTTAAAGAAATCGAGGATAGCGCACCGGATTTCGTCAGCAATGACGTCGCTATAGGCGACAAAGATGTAGCCGTTCCAGACATCCAGGTCGAGATGAGATACTCCATCTTCTCCCAGGTTCACGACCTCAACCGCGTTATCAAGCCAATCATCATCCATGTAAGCCTGCGCAAATACACATACGTTATCGTCTACAATCTTCTCGTAGGCCACACACGGAATCCCCAGCCCCTCATCGTAGTCGAAATCGCACCAATAGCCCACATCCGCAGCTACTTGGTCTTCGGTCAGCGAGGGTTGTGTGAATCTCAGCTCGTAGTCTTCATCAATCCAGAGATAACCAGCCCAGAGATTCTTATAGTAGTCCAGCGCCACACTGCGTGTGCCTGTAGTCCAGATGCTGCTTGATATCGCAGTAAAGGGCCCATTCCAATCAGTAAGCGAAGCGGATGGCTTGAGTTCGTAATGAAGCGCATCTTCGCCGCTTTCGATGTAATGGTACAAGGCTCCCGTCTCCCAAGAATGGGGAATCCAGTTGCCTTCTTCATCCATCGTTAGGGTTGCCTTGAAATCATGTGTGATTCCCGCATCGCTGCCGCCCGCTTCAACTATGACCGGATTCAGCACGGACTGAGAGCTAACTTCGTTTAGACGAGTCGGCGGATCCCCGCCAAGGCTATGGTGATAGTGCACGAATCTCCCGGTTACGTTGACTACCAACCGTATGGGGTACTCGCGGCTAACGGAATTGTTTGTGATGTACCAGGCGCCCGTCCATGGATTAGAACGCCATGGCGGAAGCTTACAGTTATAGACCTTGATACCCACTGGTTGATAAGGACTGCCGTGCGTTGGCTTGCCGACAACTGTGGCAGCGATATACGGGTTGTATTCGCCACTGGCTCCATCTTGGATCGTACGGTGGTACATCAAGTCGCACTGCTTGCCAATCTCCGCCTTCTTCTCGTGGTCATCAGCAGAATACCAGACCGGAAGCGGGTATCTGTCAGGTTCTCTCCAGCCGTTTATCTCCTGCTGCTTGTCCGTATACAGCGGTGCCGCGAGTGGTCGCGTGTCATTTTCACCACCATGGGATGCAAGAACCGCCCTATATACGATGCCAGGCCAGCCGGTCACGGGATTTATATCGAGCGCGATACAAGGCTGACCTAGGTTAGTCCACGTGTCCCCTGGGTGATTTCCATCGTCTACTAATTCGTCGCGCCATACGTTCTCCAGTTCGCCATAGACGCGGATTTCCACATCGGCATCATCCACATGCTCATACTGTTCGTTGCACGTGTCGTAATCCTTGTCGTATGCTTTAACGGTTGCCGTGTACAAGCCAGCACTAGTGTACGTGTGACCATCGGGGTAGTTTGAGATACCGTATCCCGGTTCTTTAGGATCGCCGTTTTCGTCGTAATAGTTATCATACTCCTGGGTTTCGTCAGGTATTTCGTCTCCATCAAAGTCGAACTCGAACTTGGTCGGCAAACCGTTAGGTCCGTCCGCGTCAGTGGAATCCGAAGCGTCAAACTCTACGCTCTGTCCGAAGTGGATGTAAGCGGGATCGGGATCGACCGTAAGGGCTATGTGCGGAACCGCGTGCGTCACCTCTAGCGGTTCCTGGATGGCCTGCTCCCTTTGTCCTTCGTTGTCCACAACCCGGACAGTGCTGGGGAACAGCTTGCTGTGGCGGCCTATAAGGTCGTCTCGCGTAAACTCGTGAACCACTGATGCCTCGTATCTGTACTCATCCAGCGGTTCCAGCTGCGTTGGCGCTATAGGCCCATACTCCCCGTAGCGTTCTTCCACGCCATCGAAATCGAAGTAGACCTCCGTAATGCCGTTACCGTCCGTATCCTGGGCAATGACGGTGAATGTCGCCTCCACCGGCGCTTCCCCGAACGTCGGCTCCACGGTGAAGCTCTCGATGACCGGACGCCCTTTCACCGTGATGGTGACTGAATCCCAGTCTTGAGCGCCCCAGTCGTCGGTGACCTGCACGGACGCGGTGTAGTGACCGGGATCGACGTATTCGTGCTCCACCGTGGGATCCGTGCCCGAGTCGTGGTCGTACGTACCGTCGTTTTCCCAGTCCCATTCGTATTTGACGATGCTTCCGTCCGAATCAGTGGAACCGGACGCGTCGAAATCGACCGTCAGCGGTTCCATCCCTTCAATGTGGTCAACCAGGTTCTCGCCATCATCTATCTTCAGGACGGCTTCAGGATAAGCGTTATTCTGATATTCGTCAGTGAACTCAACCACATCAGAATAGGGGCCAACACTACCGTCCTTGCCAACGGGCCTGACGGCAAGTTTATACCCATCCTGCACGTGAATCGGAGATTCTCGATTGAATTCGCCTGACCACACTGCTCTGAACAGCAGGGGCTGTCCGGTTGCGTCGGCACGCTCCAGTTCCCAATCCTCATTGTCGATTAGCTTCCACGAATCTTCCTCCGACTCCCGGTAGTAGACGTTATACTTAGTGAGTTCCTCTCCGTAGTTTATGGCAAGTGGAGTTATGTCGGCGATACCTACTATGTCCCCGTCGGAATTCCGTTTAAGGTTGGTTGCGTAGTTCGGGTTCTCGTTTTTCTCTGGGTCAGCGACTACTTCCCCGTAATGCATAGCTATTGCCGTTATGTCGGCAATTTCGACTTTGCCACTAAAGTCCAGGTCACCGTATAGTCGCTCCAGGAAAGACAGCTCCCACTTCCATTCGTTCTCGATCTCGGAAAGCTCGATTCGCTCTTTGTGTTTACCCTCCTCAACCACGTGCTTGCTGCTAGTGACCTCTGACGCAGCCTTCATCGAGGAATCACGTTCCAGCGGAACCTCACCGTACATTTCCACCAGAAGGCTCTTGAGCTTCGACTCTAGGTACAAGATGCGCTCGTCCATAGGCAAAGCGAGGATTCGGTAGTCTTCCTCGGTGAGTGCAGCAGGCTTTGATAGGCTCCCCTTTTCTACACCCGCAGAGTCAAGACCGTTTATAGGCCCCTGAGTGACCCGTCCGGGGCTATGGCGCTTGCCGCAGCTAGCGACTAAAATGAGTAAAGCAAAAACGACACTAAACGCGATAGTCCTTAACAGATTCATCTTACTTCCTCCTGTTTCCTCCCGCTATTGCGGGTAGTTCTTTAGAATCAGCACATCGGGTCCGTAGTAACCACCTCCTCCTGTATCTTCTATTCCCTCGGGCAAAGTCTCGATGCCTTCGGGAAAGCCCTCTATACCCTCGGCGATATGGGCAATCCCTTCAAGTGAGGATATAACTCCGTTCACTGAATCTAAGGACATATCTACCAATCTCCATGTGCCGCCTGTATTCGGTGCAACACCAGTTACGTAGAGGTCTCCTAGGCCACTGACAGCCAAGGCTCTCGCTCTCTCACGGCTGTCTTGGCTTCCCCAAGCCGCACCCGTAAGATTAGTTTCGCCCGGACGGTATATCGTTATTAGAGCATCCGTTTCCTCTGATTCCTCTTCGCGTATCGCTCCCACTATTAGCAGATTCCCTTTAGCGTCCTTAGCAGCATGAGTAAGGCTAACGCCCTCAGCAGCGTAGACTGTATTCGCAGATATTAGGGTGCCCTCAAGCTCATATCTCAAAAGCAAAGGGCGTCCCTTGCCAGCGTAATGCGTCCATCCAATACAATGCAACATAGCATCCTGCCCAAGCGCTACTCCCTCGACTTCGTCGTCATTTCCATCGGTTCCCCACGCGCGCGCCCACCTGAGCGTTCCGTCCCCGTCAAAGGAAACCACTAGAGCCCTGTTGCCGCTTGCCGCGATGTCATAGACCTTGCCAGCCACATAGCAGTTGCCTTGCGCGTCAACGGCCATATCAGCCGCTTCGTCCATCAGGCCGCTGTCCCAGCCTATTGCGTGTTGAAGTTCGCCTACGGGACTGTATTTCAGGACAAAGATGTCCCAGCTCGCAAAGGCCTCAATTGCTCTGTATCCGGCAACGTACACATTGCCCTCGCTGTCCGTGCCGAGACCGCTGACGTGCTCTATCCAGTCACCCCCCCAGGTTCGAGCCCAGATAAGCTCGCCGTCCGTGTCATACCTCAGGAGCAGGGAATCGGATGTGCCCGCGCCAAAGCTGTCCGTCTCCGAAGCC
>Ga0180434_10000289_pt1 | contig 75381 bp, 79 predicted proteins | sample SS_ome_7_FD_132453 | JGI IMG/M metagenome (GOLD analysis project Ga0180434, IMG submission 132453) | Hypersaline lake sediment archaeal communities from the Salton Sea, California, USA - SS_1_D_2 metaG | ecosystem: Environmental > Aquatic > Non-marine Saline and Alkaline > Hypersaline >...
AACTGGAGGTTGTGCTGAAAGTGAAGACAAACGAGGATTTTTCAGTTGTGATTTTTTTAAAAAACTAGGCGTCTGCGTGAGATCAAAACACATAAAAGAACATCGCCAGATTGTTATGAATAGGTCAGGTTAAATAATTCACGGGTATTTACAGTAAAAAGTGAAATGAAAAATGTAAAAATTAGGTTTCACCCTTCACTTTTATATTTCCCATTTCATCATATTTTTTATGAATAACCAGGATTTTTAATTTTCTTGCATAAACCGCTCTTATATGGTAGTTAATTATTTCACATAAAATCAGAGATATATTCACAAGAACAGGCTTAATTGAGAGGATAAATATGAAAAAAACAAGGCTTTATAAGTATCACAAGGATTCCGGAGCGAAATTAGTGGATTTTTTTGGATGGGAAATGCCCGTGGAATATTCAAGTATTGTTGAAGAACATAACACAGTTCGCCAAAAAGCAGGTTTGTTTGATGTCAGCCATATGGGTGAAATACTGATTTCTGGTTCTCAGGCTCTTGATTATGTTCAGTTTCTCACTCCCAATGATGCTTCCCGTTTGAACACTCAAAAAGCTCAATACTCAGCCTTAACCACCCCCCAAGGAACTTTTGTTGATGACATGTTGGTCTATAAACTGAGCGATAACCGTTACCTTCTGGTGGTCAATGCAGCCAATACTGACAAAGATTTTGATTGGGTCAAGAGTCATAAAGAGGATTTTGATGTAGAAGTCAAAAACATGAGCGATCAGTATACCCAGCTCGCATTACAAGGCCCCAAGTCTTTAGCAATTCTAAAACCTCTGACAGATATTGGACTGGAAGAAATGAAGCCATTCCGGGTAAGAAGAGGAAAGGTCAAAGGCGAGGAGTCCATAGTTTCCCGGACAGGATATACAGGAGAAGACGGATTTGAGATATACACTCTGTCTTCGAATCCTGGAAAGATTTGGGAATCTATACTCAAACAAGGAAAAAAATTTGACATCAGGCCCATAGGATTAGGGGCCAGGGATACTCTCCGTCTGGAAGCCTGTCTTATGCTGTACGGCAATGACATTGATGAGACCACAACTGTTCTGGAAGCAGGACTGGGGTGGTTGGTCAAGTTCAAAAAAGGAGATTTCTTGGGAAGGGAGACTCTGCTGAGACAAAAACAAGAAGGGATCAAAAGAAAGATTGCTGGTTTTGAAATCAAGGGAAGAGGTATTGCCAGACATGATTATCCTGTGTTTGTGAAAGGAAAAGAGGTATCAAAAGTGACTTCAGGAACTTTTTCTCCTTATTTTAAAAAAAGCATAGGACTGACTTATCTTCCTATCCAGTATACGGAACCAGGTCAAAACATTGAGGTCGGTATTAGGGGAAAAAAGGTGGAAGCAGAGGTAGTCAAGATACCTTTTTATTCCAGAAAGAAGAAGTAATCATTCGATCATTCAGATTTTTCCATTAAACTTTAAATTATAATCTAAGTATAATAGAAGAAGAAGACATGAAAATAAAAAAGGAGGATAGAATGTATCCAGAAGATTTTCGTTATACCAAAGAGCATGAATGGATTAAAGTGGATGGAGACAAAGCAACTGTTGGAATTACAGATTTTGCCCAGAATCAATTGGGTGATGTGGTTTTTGTAGAACTTCCTGAGCCAGGGGATAAACTGGAAACTCATCAAACCCTGGGAGTGGTGGAATCTGTCAAAGCCGTATCTGATGTATATTCCCCCATATCCGGAGAAGTTACAGAGGTCAATGGAGAATTAAATGATGACCCCGAAATCTTGAATAAGGATCCTCATAAAAAAGGATGGATCATAAAATTAAAAGTAAAAGACAAGTCTGAACTGGAAGAACTTATGACTGCCTCTGAATATGAGAAATATTTAGAAGGTCTTGAAGAAGAGGAATAAAACAGAGGAAAGAGCACAAAAAATGAGCTATATTTCTTTAAGCCAGAAAGATAAAAAAGAGATGCTCAAGGTTATTGGGGTCTCTTCTCCGCATGAGCTATTTGATTCAATTCCAGATGACATAAAATTGGGCCGGCGTTTGAAAATTTCCGGACCAAAGACAGAACCGGAAATAATGGAATACTTCACTCAAAAGGCTCATAAAAATAAAAATAGGGAATATATTTCTTTTCAGGGGGCTGGAGCTTACCATCATTTTATTCCTGCTGCAGTAGATTATTTGAGCAGTAGAGGAGAATTTGTCAGCCCTTATACTCCTTATCAAGCAGAGGTGAGTCAAGGAACCCTGCAGTTGATATTTGAATTCCAGACTATGATCTGTCAGCTGACCGGAATGGAGATCTCCAATGCTTCGCTTTATGATGGAGCCTCAGGAGCAGCTGAAGCTGTGCTTATGGCCAACCGGATCAATCGCAGATCAAAAGTATTGATTCCTAAAACTCTCCATCCTCATTATAGACAAGTAATCAAAACATATACCAAAAATTTGGGTATGGTTATTCAGGAAATCGAGTATGATGACTCAGGTCAGATCAGTACATCAGATCTTAAAAAGCACTTGGATAAAGAAACTTCAGCTGTGGTGTGTCAGTCTCCTAATTTTTTTGGGGTCATTGAGGATTTAGACACAATATCCTCTCAAGCACATGAAAATAAAGCCCTATCCATTGCAGTGGTGGCTGAGGCCAGCTCTTTGGGATTACTCAAGCCACCAGGTGAGCTGGGAGCTGATATTGTCACAGGTGAGGCTCAGTCATTTGGAATTCCCTTAAGCTTCGGAGGTCCTTATTTGGGATTCATGGCCTGTCAAAAGGAATTCTTAAGACAATTTCCCGGACGGATTTCAGGAGAGACCCAGGATGTGGACGGAAAGAGAGGATTTGTGCTGACTTTATCTACCAGAGAGCAGCATATCCGAAGAGAGAGAGCCACTTCCAATATCTGCACCAATCAGGCTTTGTGCGCTCTGAGAGCCACCATATTCTTAGAACTCATGGGAAAACAGGGGTTGAAGCAATGGGCATGGCAAAATATTCAGAAAGCACACTATGCATATAGCCTGGTGAAAAAGGTCCCAGGAGTCAAAGCTCAGTTTTCAGGAAAGATTTACAATGAATTTGTTGTCCAGACCAAGAAAGAATGGGCTGAAATAGAAGAAGATTTGATGAAAAAGAATATAACCCCAGGCATTTCATTAGAAAAGTATTATCCTGAACTGAAAAGATGCGGGCTGGTGTGTGTGACTGAAGTGAGTCAGAAAGAGGATATAGACCGATTCGCAGAGCTGCTTAAAGATAGTTTGAGGACTTGATAGAAGGGAGAAGAGAGTAATGAACATGAACCAAGAACATTTGATATTTGAGATCAGTGATAAAGGGAAAAGAGGCTTTACCTTTCCCAAAATGGATGTGCCTGAAAACAAGAATCTGACAGATGATATTCCAATCAGAGAAGACATTAAGGATTTCCCCCAGGTATCTGAGGTGGAAGTCGTGAGGCATTTTACACGGCTTTCTCAAACCAACTACTGCATTGATAAGGGGATTTATCCCTTGGGATCCTGCACCATGAAGTACAATCCCAAAATCAATGAAAAAGTGGCTCAGATACAAAGTTTTCTTTCATCTCATCCTTATCTGAATCCCAGGACCTGTCAAGGAAATCTCGAGATTCTTCACGCTTCAGAAGAGATGCTCACAGAGATTACAGGAATGAATGCCTTTACTTTTCAACCGGCGGCAGGAGCTCAGGGTGAGCTCGTAGGAATGATGCTGATCAGAGCCTGTCTGGAGGAGAGGGGAGATCCTCGAAAGTTTGTTCTTATTCCAGATTCTGCTCACGGCACCAATCCCTCCAGTGCTCATATATGCGGTTATAAAGTCAAAGAGATAAAGTCTAATGAATCAGGGACCGTTGATTTGGATGACTTGAGAAAGAATATGAACAAGGATGTGGCAGCCATCATGATCACCAATCCGAACACTTTGGGCATATTTGAAAGTCAGATCAGAGAAGCTTCTGAGATGGTTCATTCACAAGGAGGACTTGTGTATATGGACGGAGCAAACATGAATGCTTTGATGGGTGTTTGCCGTCCAGGGGATATGGGAGTTGATGTGATACATTTAAATCTGCACAAAACTTTTTCCACCCCCCACGGAGGAGGAGGTCCGGGAGCCGGCCCTGTGGGGGTTCAAAAAGTGTTGGAATCCTTTCTTCCTGTCCCCAGGGTAGTCTATAAAGATGGTTATTTTGATATGGATGTTAACTATCCCAAGAGCATAGGCCGGGTCCACGGTTTTTACGGACATTTTCTGGTAGTGGTCAAGGCTTTGGCTTATATTTTGTCTTTGGGACCAGATGGAATCAAGGAAGCATCCGAAGTAGCGGTTTTGAATTCCAATTACATCAGGAAAAGCCTGGAGAAAGAATACCATCTCCAATACAAAGCCCCCACTTTGCATGAATGCGTTTTTTCTGATAAGGTCCAAAAAAAACATAATGTCTCCAACATTGATATCGCCAAACGACTAATTGATTTACATGTGCATCCTCCCACGATATCATTCCCTTTGATCGTTCACGGAGCTTTGATGACAGAGCCTACGGAAACAGAGAGCAAAGCAGATCTGGACTTATTTGTTAAGGCCATGAAACAAATTGACAAGGAAGCTAGAGAAAATCCAGAAATATTAAAATCAGCTCCTCATGATTCTTATGTCCGTCGTTTGGACGAAACAAAAGCAGCTAGAGAACCTAGGCTGAGATGGAAGCCTTAAAAAAAAGTCCCATGAGCATTCAAAGCCTTATCATGAAACTCCAGCAGTTTTGGGCAGACCAGGGCTGCTATCTGGCCCAACCCTATGATTTGGAAGTAGGAGCCGGAACCATGACCCCGGATACCTTTTTCAGGGTGATTGATAAAAGACCCTGGAATGTGGCTTATGTCCAGCCTTCCAGGCGTCCCACAGACGGCCGGTTTGGAGAGAATCCTCACAGAGTCCAAAAGCATTTTCAGTATCAAGTAGTCATGAAGCCTTCTCCTTCTGATATTCAGGAAAAGTATTTGGAAAGCCTGAGATTTTTAGGGATAAAACTCAAGGAGCATGATATCCGATTTGATGAAGATAACTGGGAATCTCCCACTATAGGAGCCTGGGGAGTGGGATGGCAGGTGCTTCTGGATGGTCTGGAGATCACTCAATTTACCTACTTTCAACAAGCGGGAGGGATTGAGGTCTTTCCTGTTCCTGTGGAAATAACCTATGGTCTGGAGAGACTGGAGATGTTCCTGGAGGAAGTTGATGATATTTATGACTTAAAGTGGTCCGAGGATGTGACTTACAGAGATCTTCGGTTTTTAGAGGAAAAGGAGTTTTCAGAGTATAATTTTAACCAGGCTGATATCAATGCCTTACATAAGTTATTTAACATGAATGTCCGTGAAGCAAGAAAGCTAATCAGAAAAGGACTTTTGCTTCCTGCGTATGATATGTGTTTGAAATGTTCCCATTTATTCAATCTTTTGGATTCTAGAGGAGCTATCAGTGTGACAGAAAGAGTCAAGATTATTTCCCAGATCAGAGCTCTGGTCATTAAGATCACCAAAAAATATTCGGCGGGAAAGGAGTCTTAATTCTCATGGAGTTTTTGCTAGAAATCAATACAGAAGAGATGCCAGCTGCCCATGTTAAAACAGGATTAGAACAAATAAAGCAAAGATTTGAAAGCCGGCTTGTAGATGTGGATTTGGTAGATGAGAACAAAAAGTCCGGAGAGATAAAGACTTTTGGAACATGCCGGCGAATGGTTTTATACGCGGACATTGCTTCCAAACAACAGCCCAAACAAGAAATAATCATAGGTCCTCCTAGAAGAGTGGCTTTTGATCAAAACAATAATCCGACTCAAGCAGCCAAAGGATTCGCCAAATCAAGTAAGGTCCAAGTCAGTGACCTGGAGATCATTAAGAACAAGAAGGGGGAATACGTAGGAGTCAAGAAACTCATCAAAGGAAAAAAAGCGGCTGAATTACTCAAGGATTTTCTTCCAGAGATAATTACCGGGCTTTCTTTTCCAAAAATGATGAGATGGGGAAAAAGCTCCATCCGTTTTTCCAGGCCCATCAAAAACATACTCTGCCTGTGTGGAGGAGAGCAGGTCCCCTTCAAGATAGGGGATATTTCCTCCACTCATTATACTCATGGCCACAAATTGTTTTTTCCAGAAAAGATAGGAGTGGATTCATTCAAGGATTATTTGAACAAACTCGAACAGAAAAAAGTCATTATTGATGCGGAGCGAAGAAAACAGAGAATTCAAAAGCAGATAAAAAAGAAACTAGCTTCTCTGGAGGCGGATGTTTATCCTGATAAGGAGCTTCTGGAAAAGATCACTTATGATGTGGAGTATCCCTATGTTTTCATGGGAGAATTTCCCAAGGATTATCTGAAGTTACCCATTGATGTGTTGAGCACAGCCATGAAGGTGGGACAGAGTCTTTTTTCAGTAGTCAATAAAAACAACCAACAGCTTCCTGTATTTCTCGGAGTAACCGATGGGAGCCCTGACAGCAAACTTTTAGTTAAGAAAGGAAATGAGAGAGTGTTGAAGGCTCGACTGGAAGATGCCCGGTTTTTCTGGGAACATGACCTGGAAAAGCCTTTAGAGGAAAAGAAAGAACATCTCAGCAGAATCATTTATCAAGAAAAATTGGGGAATTATGAACAAAAGACCTCTCGGATCAAAAAGATCGCCCGATTCATTTCCAATCAGGTGGGGATTAAGGAAAAGAAAACCCTGACCCAATCAGCAGAGCTGTGCAAAGTAGATCTCATCACAGAAATGGTCAGAGAATTTCCTTCTCTTCAAGGAAAAACTGGAGGCCTTTATGCAAAGGAACAGGATTATCCCAAACAGGTCTGGAAAGCTGTTTATGAGCATTATCAGCCAGTGAGCCAGGACGATTCTCCTCCATCTAACCTAAACGGAGCTGTTCTCTCTATTGCAGATAAGATCGATTCTATAGTAGGGACGTTTGGGATCGGGATAGAGGTTTCAGGATCCAAGGATCCGTTTGGTTTGAGAAGAAATGCTCAAGGAATATGCCGAATCATTCTCCACAAAAAAATGAATTTGTCGTTATCCCGGTTGGTTAACAAAACTGTTTCTGAGTACGGAAATCTTCTTGACAAATCCAAACAAGAGCTCGATAAACAGTGTAAAACATTTTTCCAGGACCGCCTTCAACATCTTTACGAGAAAAAAGGATATCGTTATGATTTAGTCAATGCAGCGCTGGAGGCAGGATTTGATAATATCCATCATTCTTTTCTCAGATTAAAAGCTCTGGATGAGATCAAGGACAGCCCTGAGTTTAATTCATTGATCATCGTGGTAAAGAGAGTGAATAATATACTGAGAGGGCAGCCAAAAAGAAGGATAGAACCCGATCTTTTGGTGGAAAAAGAGGAGATAAAACTGTACACAGAATACTCTACTTTAAAGGAAAAGATTTCGCCTTTGATTTCAGCAGGAGATTTCAGTAAAGCCCAGAGTTTTATCCTTGATATCAGGTCCACCATAGATAATTTCTTTGATCATGTCCTGGTTATGGCTGATGATCCTCGGCTAAGAAAAAACAGGCTTGCGCTCTTGCGGGCTGTGAGTCTGCTTTTTTCCATGGTGGCGGATTACTCCCAAGTGGTCGTGGATATGGATAATTTGTAAAAAACGCCGATATCCCATTCATTAACAAACCTGATTTAAATGATTATTCTTGTATTTTTATAATCCTAAAGTTTACTGAAGATGTGAAAGTTATGATTTATTTTATTATCGGCGTTTTTTAGCTTTCAGCCGAGTCGATCTTGCGGTATCTGCATTGTTACAGCTCATTCGCAGTGAAGGACCACAGCTTCATGAGCTATGCCTTGCATCTGCCGCAAGCTTGACTCGCAAATCACCATATCAGGATATGGATAATTTGTAAAAAACGCCAACCCTCATTTTCCATTTCCCCTTTCCCCTTTCACCATTTCTCATTTCACTTTTCACTTTTCACTGATTTAAAGTTTGACTTTTAAGGGGTGTTTGTTATAAATTTAGGGAAACTATAAAGAAAATGCTTCACGGGAATTCAAGAAGGAGTTGTCCATGGCAAAAAAGGAAATAGAAAGAAGAGCCTGCGTTAGATTTGAAATTCCAGGAGCAACGGTCAGCTATAAAATCTTTCGAATTTTTCCTAGATTAAAGAAAGGTTACAGTGAGGAATTCTGTCCTTTGGTAGATTTGAGTCGGGGGGGGCTTCGCTTTTTATGCCAAAAAAAGCTAGAAATGAACGGCAAAATCAAGATGAAGGTTTCTGTTCCTGGGGAAAGGGTTCCTTTAGAGCTTCTAGGAAAAGTCAGATGGTCTGCTGCCAATCCAGGGAAAAGTTATCAATATCAAACTGGAGTTCAGTTTAGTCCCTATGGAGAAAAAAAGAAGCAGAATTATCCGGGAAATTTGGTCAAAATAATCGCCTTAGAGCAGAAGTTTTCTGAAGAGAAAAAAAGGGACAAGGAGACCAGCAATAGCGGGAATTTCGAAGTCGACGGATAAATTCAGAATATCCTAAATCTATGTTCTATCTTAACGTACCCTCATAGTGGGCGGTAAACTGTCTTTTTCTTACATCTTCAGGAGTGTATGATGGAAGAAGAATAGGAGCCATACGATCTGTTTTTATATTGGCTTCTTTAAGTTCTTTTTCATAGTTAGTTATATGCTTGAGGGATAATTTTCCGACCTTTGCCTTTTTTGAATATTCGGCTGCATTTATTCCTGCCCTTCTTCCAAACACATTGTAGTCGAGCACAGAATTCCCCATGAGGCGATTACGGCCGTGAACACCGCCAGAAGCTTCACCAGCTATGTATAGTCCAGGCAGACTAGATTCACCTTTTTCATTGATTTCAATGCCTCCGTTCTGATAGTGCAGTGAGGGATAAACCAGCATGGGCTCTTTGGTGATATCTATATCGTAACGAATAAATTGACGGTGCATGGCAGGAAAGTTTTTGTTGATATATCCTTCACCTTGAAGCATTTCAATAAGAGGAGAATCCAGCCATATTCCGACTCGCCCCTGAGGTGTTTCTACGCCATTTTTTCTTTCTACACATTCTCGAATAAAGGCAGAGCTTTCTACATCTCTGGGTTCCCGAGGAAACACAAAAAGTTCTCCGTTTTTATTAACAGGCTGACCTCCAGCCCCTCTAATTTTTTCAGTGATAAGGAATCCAGCGATTTGTTCCGGAAATACGGCTCCAGTAGGATGATATTGGACTGAATCCATAAACAAAAGATTGGCTCCAGCTCGGTAAGCTATGACTAAGCCATCAGCTGTGGCTCCGTAATGATTGGTTGTATCAAATCCTCTTATATGGAGCCTTCCGTATCCCCCAGTAGATATAATCGTGGCTTTGGCTTTGACAGTGAAATACTCTTCTGTTTCAAGGTTGTAGAGGACACCACCGGCGCATTGACCTTTGTCATCTAGAATCAGTTCTACAGTGGGCATGAATTCAAGTATATTGATTTTATCCGGATGATTTCTTACTTCATCCATAAGTGTCCGCATGATGATAGCGCCTGTATAGTCTCTGCAGGAAAGCATTCTTTTTCGGGAAGTTCCTCCTCCGTGAAGGACTTGGAGATTACCGTCTCCATTCTTGTCCCAGCACACACCAAGTTCTTCAAGCCATTTCACTGCTTCTGGGCCATCTTTCGTCAGGGCTTCTATGAGTTTGGGTTTGTTGTCAAAATGTCCTCCTCCTAAGGCATCCATATAATGCCTGGGAGGGGAGTCGTCTTCTTTGACTGAAGCCTGCATCCCTCCTTGAGACATCATGGAGTTCGCATCCCCCAGCCTGAGTTTGGTTGATATGATGACATCAGCTCCGTTCTGCATGGCTGTGATGGCAGCAGCACAGCCTCCACCTCCTCCACCTATAACCAGCACTTCGGTTTCATAATCTGGCTTGGAGAGATCAAAAAGGTCGGGTTTAATACGGCTGTGAGACTCTAGCAGTTCAGAGATTTCAGTTGTGATTTTTTCACCTTTATTAGGACCTATATTTATTTTGCGCCTTGCCTCTTTTTTGTAATCTGGATGAAATTTATTTAAAACCTCTTCTCTCTCATCTTCGCTCATGGGAGGAAAGATTGGCTTCCCTGATTTGGCAAGTTCAAACCGTTTGTTACGGGTTTTAATAACTTTATTGAGAGATTCCTTCATATATTCTGGGTACATTTGACGCTCCTTCTCATGGTGGTGTTTTATGACTCATAAATAATTATTCCTAATCTAGGTTAAAATACTTCTTTCTCAAATCATCTTTTTTAGTTTTCATGAGCTCTTTATATTCGTCATCATATTTATTCTTCTTCATCTCTTTAAGTCTTTTATCTAAGTCTTTACTTTTTGGAGATAAATATTTTCCGTAAAGCCTTTTACAGAGTAATCCTACATTATACTGAACGATTTCAGCAGGACATCTGATAGCACAAAGGCCGCAGCAGAGACAATCAAAGGAAAGGTCCATAACAGCTTCAATATCACCTCGTTTGGCTGCCTGAATATAGTCCATGACTTCCAGGTCTTGAGGACAGGATTTGGTGCAGGTATTACAGGCTACACAGCGAAAAACTTCAGGATATAGTTTCTGAATGGTGTTGACATCAGGCTTTATTTTATTCAAGTTATAGATTGCTTTTTCACCGGGAATAGCAGGTAATTGAGCGAGCCACATACCGTCTTCCACAATAGTGGTGCATGCCAGTCCTGTATATATTTTATAATCTCCAGGAAGGCGGTAAACTGTGGCGCAGGCTCCACAGAACCCCTCACGGCATCCAGCCCCCCTCTTTATTTGATATCCTGCATATTCAATAGCTCCCATAATTGTGGCTTCAGCAGGAACATCATAGGCTTTTCCCATGATATAAACAGTTACCAATTTCCTGTTTTTTGACTTTTTTTTGGGTTTTTTCTTTGTGACCATCTTGATATCTCCTTATTAATATTCTTGAGGCAGGGTTTTTAGTTTGGCCCAAGAATAGACCGGGCCATCCTTACATACATAATGTTTACCTATATTGCATCTTCCGCATTTTCCAATCCCGCACTTCATCTTGTTTTCCACAGTGGTATAAATCTGCTCATCCTTAAAACCAAGGTCTTGGAGGGCTTCTATGACAAATTTTATCATGATGGGAGGACCGCAGGTGATTGAAACTGAATTTTCAGGAGAAGGTTTTTTGTCAGTAACATTTTGAGGCACAAAGCCAACAAACTCATCCCAACCTTCTTCTTCACAATCCACAGAAAGAAAGACTTCCATTTCATTTCTCAGTTCTTTGAGTTCTTTTTTAAACACCAAATCCTTGGAAGTCCTTGATCCATAGATAACAGTGAGTTTTCCATAATCATCCTTTTTTTCTCTCACAGTTTGAAGAACGGACCAAATGGGGGCTAGTCCGATTCCACCGCCTATAAATATGATGTTTTTTCCTTTCCATTTTTCAATGGGGAAGCTGTTTCCGTAAGGGCCTCTTATCCCTATGATGTCTCCCTCCTGCATTTCATGGAGAGCGGTAGTGACCTTTCCCATTTTAAGAATGCTAAACTGAAGGTAATCTTTTTCAAGAGGAGAAGAAGATATGGATATCATAGACTCCCCTTTTCCCAGCACTGAAAGCATAGCACACTGACCAGGGCGGTGGGAAAAATCATTTTTATCAATAAATTGTGTTCTAAAGGTTTTAATAGGCCTTGATCCGGTGACTTCCTCTTTGATCTCTATTATTTTTGCCAGCTTGGGGATATATATATTTTCACTCATAGTCCTTCACCTTTTCAAGAACTTCAATGATATCTATATCAACCGGGCATTTTGAGATGCATCTTCCGCATCCTGTGCACTGATAATCACCATAGTTATCAACAAAATAATAAAATTTATGGAGAATTCTTTGTCTGAGTCTGGAAGCTTTATCAGGCCTTGGGTTATGCCCTGAGGAATGCATGGTGAAATAAGGAAATTGGCAGGTATCCCATGTTCGGACTCTTTGTCCCTTTAAGGGAGAAGAAGAAGTGACTTCATCAGAGATATCAAAACAATGACAGGTGGGGCAGAGATAGGTGCAGATACCGCATTTGAGACAGCTCATAGATTCTTCATCCCAGAGTGAGGAGTCAAACATATTCTTAAGCTTATCTGTAATTTTTGATAATCCCTTAATCTGTCTTTTTATCTTCTTCTCTGATGCCTTATGAACCTTTTTTAATTCATCTTTATCCTTTTCAGATGGGTTTTTGGAAACATCTTTGGCTTTTTCTATAAGTTCTTTGCCTTTATCTGTAATCGCTTCTATGTAGTATTTATCCTCAAGCTCGGTCATGAGGATATCCATGCCTTCTTTTGAGTGTGGAGAGCCATCTAAAGAAGTGCAAAAGCAGTTTTTTGAGGGAGGCTCGTTGCATGTCAGGCCCACAATAGTAGTCTGATTTCTTCTTCTTAAATAGTATTTATCATCAGGATCCTCTTTGAAAACATGGTCTGTAAGAGTGAGAGCTTTGGCATCACAGGATCTGACTCCGAATATGACTACGGGTTTTTTTTCTGGAAGAGATTCATTGATTTCTGGCTCTCCCTTGTTGTTTTTGTTGAAGTCAAGAATGACTTCTCTTTGGGGAAAGAATATTTTTTTGGGAGAAAGGGCTGTGTTTGGAAAGTTGAGATCCAATTTTTCAGGGTCTTTGATCTTTTCATACTCCCAAATGGTTTCTTTTTTTACAGGTCCGAAGACATGGTAAGATTCAAGATTTTTAATCCATGTGGGAAACTCTTTTTTTGTCAGTATCTTTTCCATTGTGTCACCTGATAAAATCTTCTGGGTCTTCATCCTTGAAGCTGGATATTAAGGAAGGTTTTTCGTGGTCGAATCCAACATCATAATCAAACAGCTCATGGGCTGCTTTTTCCAGCTTTTTATTAAGAAGTCTTAACGGGATATCGACTGGGCAGGCCCGCTCACATTCACCGCAGTCAATACAGCGTCCTGCGAGATGGATAGCTCTGATAAGATGATAACCAATATTTTCTGAAAGGTCTGGGGATCTCTCGATCCATTGAATCTTCTGGGCTTTTTCTTCTGCTGTGGTCTCAGGAGTGACAGCATAATTTATGCTGTCTGCCACACATTCGTCACAGTAGCACATAGGACAGATTGAGCGGCACGCATAACACCGGATGCATCTATCTAATTGTTCTGCCCAAAAATTCCATCTTTTTTTAAAGGACTGAGATTCAATTTGATTCAGTGATTTAAAGGGTTCTTTGACTTCTCTCTCTACTTTTTCCCCATACAAAGTGTCATAAATAACAGGGAAATTAGCTCGGCATTCTAAGCATCTTTCTGCCAGAACTTCTTTTATGGGAATTTTAACCTCTCCATCTTTGGTTGAGATGATGATGTTCTTTTTCTTGTCAAAATCAACTTTTTCGATTTTTCCCCCTTTTAGTTTTTTAGCGATTTTTTTTTCATCCAGAACTCCAAGTTCTTCACATGATACCCCTAAAAGATAAACATCTTCTCGGTCTATAAATTTTTCCTGAATCAATACATTAATGGCTCGGCTGTCACAACCTTTAACCATAATGCCAATGGGTCTTTCATCAGGTTCTTTTTCTTTGCATTGTTTCTGCTTATCATCCACGATGAATTTGACCAGATTTTGGACGCATGTGGGATTCCAGATAAGACGTGAAGTATCTTCTGGTTTTGTTATAAAGACAGGAGAGGCTGAAAAGTTTTGTGAGCTTTTGGTATAACCTATGATATATTTAACTTTTCCTTCTTTAAGAATTTTTTTTGCTTCTTTTCTGAGTTTTTCAATATCTACCATTATAGGTCTCTCCTAAGCTTTTTTTGAGGTCCAAGTGGTTTAAGATCTTTAACAAAATCTTTGATGATTTCAGTGTATTTTGTGCCTTCTGCAGCCGAGACCCAGGACATTTTAAATCTTTCTGGCTCAAGCCCAATAAAGTCTAATAATTCTTTCACTAAGGCAATCCTTCTCCTAGCATAAAAGTTTCCTTTTATATAATGACAGTCACCTGGATGACATCCTGATACCAGGACTCCATCGGCTCCTTTTTGGAAGGCATTAAAGATATAAAGGGGAGAAACGCTGCCAGAGCACATCACAGTTATGGGGACTACATTGGGAGGATATTTCATCCTGGATACTCCAGCAAGGTCACTCCCTGCTGAGGAACACCATTTGCACAAAAAAGCAACAATTTTTGGTTCAAAATCTTTGGTCATTATCAGCCTCCCACACTCGCTTCTATCATTTCATGGATCTGCCCTGGAGTGATATTTTTTACCTGGACCGCAGCTCTGAGACACGTTGCTGAACATGTTCCGCATCCTTCACAAAGAACTCTATTGACTTCGGCTTTTCCTTCTTCGATGCTGATGGCATCATAAGCGCACACATCAACACACATGCCACAGCCGGTACAGAGATTGGGTTTGACCTCTGCAACCATAGGAGAATGGAACAGCTGGTCCTGAGATAATATGGAAATAGCTTTAGCCGCAGCACCGCTGGCTTGCGCCACTACCTCTGGGATATCTTTGGGAGCTTGGGCTGCTCCTGCCAGAAATATACCTGATGTAAGACTCTCTACAGGGCGGAGCTTGGGATGGGCTTCAGTGAGGAATCCATCTTTATCCATGCCTATTTTAAGTTTTTTTACCAGTTCTTCTGAACCTTTAGACGGTCTCATGGCCATAGCCAAAACCACCATATCTGCGTTTATTTCCACTTCTTTTCCAGTCAGAGTATCAGCACCCCATACCGTGATCTTACCGTTTTCTTCGAAAATCTTTGATACTTTTCCGCGTAAATAAACCACCCCATCTTCTTCAGTGGCTCTCTGGACAAATTCTTCATAGTTTTTTCCTCCGGAACGAATATCAATATAGAACACATAGGATTGTCCATCAGGAACGTGATGTTTGTAAAGCATGGCATGCTTAGCTGTGTACATACAGCAGATCTTAGAACAGTAAGAGCAGTGAAGTTCAGGGTCACGCGATCCAACACATTGGATAAAAACAACTTCTTTGGGCTCTTTGTGGTCTGAGGGTCTGAGTACTTTCCCTAAAGTAGGGCCGGATGCAGAAAGCAGTCTTTCAAACTGAAGTCCGTCAAGGACATCCGCATATTTACCGTATCCATACTCTTTCATTTTCTCCTTGTCATATTGATCATATCCTGTGGCAACAATGATGGCGCCTACTTTTTCTTCTACAATTTCAGGTTTCATGTCAAAGTCGATAGCTTCTGGTTCACACACATCGGCACATTTGCCACAGGCAATAGGCAGGAGTCCCGGACAATTTTTGACATCAAGGGTGAATGTTGCTGGAATTGCCTGGGGGAAGGGGATATAGATAGCTTTTCTTCCGGTTAATCCAAAGTCAAACTCATTGGGCACCACCACGGGGCATGCCTCTGTGCAGTCATCACAGAGAGTGCATGCCTCTGGGTCAACGTAAGTGGGTTTTTTGAGGATTTTTACATTGAAGTTTCCCACATAACCTGATACTTCCTGCACTTCGCTGTAGGTCATGAGCTTGATGTTTGGATGTTTAGATACCTCTACCATTTTTGGGGTCAGAATACACTGAGAACAGTCGAGAGTAGGGAATGTCTCTGACAGCTGAATCATATGTCCGCCTATAGACGGGTCCCTTTCCACTAGGATGACTTCATAGCCACTGTCTGCGATGTCAAGAGCCGATTGTATTCCTGCAATTCCTCCCCCAATCACAAGTGCCCGGCTGGTTACCGGAAAACTGATGGGTTCCAATGATTCATTCTTGAGCACACGTTCAACAGCACTTCTTGTGATTTTTTTTGCTTTTTCTGTGGCCTTTTTCTTATCTTTGTGTACCCAACTGCACTGTTCTCTTATGTTGGCAATTTCGCATTGAAATTCATTAATACCTGCTTCTTTGGCTGCTTTCCTAAAAGTTGATTCATGAAGAGTGGGAGAGCAGCAGGAAATAACAATACTGTCTAACTTTTTATCTTTTATGGCTTCTTTTATGAGGTTTTGTCCAGGTTCAGAGCACATGTAGACATAGTCTACTGAGTGCTCAACATCTTGATGTTTGGTAAGTTCTTTGACCGTCTCCTTTACATCAACTGTTCCAGCAATGTTTATGCCGCAGTGGCAGATAAAAACACCAATACGTTTTTTCATTATGACTTTCCTTCATCAAGAATTTTTTGGCCGTATTTGTACCCTTTATCAAAAGCTTTTTTATTAAGATCAAGAAATCTGTCCGGCACAAGACCTGGAAGAGCTTTTTTCATGACATCTGGTGTGGTGATCTTGGTGATAATGGTGAAAAAACCCATCATGACCAGGTTGGCGATAATGCGGTTTCCCAACTCTTCAGCAAATCTGGTGGCAGGAACAGAATAATGGGTTATTTTCTCCCTTTTTATTTTGGGATTAACCAGGTCTTGGTCAGTGATGAGAAGACCATCATCTTTGAGTTCAGCTTGATATTTCTCATAGGCTTCCTGAGACATAGAAATCAATATCTCAGGTCGAGTGATATAAGGATACAGAACTCTTTCGTCAGAGACAATGAGCTGAGAGCTGCAGGCACTTCCGCGGGCTTCGGGTCCAAAACTCTGGTTCATGGTGGCAAACTTACCTCCGTAGATGGAAAGAGCCTTGCCTGCTATCAAAGCGCATCTTATGATTCCTTGGCCTCCAAAACCGGAAAATCTTATTTCAGTCATTTTTCCTCTCCATAAGGTTGAAATTTGTCACCCAGTTTTTTAGAAAGATGTTGATTCATGGCATCGAGAAATGTGGGCTTTTCTTTGTCCACAAATTTTCCTACGATAAGCTCTCCCTGATAAGAAATGGTGAGGTCTTTTGTATCCGCGTTGTGCTTGATTTCGGATTTGTCATAATAATATTTAAGCAGGTTAAGGCCGTCTCCAAGTCGGTTTCTTCGTGCATACAGAGTGACGCAGGGTGTGATGACTTCGATAAAGGAAAAACCTCTTCGATTCAAAGCCTCTTGGATAGACTTGGTGACTCTTCTCAAATGCAGAGCAGTCCATCTGGCAACATAAGTTCCTCCTGCTGCCTCAACAAGATAAGGAAGATTAAAAGGGTATTCGAAATTCCCAAACGGAGCTGTGGATGCATTGGCGTCTAAGGGAGTCGTGGCTGCCACCTGGCCTCCGGTCATGGCATAATTGAAGTTATTAACGCAAATAACCACCATGTCCATGTTCCTCCTGGCTGCGTGAATAAGATGATTTCCCCCTATTCCGGCTATGTCGCCGTCTCCACTGAACACGACCACTTTTGTTTCGGGATTAGCGAGTTTGAGACCAGTGGCAAAAGGGACCGCTCTTCCATGAGTGGTGTGGAAGGAATCTAATTTTATGTATCCAGCCACTCTGCCGGTACATCCGATTCCAGAGACAATCACAATGTTATCTAAATTGGCTTCTTCTTTCCTCAAAGCTTCGGCAAAGGAGGTGACCACGGTCCCGATTCCACATCCTGGACACCAAATATGGGGTATCCGGTCCATTCTGAGTATTTTTTCAACGGGATTCTTTAGGGGCTGCTTTTTATTCATTTTACGGCCTCCTTAATGGCTTTGAGTATGTCATCTGGATTATGAACCCATCCTCCCAAATGAGGAACACTCACTACTTTGCACTTGTTTCGGGAGCATCGGTCAACTTCTAAAAAGACCTGTCCGGCATTGATTTCAGGAACAATGATGGCTTTTACTTTTTTTGCCATCTCTTCAATTCTCTTTTCTGGGAAAGGCCATACGGTTAGAAGACGAAGGGTGCCAGTTTTAATTCCTTCTTTTCTTGCCTGTTGAACCGCTTTGACCGCCACTCGGGATGTTATTCCGTAAGACAGAACCACCACTTCGGCACCATCAATTTGTTCCTCTTCTGTTTCTATGATTCTGTCTGCATTATTTTTGATTTTATCTATGAGGTGCTGTACATTGACTTTCTGACATTCCGCATTAATGATAGGGTAGCCTCTTTCATCATGAGTCAGCCCTGTGGTGTGAAAGCGGTATCCATCACCGGTTTTAACCATAAACGGTATACCGTCAGAATCACATTTATAGGGCAGGTATTTATCTTTAGGACCTTCATACCATTTTCTTTCAACCACTTCGATTTCTTCAGCCGGAGGAATCACAACCTTTTCATGCATATGCCCCACACATTCATCTGTCATCACAAAAACCGGAACGCGGTACAGTTCTGACAGATTGAACGCTTTAATGGTCAGGTCGAAACATTCCTGCGGTGAATCCGGAGATAGGGCAATGATTTCATAATCTCCGTGTGATCCCCATCTAGCCTGCATCATATCTTGCTGGCCAGTCAGGGTAGGAAGTCCTGTGGATGGGCCTCCTCTTTGAACATTCGCTATCACCAAAGGCGTTTCCATCATACAGGCTAAACCTATGTTTTCCTGCATTAAGGAAAACCCCGGACCAGAAGTCACGGTCATGGCTTTGAGTCCTCCCCAGGAAGCTCCGATTAAAGACGCGATTGAGCCCAGTTCATCTTCCATCTGAATAAAGACTCCCCCTACCATAGGAATCCTAGAAGAAAATCTTTCAGCTGTTTCTGTGGAGGGAGTTATGGGATATCCTCCGAAAAAGCGGCATCCAGCTGCAAGAGCTCCTTCTGCTAGGGCGTAGTCTCCATCCATAAAGTGAGAACCAGTTAAGACTCCTTTAGGATCTGCTTTGGACTTTTTCACCTTCATCCTCCTCTTTCTTTATGGTCACAAAAATAGCGAATTCAGGACATATTGTCTCACAAAGCTGACAGTAGCAGCATTCATCTTCGTTTTTAACATAGGGTGGATGATATCCTTTTTCATTATATTCATCTGATAATTCAAGCACATCTCGCGGACAATATTCCACGCAAAATCCACATCCTTTGCATCTGTTTTTTTCAATGTGAATCTCGCCCTTTATTGGTTTTAAATCGCCAAAATAACTCATTTGCACCTCAGATTAATCCCTTTTCCTTTAATAGAGGTTTAGGGTCTATATAATGAAGATCAAATTTCATGCTCTCTTGGTCACAGCCGAGGGCAATGGCCATGAGTTGAGAAAAGTACACAATGGGAATATTTTTGAATTCAGGAAAATACTTTTGGGTTTCTTTTTGTCGTGCATCTAGGTTAAAAAAACACAATGGACAGCTGACAGAAACAACATCTGCCCCAAAATTAACAGCTGAGGAAAGAATTTGATTGGTTCTTTCAGAGATAATATCAGGTCTGTCAACAGTCTCATAAGCTCCACAGCATTCTGTTTTGTAGGGAAAGTCAATCGCTTTTCCCCCCAGAATAGATACCAAATCATCCAGGATAGTAGGATTCTCTACATCATCAAATCCAATTTCTTTGGGCCGAACTAAATAACAGCCATAGTAGTTAGCAATCTTTAGGTCTTTGAGAGGTTTTACTACTTTTTTCTGAATGTTTTCGAACTTGATATCATTTTTTAGAATTTCTAGAAGGTGAAGAACTTCTACATCTCCTTCATATTTAATTTCTTCTCGGTACATGAGGTCATTTATGATATCCAGACTTTCCTGATCTGCTTTAACACGTTCATTGGCTCTTTTTGTGGTGTTGTAGCACATAGCGCAAAGTGTCATGAGTTTGTTTGAATCTTGTTCTTTTGTACGGATCAGATTTCTTATAGGGGCTAAATGATGGATAAGGTCGTCTGTGGTCATGGAAAAGACAGTGCCGCAGCAGTTCCAACGGTTGATTTCTTTGACTTCAACGCCTAGTTTTTCTAAAGAGCATAAAGCTGAGTCCTCAAAGTTTTTTGCATGATTTTTTAATGTACAGCCTGGAAAATAACTTATTTTCATTATTTCTGTTCCTTGTAAATCTATTATCGAAATTTTTATAACAATAAAACATAATAATATAATTCAAAAACTTTTAGGAAGTAAATTTCCTAAAACAGCTGATGAGTGCAATGGGAGGAACGTCGTGTTTTTCTGAATCGGAAAGATTTTTAAGTTCCACATGGTCTTCCCTTTGACGCAGCACGATTTGCCGGATGGCTTCGATGACTTCAGCTATATTGATTCCTTTGGGGCACCGCACGTTGCAGGTCATACAAGAAGCACAAACCCATATAGATTTTGAGTTTCTAAGAACTTCTTCCATTCCTAGCTGAGCAAATCTTATGATCTGATTAGGCGGGAAGTCCATTTGGTCAACATTGGGGCATCCTGCGGAACATTTTCCGCATTGATAACATGCGAGCAGATTCTGCCCGCTTAATTCTTCAACTTTGGCAACAAAAGGGCTTCTGATCTTTTGGCGGGATATAATTGCTCTCATCTAATGTTCCTTCCATTATGAAAAAAGTTTAATTTATGAAGGATATTTTATCAAAATAAGACTCTACAGTGAAACATAATTGAAGGAATGTGTCAAGAATTTATCAAAAAAATCACTATGGCTCACCATGTAACTTGACTTTTCCCCAAATGAGCAGCAGCAAACAGAATGAGCCAGCCAAAAATAGGTATCTAATAACAAAGAGAAGTCCCACTAGAGGAATAAGAATGGATGAAATAGTAATGGCACCTAAGAAGGAGCCGATGAGATCCAATCCATATCCCAGCCCGTAGTTTAAATTTTTTTTCAGGTAAAGCTGGTTTGATATGATAAACATCTCTCCTCCTACAGAGCCAAGCAGAAGCAGAAAAACAAGAAAAAAGAGTTGGGGAGGAGTGTGTTTTATAGTGTGAAATAATATCAGCAGGAGGAGCAAGGATTCGAATTGGACAAATATCAAATGCTTTAGATCAACTTTCTTTATTTTGGTGCCGATATAAGCACCTATAGCCATGCCCGCCATAAAAGAGGCAAATAAAAGGGATATGGTTTGATAGATGTATCCATAGATGGTTTGAAAGGCAATGATAACAATGATTTCGACAGCTATGGAAGTCAGCCCGATGAGTGTCAGAGGTGTGAAGTAGAAAAAATTTTTTGTCTTTTTCAGTCCTATAACTGTTAAGAAAATAACAAATAGTATCAATGGAAAATCCAGAAGCCAGAAATGACCCTTTTTGGATAGAAATGACAGAACTTGGGTCTCTATTCCTTTAAATTGTGTGCTTCGGAATACGGAATTGAAAAAATAGCTGATGGGAAACAGGTCTTTATTCACCTGCTTTTTCCCAGAAACTATTCTCTCTCTTAGAGACCGGACTCTTAAGGGAGAGAGGCGGGCCCTCAGAATATAGGGAGAAACATACTTGTTGTGAAGCTCAAGGTCTTTTATTTGTTGGCTGAGTTTTTTGGGATCAAGGTCCCTGAGATGAGAGGAAGCAAGAAAGATATTTGAACCGCCTGGCACGATTTTCACTTCATGGAATACAGAATCCAGGGTAAAATAAAGACAGCTCAGGAAATCCTGAAGCTGAGGACTGATGTAGTTTTCAGCTGAAGGGACCTGGAATGAAAACACGCCCTCGGGCAGGAGTTTGTTTTTTATGATTTGAAAGAATTCCTGAGTGTAAAACCGGTTGAGCTGGGCTGTCTCAGGTGGGGGAAGGTTTAAAATGATGACATGGTAGGTCTTTTTTGTGTTTTTGACAAATACTCTACCGTCTTCATAATAGACATCTATCCGGGGATGATTGTGGATATATTTCTTTGATTCAGGGAGAAAGCGGGCAGACAATCGAATGACTTCAGGATCTAGCTCCACGTAGTCAACATGGGTATGAGGGTATTTGAGAATCTGACGGAGGCTTCCTGCTAATCCACCCCCTATGAGCAAAACGTTTTCAGCTTCGGGCTTCTGAAGAAGGGCAAAATGCACGGCTTCTTCGGCTGAAGCCAAATCAGGATAGGAGTATACTTTGGAGTGATTATTATAAAGGGTGATTTGCTCTTGAGTCTTGACGATTTGGATTTTTCCATAGGGAGAATCTTTGCTCGCCGCAAGAGTGAAAGGTTTCCAAAAAAGTTTTTGTGTGGGGAGATCAGCCATCCAGAAAGCTAACATCATTATCAAAACAAGAAAAAGAAATGGGATCTTCTTTTTGTTTGAGAAGGTCAAAAAGAGGCCCAGGCAGGAGATTATCCCAATAAGGGATGCTGCTTTCCAGTTAGACAAGTAAGGAATCAGGAAAAAATAAACTAGGATTCCTCCCAAAGCAGAACCCATGGATTCCATAAGATAAACTCTAGAAATTTTACCATTAAGGAATTTGGTGTTGAAAACAAATAGGACTCCCAGAGGAAAACATATAAATAAAGAAACCAGAAGAGCAGATATGATCATAGGGAAAAGTCCCAAGATTTCACCAGGAGCTGCTTTGAATAAAAACCGGGTAGTTCTTAATCCAAGAAAGCATAATGGGAAGATGAGGATCACAGCATAGTAAAGACCTGAAAGTTTGGTCTGGGTGAATTTGAAAAAAGAGCCTAGAAAACTGCCTATTCCTGTCCAAAAAAGCCAAGCTCCCAGCATGATCCCGAATGTGATTTCATTACCAGCGAATTGGACCGAGAATTCTCTGAGCATGAGTATTTGAAAAGAAAGGGCTATGAATCCAAGAATAAAAGAGGGGAACAAACTGAATATTTTGTGTTTAAGGGGTGATTTTTTTTTTGTCTGGATAGATTTCATCGAATACAGGGTTTATAAAAAAGCTATGACCAGAATCCCGGAATTTCATGACCGCAGAATGCACATCTTCCCTTTTCTATGTTTATTTTTTCTATGAGATATCCCATTCTTTTGATGATGATTTTTCCACAGTTGGGACAATATGTGTGTTCTCCCTCATGCGTGGGGATATTTCCGATATAAACATAATTAAGTCCCTCTTCTAAGGCAGAGTTCCTGAGTTTTTCCAGCGTGGATACAGGGGTCGGAGGGAGATTTTTCAATAGATAAGAAGGATAAAATCGAGAAAAATGGAGCGGCACATCAGATCCAATTTCTTTTTTTAGCCAGCGGCACATCCGACGTATTTCAGAAACCTTATCATTTAACGTGGGAATAACAAGATAAACGATTTCTAGCCATACTTGGCTTTGAGCAGCTGCGATAATGGCATCCAGCGCGGGTTGGAGTTCTCCTCTGACATATTTGGTATAAAAATCCTGGTTAAATGCTTTAAGGTCTATCTTAACCCCGTCCACTACTTTCAGAAGGTCATGAAAGGGCTCTGAATTAATATGAGCTCCAGTTATTACTACATTTTTTATTCCTTTTTTCCTGGCTTCTAGGGAAGTATCGTACATGTATTCAAAAAATATCGTGGGCTCAGAATAAGTATAAGCTATACTGGGACTGTTGTTTTCTTCAGCGGCTTTCACCACTTCCTTGGGAGGGAAATCAATATGGGTTATTTGTTCGGGTCTTACTTGGGAGATTTCCCAGTTTTGACAGAATTTGCAGTTTACGTTACAGCCAGCTGTGGCTAGAGAGAGGGCAGCGGTTTTTGGGAGGAAGTGAAAAAGAGGTTTCTTTTCAATAGGGTCTACTTGAACAGTGCAGGCTTTTCCGTAAACCAATGTATAATAAGTTCCTCCCATATTCTCTCTCACTCCGCAGTATCCCCTTTCTTTGTCACCCAGCTTGCAGAATCTTGGGCAGAGACGGCATTCTATTTCTCTGTCAGGAAGTTTTTTGTAATATCTAGCTTCCACTTTTGAAAGGTTGGAATCATTGGATAAAGCACAGAGGTCTGAGGCTAGGGGAATGAGTCTTTTTTTGGGAGTCAGCCCCACAGCAGCTGAGAACTTTAGAAAATTTCTTCTTTTCATGTGATTTCCTCTTTGATTATGTTGATATGGGTTAAATCAGCACGACCAAGACTTAACTTTTCAGCTGTTTTGATATACTTAGGTTCCCTGTTTTCTTGTTTTAAAGAAGGCAGCCCATGTTCTTTTCTCAGTGTTTCTATGGTCTGCCAACCAATATAATCAGCAGCCACCGGATCAGTGCTCATAATCAGGGCTCCGTAATCTTCAGCCCAAGGGGAATGAAAAGCAGGTCCTTTATGGAATTGGACCGTTAATGCATCTATGACAGTGAGTTTGTGTTTTTTTCGAATAATAGGTGTGTCAAACAAGTCCGCCACAAAAGGATTGCAGTTAAAATCGTGATATTTATTGGGATTGTGTATAGCGCCAAAATAATTTTTCATTCCTGCGGTGATCCCTGCCAAACCATGGTCTTTTAAAATAGGCAAACTTATAGATTGAGAGATGACATCAGATTGAATAATGGAGAAACGGCTTCCTATGCTCCGGTGGATAGTCAAGTCTTGGGTGTAGCCAATGGGATTTGAATCGGTTCCAAATACTTTAACGCCCCTCTGACTCATGTTCAGTTTGTAGTCAGCATTGTTAAGTTCGCGGTTGGTTCTGTCCCAAATGATGATGTTTTTCTCTTGAAATCCTCCTTCACTGAGATAAAGAGCAAGTGACAAAGAGACCTGGGGCCTGGTTGAGATTTTTTTTCCACCAATAGTGTTGATCTTTATCCCTATTTTTGTTTTTGTGTTGAAAAGAGTCGGAATACTGTTTTTGCTGTCTTTGAATCCAGTAAGCAGATAAAACCCTCTCTGGTATAAATTGAGAAGTTTTTCAGCGTTTATATCATGATGAGAGTTATAAATATTCTTTGTTTTAACAATAACCACTTTAGACATATCTAACTACTATAATTACATCTAATGATGATTTATGTCAATTGACTCAGAAGAGAGTTTGTGCTTATACTAAAAACAAATAAAAAAGAGAAATGGAGAAATTATGATGTCTTTAAAAGGAAAACGTCTGATTTATCCTTTGTCAGTTTTGATTTTGGTTTTTTGTTTTTTATGCGGCCCCATAAATAGTGAACAGGAAAAAGATGTGAAAAATCTGCTTCCTGAATTTGAATCCTGGATTATGATAGAAACTCCAGAGGTCTATCATCCTGAGAATCTTTTTGAATATATAAACGGAGCAGCCGAGAGTTATATTTCCTTTGATTTCAAAGAACTTGTTGTGGCTGAGTATAAGAAAAAGGGTGATAATTGCGAAGTAGTTTTAGAAATCTATGATATGGGAGATGAAAAAAATTCATTTGGGATTTACAGCTCTGAAAGGTATCCGGAGAGTCATTTTATTTCCATTGGAACTCAGGGCTATTTGGATCGAGGAACCTTGAATTTTTTGGTCGGGTCCTATTATGTAAAACTTCTGTCTTTTGAATGTGGAGATAAGTCCGAGGAATATTTGAAAAAGTTCGCCAAAGACATAACAAGAAAAGTGCCTGGTCCCCATCAGTTTCCCGCTGGAATAGAAGTTTTCCCCATCCTTGGATTGAAAGATAATTCAGAGAGATTTATATTAACCAATTTTTTGGGATATGATTTTCTTCATTCTGGTTATACTGCAGAATATCAAATTGATGAAAATGAATTTAGTTGTTTCCTTGTCACGGGCAACAGTGAAGAAGAAGCGGAACAGATGATGAAAAAATACATAGACGCTAAAAATGACCAGGAAATAGAGAAGACTTCTTATGGATTTCATATAAAAGACCGTTATTATGAAAATATTTTTGTCGCGCAGCGAGGCAAGTACATTTGTGGAGTGATGGAAATCAAAGATTCTTTTAAAGATACAGGGCGAGAATACTTATTTAAAATGCTGGATACTATAAAATAAGCTAATCCATGATTATTTTTATGACGTATTTATCCTGGATTATTCACAAGTTGAGGTTGCTGCAGATGCAAGGCGCAGGGCATGAAGTCGTGGTCCTTCACTGCGAATGCCCTGTAACAAAGCAGATGCAGTAAGATCGGCTTGCCTCAATGGGTGAAAAATGGCGATTAAAATAAAAAGTATAAACAGAAAAAATATTCAAGTCATTATTCCCAAAATAATATTGCATATCGCTGAAAATAAAATAATAATTAATACATCGCCATTTTTTTATGAATAGGTCAGGTTATTGAAATGCTCAAATTCTTTATTTAAGTTTTGATAAGCTTTCTGTGCTTTTTGGATATCTTTTTCTTGTCCAGCGGTTTCCATTCTTGAAGATTCTATTTGGAGATAAGGCAGACATAAATTAGCGGAAGAACCTTTTATGTGATGTCCTATCTCTTGAATTTTATTGAAATCATTTTCATCTATAGAAGCTTTAAGGGCTTTGAGTTTATGGGGAAATTCTTCTCTAAACATATTTATCAGCTTTAAGAAAATTTTTTTATTAAGGCCTATTCTTTCTTTCACCTGTTTAATATCGATTGGTTTCATTTTACGGCAGTTTTTTTCTGATTTCATTTTATTTTATTTTGATTTTATGGGTAAAATAACAGAATTATTCCGCCCTTTTTTTTTCGCATTGATGAGGGCCTTATCGCTGATTTTGATCAGTTCTTCACTTGATATAGAAGGGTGATTTTCTGAACAAGTCCCACCAATGCTTAATGTTATTTTTAAGGAACCAGCGCTTGTATTTATATTTTTGGAGCCTATGGATTTCCTCAGTCGTTCAGCTATAGATTTGATTTGTTTGTTCCCGCATCTTGGAAAAACCGCGGTGAATTCATCCCCCCCATAACGACCGATTTTATCATATCTTCTCATCGAATTTTTCAATCTTATAGCTACTTTTTTTAGGACTTGATCTCCCACCTGATGGCCGTATGTGTCGTTTGTTTTTTTAAAAAAATCTATGTCTGCCATAATCACACCTGTGATTTCTCCGTATCTTCCCTCCCTTTCTGTTTCTTCTTTTAAGAACTCCAGGATTTTATTACGGCTCCATAATTGGGTCAGATTGTCAGTGGCTGCACGTTGGCGCTCTCTGTCTTGAGTGAGGATGATTCTTTCAGCATTTTTGAGTCTTATTCTCAGTTCCATAAAGTCAAAAGGTTTGGTGATATAATCATCAGCTCCTGCTGATAAGCCCTTTATGATTTCTTCTTGTCTGTCTTTTCCGGTTAAAAGCATGATATAGATATATATATTGTCTATATCTTTGGATAGTTGACGTATTTTTTTACAGAGTTCAATGCCATCTATTTCCGGCATTTCCCAGTCCAAAATGGCTATACGCAAAGCCCTTGCTTCATGGCCATGGATATTTTGAAGGTTTTCTTTAAAAACCTCCCAAGCCTGTTTCCCGTCGTGCGTGACTGTAGCCTCATATCCCCACTTGTTCAAGTATTCTTCCAGGACTCTGCTGGATAATACATCGTCTTCAGCAATGAGAGTTTTTATTTTTTTTACTTTTTGCATGACCTTTTTTTAAACTATTGATTTGGTCTCATTTTAGGTTCAGCCTTGATCAAATGTCAATAACCCTTTGAGGTGATATTATCCTAACTTATTTATGGAATTAGATTTCTCATTTCACTTTAATTTTCTCTTTTTATAAGGAGGTGGAATAGTTTTTTATTTTTTACTATAATAATCGTGATTGTTAGGGCTGATTTATGGAAGAAAACAAAGTTGTTACCGCATCTTTGATTATCATTGTTGTTTTTTTGATCGGTGCTCTTCTGAGGCTTGCCAAGCCAGTGCTGTTTCCTTTTTTTCTTGCAATTTTCCTCTCATTCATACTTTATCCAATACTGGATTTTTTGACGAAGATCAAAATACCGAGAGTGATATCCATTATTTTTATCCTTCTCTTTACTTTTTTTATTCTTTATTTACTGGGAACTCTTTTTTATTCCACAGGAAGAACATTTGCTGCGGAATTTCCCAAATACGGAGATAAAATGGGTCGTATTTTGAGCTCTATTTTTAAGAAATTCAATCTCCCTCAGCTAAAAATTGAGAACATTGATTGGGTAGGGGAGTTTGATCTTGACCGGGTAGGAAGAATTTTGGGCTCCTCTTTAGGACCCTTTTTCTCTTTTCTCTCAAATCTTTTTCTGGTTTTGATATTCCTTGTCTTCATATTAGCCGGGAGAGGAAGGGTCAAGCAGAAAATACAGAAATATCTTGATATCAAAAGAGCTGAAAAAGCCAATATTGTGATCAATAACATTGACCGTCAAGTTCAGAGGTATCTTGTCATCAAAACAATTGTTAGTTTTTTTACAGGAGTGTTTGCTCTGATTGTTCTGCTCTTTTTTGGAGTGGATTTTGCCATAATATTTGGGTTTTTGACTTTTCTGCTCAATTACATTCCCAATATAGGTTCTTTTATTGCCACAGCTCTTCCCTTTACCATTGCTGTTTTCCAGTTTGAGACTCTATGGCCTGCGCTTTGGATTCTCGTGATCCTCACTTCCGTACAGCTTGTCATGGCGAATATTGTGGAACCCCGACTTATGGGACATGGATTAGGCCTGAGTCCCTTAGTGGTTCTTTTCTTTCTTTTTTTCTGGGGTTGGTTATGGGGTCTTCCTGGAATGATCCTGGCTGTTCCTATTGCAGCGATTATCAAGATTGTGTTCAACAATATTCCGGGCCTGCAGTTTATGGCTGCTTTTATGAGTAAAGAATGAGAAAAGGCGGTGAAAGGTGGTAAAAGGCGGTGAAATGTTAAAGGTGAAATGTTAAATGTAAGAATAAAGCATTGTCATTCCAAATTATTCACCTTTCACCTTTTACTTTTCACCTTTTACTTTTTACCTTTTACCACCTTTCACCGCCTTTTAGCAGGTGAGATGGAAAGCCCCAAAAACTCTTCCTTTTGACTGCTTTTCATTAAAAATCTGTACAGCTTTCTTGCTTTTCTGAATAATGAGCTCAATTCCATTATCTTTAGCGTATTTTTTGACCTCATCATCGACTTTCATGAGCCCCATATAACCTGTCCCAATGATAAGTATTTCTGGGTCTTTATGAAGCACATCTTTGATATCAGATAAAGTCAATAAATGTCCTGTTTCTCTCCACCAAGACGATTTGATCTTATCAGGAAAAATAACCAGGTCTTTGGTATACTTTTTTCCATCAATAACCATTTGGCCGAATTTGTACGAATCAATCATTTTTTCTCTAAAATAAAGGTATCAGTAGTGAGTGTTTTTATTTTTTTATCAAGAAGATTTTTCATGGCTTTTTGAGCAGCTTTTTGCTCAGCTTCTTTTTTAGATAAACCGATGGCTTTTCCAAGGCTTTGTCTTTGGGAGAAAACTTCTACGATGAATCTTTTGTTGTGCTCAGGGCCTTGGGTCCTTATTGTTTTATAGACAGGATTGGGGAGGTTTTCTTTCTGGAGATGTTCTTGGAGTGCTGATTTGTAGTTGTTGATAAGAAAATTGTCCATATTTATTTTTTTGAAAAAATCCTGAAAAAATCTTTCAAGGAAACCTTGGGTGACATTGATTCCTCCATCCAGATACAAACTCGCAATAAATGCTTCAAAAACTCCTGCTAAGATGGTCTTTTTTTTTCTTCCCCCGCTTTTTATCTCTCCTTTTCCCAGCATTATATTCCGGTGTAGTTTTATCTGCTTGGCAAAAAGGGACAGGGTGTTGGTACTGGCTACTGCTGACTTCAATTTTGACAATTCTCCTTCTGAAAGTCCCTGAAAATTTTTATATAAAAAATCACACAAGACAAAGCCTACCACTGAATCCCCTAAAAATTCAAGTACCTCGTTGTCTGGTATTTCATCTCGACTTTCATAGGCATGAGAGCTGTGGGTGAGAGATTGGATGAGTAGACCTTTGTTTTTAAATTTGTAACCGACCCTCTTTTCTAATTTCTCTAATTTTTTGTTCATAGCAGATCTGATTTTATTGGGATAAGGAAGGTCATTTTAATAAAGAATAGACTACTTTTCCTCCCACAATAGTCATGACAGGAGCACCTTTCAACTCCCAATTTTGAAAAGGATTGTTTCTGCTTTTAGAAAAAAAATTTTTGACATCTACGGTGATTTTCTTTTGGGTGTCTATAATAGTGAGGTCAGCATCAGCACCGACTTTGATTTTTCCTTTATCATTCAATCCTAAAATTTCAGCAGGCTTACAGGAAAACATTTCGACCAACCTATTAAAAGAGATAATGTTTTTGTTGACCAGTTTGTCTAGAATAAGAGAAACAGCGGTCTCTAATCCGTTTATTCCAAACGGGGCTTCATTGAATTCAACTTCTTTCTCATCCGGTGAATGGGGGGCATGATCCGTAGCAAAAACATCTATGGTTCCTTGTTTGACTGCTTGGATAAGACTTTCATTATCATGCTTGGTTCTTATAGGCGGATTTACTTTAAGCTCAGGACTGTAACTAGTCAGTAGAGAATCATCTAAAAAGAGATGATGAGGAGTGACTTCTGATGTTATGGGAATTCCTTTGTCTTTGGCTGATTTGATCAGTTCGACCGAACCTCGAGTGCTGATATGAGCAAAATGGATTCGAGCATGGATTTTTTCTGATAATATGATGTTCCGTGCGACCATGACATCTTCGGAATAATCGGGAATTCCCTGAAGACCCAGTAAATACGAATAATGACCTTCATTCATGACTCCATTTGAACTCAAATCAAGATCTTCGCAGTGGTCAATGATAAGAGTGTTGAGTTCTTTGGCATATTCCAAGCCTCGGCGCATCAATTGACTGTTGGAAATAGGCATCCCATCGTCGGAGAAAGCAATAGCTCCTGAATCGATCAGATCTTCGATTTCAGTGAGTGATTGTCCTTTTTGTCCCATGCTCAGTGCTGCAATGGGAAATACATTGACAGAGGCCTTTTGTTTGGCTTTGGAGATGATGTATTTGGTGATGCCTGAATTGTCATTTACAGGAACTGTATTGGGCATACAGGCAATAGAAGTAAAGCCGCCTGCAGCAGCGGCTCGGGAACCGGTCTCTATGGTCTCTTTGTGTTCTTGCCCTGGATCTCTTAAATGCACATGCATATCAATAAAACCCGGAGCGACTATCATTCCAGAAGCATCAACTGTTTTGTGGTCGTCTTCCTTTATATTTTCCTTGATATCAACAATTTTCTTGTTTTTTATCAAAATATCACATTTTTTGTCCAACCTTGAGAAGGGATCCTTCACATGTCCGTTTTTAATCAGTAAAGTCACGTTCTTTTCCTCCTAATAAAAGGTAAAGGACTGCCATTCTTATGGCAATCCCGTTTTCTACCTGTTTGAGTATAACTGACTTTAAGGAGTCGGCTAACTGGGTTGAGATTTCAACGTCCCTGTTGATGGGGCCGGGATGCATGATGATGGCATTTTTGTGTGCTGTTTCAAATCTTTTGGGAGTAAGGCTGAACAGTTTTCTGTATTCTCGGATGGATGGAAAATAGTTTTTTTGCTGTCTTTCCAGCTGAATCCTTAACATCATGATGACATCTGCATTTTTGACAGCTCTGTCCATGTTGTAATCAACTTTGGCTCCTAATTGAGCCATGTTTGAAGGCACAAGGCTGGGAGGACCCACTAGGGTCACATTAGCTCCCATTTTATTCATAAGAAAAATATTGGATCGGGCTACTCGGCTGTGCAAAATATCTCCCACAATCACCACTTTAAGTCCTTTGAATCTTTTGATTTCCTCCCTTATGGTGAATGCATCCAGCAGTGCTTGAGTGGGGTGTTCATGGGTTCCATCACCCGCGTTTATGATGTGGGAACGACAGAAGGTGCTCAGGAAATGAGGGGTTCCTGAAGCAGAATGCCTGATAATAAGAGCGTCTGTTTGCATGGCCTCTAAGTTTAAAACAGTATCTTTTAGAGTTTCTCCTTTGACTGTACTGCTGGATGTTTTGGAGAAACTTGAGATGTCAGCACTCAATCTTTTGGCTGCCAACTCAAACGAACTTCTTGTTCTTGTGCTGGGTTCAAAAAACAGATTGATGATTGTTTTTCCTCTTAAAGCAGGAACTTTTTTGACTTCTCGTCTTGAGATTTCTTTGAGGGATTCAGCAGTGTCAAGAATAGAGAGGATTTCAGATCTTGTGAGATGCTGAATACCTAAAAGATGTTTTTTATCAAAGCTCAAATTTTTCTCCTATTCGATTCCTCCTGGTTCTGTTATGAGGACTTCATCTTTGTTGTCCACTTCCTTAAGTTTGACCTTAACTTTTTCTCTTCTCGAAGTCGGGAGTGATTTTCCTGTGTAGTCCGCTTTTATAGGAAGTTCTTTGTGACCTCTATCTATGAAAACAAGAAGCTGAATGGTCTTGGGCCGCCCAAGGTCGATCAGGCTGTCCATGGCAGCGCGGATAGTCCGGCCAGTAAAAAGCACATCATCCACTAAAAGCACATCTTTATTTTCAATGGAAAAGTTTATTTCTGTCTTTTTGACCACATGCTTGTCTTCAAGCTCAGAAAAGTCGTCTCTATACAAAGTGATGTCCAGTATCCCCACCGGGACTTCAATATTATCAAATTCCTTTATCAGATTGGCGATTCTTTTGGCGATATGAACACCTCTTGTCCGGATTCCTATGATAACAAGATTATTGGGGTCCCGATTTCTTTCAGTGATTTCTGTGGCCATGCGATTGAACGCCCTCTTGATTTTTCTCGCATCCATGACTCTAGCTTTTATTTTTTCTTTCATCTTTGACTCCGTAGGTGTGGCTGGTATTTCAAATTTATTTTAATTTCTTATGAAGATGCATCAACTGGCCCAAAAAGTCAAGAATATTCATGTGAAAGGAAAAATGTGAATGCTAAAAGTTTATTTTCTCTTATTAAAATATTGTTTGGTGATGTAAATATCTTTTTGGATCTGTTTTTTAAGGGATTCTGGAGAATCGAATTTTTTTTCGTCTCTAATTTTTTTCAAAAGGAGGATGCTCATCTTTTTCCCATAAAGGTCTGTTTGCAGGTTCATTATGTAGGATTCCACATCTATTTTATTTTTGTTGAATGTGGGGCAGTGACCGATGTTGGTAACAGAAGGGAACTTTTTGGAACCCAAGAGGGATTCTGTGATAAAAACTCCTGAAGGAATGATATCATTATCAGGATTGAGATTAGCTGTAGGAAATCCGATATGCCGCCCTCTTGAAAAGCCTTTTATGACTCTGCCTGTAATTTTATAAGGATGACCGAGAAATATATTGGCCTTTTCTATTTCCCCTCTTCGGAGCAGAGTGCGGATTTTACTGCTGCTTATGATTTCTCCATTTAAGGATACCTGGGGGATGGGATGGAGTGAGATGTTGTGCTGTTCTGCTATTTTTTTGAGAAGCTTGACGTCTCCTCTTCGGTTTTTTCCGAACTTGAAATTTTGACCTACCACAATAAATTTGGAATGAAGGTAATGAATGAGAATATTTTTGATAAACTGGGTTGGGGAAAGTTTGGAAAAGGTTTTATCAAAAGGAGCTACCACAGAAAAATCTATATTGAAACCGTTTATCATGTTTAATCTTTCTTTAAGAGGTTGGATCAGAAAAAATCTGTCTTTTTTAAAAAAGGATTCAGGATGAGGAGAGAAAGTGAGCACCACAGAGTGGAGATGTTCCTTTTCCGCTGTTCGGACGAGATGCTCTAGGATTTTTTTATGTCCCAGATGAACCCCGTCGAAATTTCCAATGGCCACCGCTGTGTTTTTTTTTAAAGCAGGGAGTTCAGAAAATTTTTCTACAGTTAGCATGTTTCAAGATTGACTGTTCTGACTTTTTTCCAGGTAGAGACCTTTTAACTGATGAAGGCTTTGATTCAAAAGTCCTTCTTCTTCAGGATCGAGATTTCCTTGAGTTTTTGTCTTCAGCAGCTCTAGAATATCGATCAGCCGTTTCGCCAGCTCAAGATTTATTTTTTCCTTTTTGGTAAACGGATCCACGATATGACCTAATTTTATGAGCGCCTGAGTGTGAAAGGGAAGCATTATAGAACTAAAATTAAGGGGAGGGATGGCTTCTTTCTTTTGATTTTTTTCGTCCATTTTATTGAATATACGGTTTTGTTTGGTGTTAAATAGTATTGTTCTTTACTTTAGAACCAAAAAAAATAATACAATAATGAATCAATATATTCAAGGAGTGGCCCATGCAACATGAAAATAGGACAGGGGAAAGATTTTCCAAATTAGTGGATATCCTGAACATCTTAAGAGGAGAGCAAGGTTGTCCTTGGGATAGACAGCAGGATGAGGAATCCATTGCCAATTATTTTTTAGAAGAAGCCTATGAAGCGATCGAGGCTTTGTATTCCAATGATGACAAAGCATTAAGAGAAGAACTGGGTGATGTGATGATGGAAGTTGTTTTTTTGGCCCGGATATACACGGAGAAGGATTTATTTGATATTGGGGATGTTCTTGAGGGTATAAACAAAAAGATGATAAGGAGGCATCCCCATGTGTTCGGAGAGAAAAAAATTAAGAGTTCCAACCAGGTCAGCACAGAATGGAACCAGCAGAAAAAAAAGGAAAAGAAAGAAGATTATGTCATAGGAAAAACAGCAAAGCATTCACCCGCATTATTAGAATCATTTCTTATAGGAAAAAGAGCTTCCAGTTTTGGATTTGACTGGAAAAAACCTGAACACGTCATAAAAAAACTCAAGGAAGAGATCAAAGAAATAGGGAAAGCCATTGAGTCAGAAGAAAAAAGCAAAGTATTTGAAGAAATAGGAGATCTTTTGTTTGCGGTTTCTAATGTTTCGCGCCATTTGAAAGTTAATCCTGAGATAGCGTTAAAAAAGGCCAATCAAAAATTTGTAAAAAGATTCCAATATATTGAAAAGAAAATGAAGGAGAAGGGCATAGATTTAGAAAAAGCCAGTCTTGAAGAAATGGATAAGCTTTGGGAAGAAGCCAAAAAGGCGGGCAAAGGTGAAAGGGCAAAGGTGAAATGTGAAAAGTGAAATGTTGGGATTGGTTTTCCCCTTTCCCCTTTCACCTTTGCCCTTTCACCTTTCACTTTTTTACTTTCCCTGTTCTTCTTTTCTCTGAATCAAGCTTGCTTTGATAAAATCGTCCAAATTCCCATCCAGCACACTTTCTGTATCCCCAGTTTCTACATTGGTCCTAAGGTCTTTGATCATCTGGTAGGGATGAAGCACATAAGATCGGATTTGATTCCCCCATGCGATATCAGATTTTGCATCTTCGAGTTTTTCTAATTTTTCGTTTTTTTTCCTTTTTTCCAGTTCGTACAGTCTTGATTTGAGGACCTTCATGGCAGAAGATTTGTTTTTGTGTTGAGATCTTTCATTTTGACATTGAACCACAATACCTGTTTCCAGATGGGTGATCCTTACTGCGGAGTCTGTCACATTAACATGCTGTCCCCCTCGGCCTGAAGCTCTGTAGGTGTCTACTCTTATCTCATCCGGAGAAATGTCAATCTCTATGTCTTCATCTATTTCTGGGTATGTAAAAACCGCAGCAAATGAGGTATGGCGTCTCTTATTGGCATCAAAGGGTGAGATCCTGACCAGTCTATGAACTCCGGATTCCTGACTGAAAAAACCGTAGGCATAATCTCCGTTTATCTGTAATGTGGCGCTTTTTAATCCTGCTTCATCTCCCTGCTGCAGATCAAGTATTTTTGACTTAAAATTTTTCCTTTCTGAATACCTGAGATACATCCTGAGCAACATTTCTGCCCAGTCCTGTGATTCAGTTCCTCCGGCGCCTGGGTGAATGGTGAGGATTGCGTTTCTTGGATCGTCTTTTTCAAAGAAAAGTGTTTCTAATTCCAGTTTATCTAAAAGATTTTTATATTTGTGGATTGTTTTTTGGAGCTCTGAAAAAACATCCTCCCCTTCATCACTCAGCTCCAGAAAGACATCAATTTCCTCTTTGATTTCCTTTATTCTTTTAAAGGCTCGAATGCTTTCTTCGAGTCTTTTCTTTTCTCTTTGGAGTAATTTGAGTTTTGATTGATTTTCCCATATATCTGGGGAGGAAAGTTCCTGTTCAAGTGTCTTTATTCTGTCTTTTTTATATTCTGGGTCAAAGATAACCCCTTAAATCTTCAAATTTTTTGGCTAAATCTTTAGCCATAGATTTGAGATCAGCGAGACCTTTTTTTGACTTTAGATTTTCTTTTTCTTTCATTTTTATTGACAATGGAAAGAATAAGGAATATGAAAGATAAAGTCAACCCGGAATAGGGAAGGATATCCCCGTATTTTGTATAGAATGTGAGGGGCTTTCTAGGGGTGACTTTGGCATTTATAAAAGTTGTAGTGTGAAGTTTTGACTTTGATATAATCCGACCATAGGGATCAATGACTCCGCTTATTCCAGTAGTGGCAGATCGGAGCAAATATCTTCTGTTTTCTACCGCCCTGAGAACAGCTAATGAAAAATGTTGATAGGGAGCAGAGCTTGTTCCATACCATCCATCATTGGTGATGGTCACTAAAAATTCCGCTCCCATTTTGACAAATTTTCTCACTAAAGAGGGGAATATGACTTCATAGCAGATGGGGGAACCAAAAGAAATATCCTTAAATTTGTGGAGTTTGTGATTTTTTCCCGGAGTTAACTCTCCTATGGCATGGGTAAATTGTGAAATAAAGGAAAAGATTTTTTTGTAAGGAGTGTATTCACCAAAAGGAACCAGGTGCATTTTATAATAAAAGGAAAGAGAGTGATTGGGATCCAAACAAACCGCGGCATTATAAAAACGAGCATTTTGTTCTGTATATGATATCTCGCTTGTGCCCAGCAACAGTGTGCATCCTGTCTCCTTTGAGAACTCAAAAAGCTGATCGGAAAATTCTGTATAGGGTTCAAAATCACAGGTAAAACACATGGGAACAGAGAGCTCCGGCCAGATGATGAGTTCAGCTCCCTTTTCACAAGCTTTCCGGCTGAGATATACATACTTTTGGAACATCTTATAGGTTTTTTCAAAAGATTGGGTGGAAAAATCAGTATTGGCGGGTGTGTTTCCCTGTATGAGAGAAGCGGTAAATGTTTCCTGAGATGGACCTGATTTTTTCAAGGAAAGAAATCCTCCTAAATGGAATGCTGTGGCCAGTAATAGTGTTATTGAAATGAAAGCAGACTTGTGTTTGATCTTGGTTGAAAAAACCAACAAACTTTGAAACAAAACCATGACAAAAGAAAGCCCATACACTCCAGTAAGAGAGGCAAATTGAATAAAGATGATGTTTTTATACTGACTTGCTCCCAGCAGACCCCATGGGAAACCCGTGAATAAATAGGTCATTATGAATTCCAAAGATACCCAGATAAATGGAATCAGGATGAATATAAGCTTTGGAAAGCTGTTGGAAAAAATTGAAGTGATCAGGGCAAAGATTCCCCAAAAAAGAGCCAGAAAAAGAACCAATAAAAGATAGATAAGCACACTTAAGCCTAGAGAAAGTCCTCCGTAATGGATGGGAACCGCTGGGATCCAGTAAAGAAGCAGGGCATAAAAGCAAAATCCGGATATGAGCCCCAGAAAAAAGCTTTTCCCTGGTTTGGTTTTGAATAAGAGAAAAATTAATGGAATAAGAGAAATCCAACCCAAATAAAAAAGTCTTATTTTGGGGAAAGCCAGAGCGGTCATTACTCCGGTGGATGCGGCGAGCAGTATATCCGGAATCCGGATTTTCAATATCAATCTTCCTTAGCTTATGAATAGACTCTGGTTAAGTGGAACCTTGGATGATAAAATAATCGCTGCTTTTCTTGTTTTCTCTTTCCATGAGATTTTTTTTGATTTCCTGGGCTTCTTCTCTGGTTTCATAACCTCCGATTCTTACTCGATAGATGGTTCTTCGGTCTGTGGGAAGAGGGGGGATGACATAACTTTTGAACCCCATATTTTTGTATTTATTTGCAATTTTTGTGGCGCTGTTTTTGTCTGAATAAGCTCCCACTTGAATATAATAAAGATTCTGAGCTGTTGAGGGAGGTGGCTCTGTTTTTTGAGTTGGTTTCTTTGGCTGCTTTTTTTCTATATTTTCTTTATGGGAGGCAATTTCCTGGTTGATTTTTTCTTCGGTTTGTTCGGGAGTTACTGGCGTTTGTTCTTGGATCTTTTCTATAGGGGCTTGGGCGAATTGAGTCTGCTCAGTGACAATGGCTTGTTTTTTTCCTACAGACACCCCAAGCAGGAAGATGACGATACCTAAAACAATTATGGCGATAAAGACAAAAATCAGCATAGAGCTGGAGATCTGAAGTTCGCGGTAATCCTTATTTCTCATTTTATCCTATTTTTTTTCCTTTTCTTTACTTGATAGGAAAGCTTTAACTAAATCCAGAGGAAGCGGAAATACAATGGTTGAGTTTTTCTCTGTGGCGATTTCAGAAAGAGTGCTTAAAAATCTGAGCTGAAGGGCCTGCGGGTTTTTTGAAATGATATCCGCAGCTTTGAGGAGCTTATCCGAAGCTTGAAACTCTCCTTCAGCATGTATGACTTTAGCCCTTCTTTCTCGTTCTGCCTCAGCTTGTCTGGCTATGGCCCGGATCATGTTTTCAGGCAGGTCCACATGTTTGGTCTCAACCAGTTGGACTTTGATTCCCCATGGGTCTGTGTGTTTGTCAATGATTTCTTGAAGCTGGTTGTTCAGCTTTTCTCTTTCAGAAAGAATTTCATCAAGATCACTTTCTCCAAGAACACTGCGAAGAGTTGTTTGAGCGAGCTGAGAGGTGGCAAACAGATAATCTTGGACAGCTAGGACTGCTTTTTGAGGGTCCATGACACGGAAATACACCACAGCGTTTACTTTGACCGATACATTGTCTTTGGTGATGATATCTTGTGCAGGGATGTCCATGGTCACAATACGAAGACTGACTCTGACCATTTTATCAATGGGAGGAAAAACCAGAATCAATCCTGGGCCTTTGGGTTTGCTCAGAACACGGCCCAATCGAAAGACAACACCTCTCTCATATTCTTTGAGAATTTTTATGGCATTCAGCACATAGAGCACAAGAATTCCGATGATAATAGCCGGAACTGTTATCATTTTTACCCTCCTTTATATCATCTATTTTTTGTTTTTTTTACTTTGATTTTTAGGTTATTCAGAACTTCAATAACCTCTACTTTTGATCCTTTTGGGATGTCTTCAGCGGATTCCGCATTCCAGATCTCACCGGATACAAACACTTTTCCTTCTGGATTTAACCGGGTTGATGCGGTGCCGATTTCTCCGACCAGGCCCTCTTTTCCTGTGTAAACTTTTTTTACGTGGGCTCGCACAGCCAGGAATATCAAGAAAATGAATATCAGAGAAATACCCAGCGCCACAGGAATGATGAAGGTAAGGCTGGGCCTCAATTCAGGTATGGGAGCGTTGATAAGCATGATAGAACCTATGAGCATGGCAATGATACCTCCGATAGATAGAATACCATAACTCTGGACTTTTATCTCTAAAATAAATAATCCAATGGCTAAGAGAATCAAAAGAAGGCCCACATAATTTATAGGAAGTATCTGGAATGAAAATATAGCGAGAAGCAAGCAGATTCCTCCCAGAACTCCGGGCAGGATAGCACCAGGATTTGAAAATTCAAAATAGAGCCCTAGAAGTCCAACCATGAGTAAAATATAAGCAAGGTTTGGATTTGAAATCGTCAGTAAAAATTTTTGCCTCGGGGTCATGGGCAAATCAATGATGTCCTCTTCTTTAAGGGAGAGGACAATTTGGGATCCATCAAATCTATTGATTTTCTTCCCATCCAAATAATTGACGATCTCTTGTTCGTCTTTTGCAATAAAATCAATAAGATTTCCCTTATGCGCTTCCTTTTCTGTGTATGAGAGACTTTTACGGACAGCATCCTCAGCCATGGATATGTTTCTTCCTCTTTTTTCAGCGAGGCTTTTTATATAGGAGGCGGCATCTTGAGTTACTTTTTCAGCCATAGTTTCGTCCATGGATTGGCCGGTTATCGATACTCCCACTGGATGGGCTGCTCCGGTATTTGTTCCAGGGGCCATGATAAAGAGGTCACTTGCGATACCAATAAAAAAACCAGCAGAAGCAGCTCTGGCACCGCTTGGGCTGACAAAAGTAACGACAGGGACTTTGGAATCAAGGATTTTTTCAATGATTTCTCGCATGGAGGAATCAAGTCCACCTGGGGTGTTTAGTTTCATAATCAGCAGACTAGCGTTCTGCATCTCTGCTTTGTGGATAGAATTCCGGATATATTCTGATGTCACAGGGTGGATGGGAGCATCTACAGTGATTTTAAAAACAGAAGAGTAGGAAGAAAGGGTTAATATAAAAATGCTTAGGAATATAAGTAGAATTTTTTTCACTTTTTTCATTATAGAAAGGTAATTTTATCAAGTCAATAATTTGTCTTGACTTTTTATTTTCAATATTTAATCATTTAATACACTAGAAATAAGGAGAATTGAAGAGTCAATGATTAAAAAGGATATTGTTCAAAGAATAGAAGAGAATGGTGGACTCAGTCGAAGTGATTCCTTATTTATTGTTGACTCTATATTGAATCATATGAAAGAATCCTTGAAAAGAGGGGAAAAAATCGAGATAAGGGGATTCGCCAGTCTTAAAGTAGTTCCAAAGAAGACAGGTTATGGAAGAGATATCCAGAGAAATAAACAGATAAAGATTGAAAAGGGAAAGAGAATCAAGTTCAAGCCTGGACAGGATCTCAAAGTTCTCGACTGATCCAGGTCATTCCTAAAATAAGGGAAAAGGGGAAAGGTAAAAATAATTTGAAGTGCTTTATTTAACATTTCTCATTTCACATTTTACACTTCATATATTTCATGAATGACCAGGATGTCTGACCCACGAACGAGGGGAGTTACGGAGGCGCCGAGAAAAACAAAGAGGAATGGCATAAAAAATCTGAAGTAAGCGGCAGTCATACTTGAATTTCATCTCATTCTTTGATTGAAGAATTTACTTACCTGTATTATTATGAGAAAAACTGGAGATGATATGAGCAAATACAAAATAAAGCCTCTCTGGCCGAAAAAAATAAATACTTATCCTTTAAAATCACGGAAAAGCAAGGTTTTTTATAAAGATTTTGCAGAAAGATTTAACCCGGACAAATCATTCCAAAAATTTATCCAGAGCCTTCCTAATATGTTAGCTGGTCAAGATTTCAAGAACTTTTTGTTTCTGATAAAGGAGGCAAGGAAAACAAACAAACCCATTATTTTTTCAATGGGCGCTCATTTGATAAAAGTCGGATTGAATCCTTTGATCATAGATCTCATGGAAGTCAATGCTATCAGTGCTCTGGCTATGAACGGAGCTGGAATCATCCATGATTTTGAGATCGCCTTTGCTGGGAAGACCTCAGAAAATGTCAGCACTCAAATAAAAACAGGTGATTTTGGGATGGCCAAAGAAACCGGAGAAATTCTCAATAAGGCTATAAATCAAGGGAGCAAGGAGAACATAGGATTGGGGGAGTCAGTAGGGAAAACGATATTTTACTCTGACTTTCCTTATAAAAATTTAAGCCTGTTGTATTCCGCCTATAAACTTAATATTCCTGTGACTGTTCATGTGGGCTTGGGAACGGATATCATTCATTTTCATCCCAATGTAAGGGGAGAAGCTATTGGAAAAACATCTATGCATGATTTCTTTCTTTTCTGTTCATTAATCGAACAAATTGAAGGAGGGGGAGTTTACATCAATATTGGATCTGCTGTTGTGATGCCAGAAGTATTTCTTAAAGCTGTGTCTTATATAAGAAATAAAGGGACAACACTGGATAAATTTTACACAGCTGTGTTTGATTTTAATTCCCATTACAGACCATCACAAAACATCATCAAAAGACCTTTTAAAGAGGGAAAAGGGAAAGGATTTTATTTTATTGGTCATCATGAGATAATGATTCCCCTGTTAACAGCTGCCATAAAGTCCATCAACTTATCAGAAGAAAATAATCCATAACAAGGTTTCTGTAGGTTTTTTCAGCCTGCTCTAGTGTAGAAGAGATATCTCCTGAAGTGTCTATCAAATAATCCGCATATTTTTTCTTTTTTTCAAGGGGCACTTGAGAGCGTATTTTTTTCCTTGCTTCCTGTTCAGAGATCTGGTCTCTTTTCATCAGGCGTTTGATTTGCTCTTCTTGTCCGCAGTACACAATAATTATTTTGTCAAAATAATCAACAAATCCCGCTTCTATGGTTAAAGCGGCTTCAGATATAAAAATTTGAACATTTTTTTCTTGTTTCAGTTTGTTGATTAATTTTTTTCTTTTCTGGTTAACAAGAGGGTGTATTAGGGAGTTGAGGAATTTACGTTCTTTTTCATTTGAAAATACTATTTTTCCGAGTTTTGAGCGGCTTATTGTTTTGTTTTTGTTTAAGATTGATTCTCCAAAATGAGCGACAATTTTTTCCCAAGCTTCTTTCTCTGGCTCCATGAGAATATGAGCCTGCTCATCCGCATTAAAAACATAACACCCTAATTCTTCCAATGCCTCTGCCACTACAGATTTGCCTGTGGCAATGCCTCCGGTTAAAGCAGCTGTTAATATTTGATGATTCATGGGCTGAGCTTATTTCAAATTACGTATGTTGAGATTGTTTGCAAAAGTCTTTTTTGATCAATCAAGGAATTTGTATTCTTTGTCAAAATGGATCGCGATATTATTCTTCTTGTTTGTTTCTGCCTTTTCTATCCGCACTGTAGAACCAGATAATTCAATCTTTGTTTTTTTTCCTTGAGATAATTTAGATGGGATTTCTATGAAAAGGGTTAATCTTGTATCTATGGTTATTCCCGCATCCAGCCCTAAATATGCGCCCCCTGAGCTTATGTTTTCAATGTTTGTTTTTTCACTGAAGTCTTTTCCATTGGGTAGTTTCCCTTTGACTGTAGCTTTTAAAGGAAGGTCGAGCCTCCACTCTTTTCTGCGATTCAGAAGTATATCAGTGCTGTCATCTTTTTGTTTTTTTGGTTTTGATTGTTTTGTCATGGTTGCCTCTCGAAAAGAATAAAATAACTTAGAATAGAGCGGAGTTAATGGCATATAAAGCGAGCTGCAGTCTGCTGTGTGTTCCGAGTTTTGCATAAATACTTTTGATGTGCGACCTGACTGTATTTTTACTGATAAACATATCATTGGCTATTTCTTCATTGCTCTTTCCCTGCCCGATATGTCTCAGTACCTTAAATTCAGTAGGTGTGAGTTGATCTAGTGTTTTTTCTTTTAAGTCTCTTCCCACAACTGATATGATTCGGTCCATAATGCTGCTCATTTTATCTCTAGGGAGCCAAATTTCTTCTCTGTAGATGCTTCTGGCAGCATCCGCTAATTGACCTGATGGTTCATTCAAGTCAAAATATCCCCTGACTCCTGCGTTCATAAGACCCACGATTTCTTCCTGAGGAGGAATATTTCCGATGAGCATCAGCTTGGATTTCTTTTTGTCACCGGTTATGTCTTTGACGGCTTTGCAGATTTCTTTTAAATTAGGGAGAGGATCAGAGTTTGAAAAAAGAATTACATCAGGGTTTTTTGCCTTTATGGAACTCAATAATGAGTCTATGGTGGTTTTCTCTATTCCGATGACCTTGATTTCAGGTCCTTTTTCCAAAGCTTTTAATATCCCGGATAGGATTAAATCCGATGTGCAAAAGACCAAAACATTTATCTTTTTTTCTGAGGATTCCGATTTATTTTTTTCCATGGCAGGAGTGTTTCTAACCCCTTTATTAAAGTGAATTTATCAACATAAATTTGGGAATATGTTAACCAATCAAAATATTTATGTCAAGATAATAACCCTGGATTATCAATAAAATATGTGAAAGGGGAAAAGGGAAATGTAAAATGTGGGGATTGGTTTTCACATTTCACTTTTCCCATTTTACCTTTCACTTTTAATCTTGCCTAAATTTTGAAAGATAAATTTTTTATTGTTATGCAAAAAGCTTGGATGGAGAATGATCCAGAGTAAAATTTGTGAATTCAGAGGTTAATTTGATTTTTGGATGCGGAAATTTTTGTTTAATTTAAGGAAGATACTTTGCTCACCATGGTTGTTTGAATCTTTAACCGCCTTTATGACTTCTCCTGAGACAGTAAGCTTTAACGGAGAACCCAGAACCAAAGTTTTTGGAATGAGAAGAAAAGCTTTGAGTTTTGTTCCAATGAGAACCCGCGTTTTCAATTCAAATACAGCTTTTTCAGAACTGATCTCTTTAGTGGATGTTTTCTCCTTGAATTTTATCCCTTTGGCATCATTCCCTTGAACATGGGCATCTAAAGAGAGTGAAAAGCATTCTTCTTTATTCTCCATTTTTGATGAACCTGGAGAGGGAGCTTGTATCATAATTTATTTGCATTCATCGATCAGGTATTGATTGTCGAAACGAAGCGATACTCGAGATTTAGAACTTTGTTCTGCCCCTTCTTCAATAAATATTACTTTTCCTTTGATGATCATTTTAAGATCTTTGTTTTCTTTAAGTTTAGGAGGAAGGTCAATGGTTAATCTGAGTGAAGAATCATGAGCTACAGGAGTGTTCAACCAAAATGAGGAGCCGCTGGGACTGATGTATGATAAAATTGTTTTTTCTGAAAATCTATTTCCGGTTCTATCTGTTCCTTCTACCACTGTAGAGAGGGGCAGTTTAAATCCTTTTTCTTTCAGAAAGTCATCAGTTGTCCCGGCCTTGATTGTTCTTTTCGTCATCATCGCTTCCTTTAATAAAAAACTTGTGCATAAGATGCCACATCAAAATAGAGAAAACAATCACCTTTATGGATGAATTTAGGGGGTGAAATTTTTAACCTTATGATTTTATCCTGGCTGTTAGCTTGACAAAATGTGTCACTGCCGATAGAATGACCCCAAAAAAATCGGAGAAATCATTGAAAGATAATCACCGTTTTGTGCAAAAAATAACTCCAAAAAGTTCGGATTTTTCTAAGTGGTATGTGGAGGTCATCCGTAAAGCTGAGCTCGCTGATTATGCTCCTATGAAAGGAATGATGGTGATCAGGCCCTATGGGTACGCAATATGGGAGAATATCAAAGCCCTTCTGGATAAAAGAATTAAGGAAACAGGACATAAGAATGCTTATTTTCCATTGTTTATTCCAGAAAGCTTTTTAAGAAAGGAAACAGAGCACTTGGAGGGTTTTTCTCCGGAAGTAGCTTGGGTAACCCACGGTGGAGATGATGAGCTTGAAGAAAGACTCGCTGTTCGGCCCACATCTGAAGCCATAATCGGAAATATGTATTCCAAATGGATCAATTCATACAGAGACCTTCCTGTTCTTATAAACCAATGGGCTAATATTGTGAGATGGGAAAAGGTAACCAGACCTTTCTTGCGCACTGCAGAATTTTTATGGCAGGAAGGTCATACCGCACATGAGACAAGACAAGAAGCAGAGGAAGAGACGCAAAAGATGCTTTCAGTTTATAAGAATTTTGTAGAGTCAGAATTGGCTATATCTGTTATTACTGGATTGAAAAGCGAAAGAGAAAAATTTGCAGGGGCCTCAGCTACATATTGTGTGGAGGCTTTAATGTCTGATAAAAAAGCATTACAAATGGGAACTTCACATTTTCTGGGGCAGCATTTTTCTAAGGTGTTTGACATCAAGTTTGAAGACAGAAACCAGAAGCTTCAATATGTCTGGCAGACTTCTTGGGGAGTTTCCACTAGGATGGTCGGGGCTTTGGTTATGGCTCATGGAGATGATTCAGGTCTTTGTTTTCCTCCTAGAGTAGCTCCTGTCCAGGTCATTATCATCCCCATATCAATCGGCGACTGGAAGAAAAAGGTCCTCCCTGTTGCTGAAAAGACAAAGCATGATTTGGAACAAAAAGGATTAAGAGTCGAACTGGATGCCAGAGAGCAGTTTACTCCTGGATGGAAGTTTTCAGAGTGGGAAATGAAAGGGGTTCCCTTAAGGTTGGAAATAGGGCCAAGAGATGTTAAAAACAAGAATGCGGTGTTAGTCAGGCGTGATAATAGAAAAAAACAGGTGGTTGCGCAGGCAGAGTTGATTGGACAGGTAGAAATGGTATTAAACAATATCCAAAAAAAGATGTTTGATAAGTCGTTGAAATTTCGGGAAGATAACACTCATGAAGTGGAAAATTATCAGGATTTCAAATCCATTATGAAGTCTGACATGGGTTTTATCAAGGCTTTTTGGTGTGGGAATCCTGAATGTGAGGCAAAGGTCAAAGAGGAGACCAAGGCCACCATAAGAGCGGTAGCAGACCAAAAAGAGCAGGGGAAATGTGTGTTCTGCGGAAAAGATGCCGAGAGAGTTGTTTATTTTGCTAAAGCCTACTAACACGATGAAATGTGAAATGGGGGGTGGTTTTCACCTTTTACATTTCACCTTTCCCATTTCACCTTATACATTTCACCATATTTTAATTTGATATTTTGAGAATAAGAATTTATATTAAGAATAGAGAGATATCCCAGAAAAACGGATCCATTCAGATATGAGCAGAATAAATTTCAGAAAGAAACGTAGCCAAATGGTGGAGATGCAGCTTAAGGCTAGGGGAATTAAGGATAGTCGAGTTTTAAAAGCCATGGAAAAGGTCAAAAGGCATGAATTTGTCCCTGATGATTTGAAACCTAATGCTTATGATGATGAACCACTTCCTATTGGAAGCGGTCAGACCATTTCACAACCTTATATCGTGGCTTATATGACTGAAGCCTTGAGATTGAAACAAGGAGAAAAAGTCCTTGAAATAGGGACAGGTTCTGGATATCAGACGGCTGTGTTGGCTGAGTTGGCAGATAAGGTTTATACTGTGGAGGTGTATGAAGAATTGGTAGAAAAAGCTCAGTATATCCTCAAAGAATTAGGTTACACTAATATAGAATACAGAATAGGAGATGGAACATTAGGGTGGGAACAGCACGGACCTTATGACGCGATTATGGTAACTGCTGCTCCGGCTAAAACTCCTGATTCCCTTAAAGAACAGCTTAAAACTGGGGGAAGAATGGTCATCCCAGTAGGACAGACCTTTCAAAATCTTTATTTGTATGAAAAATCAGATGAAAAAATCAAAAGAAAAAAGCTTCTTCCCGTGCGTTTCGTTCCTTTGGTGTCTGTACAATGAAGCATGGTATAGTATAATTTCGGAAAGTTATGAAAGAGACAGAAAACAGGATTTTAAGGGCAATATTATGACAGGCGCAGCTTCACAGATTATAGGGGTGTTGCTGGTGATGCTGAATTTTATTTTTCCCTCAGAGGAATACACACAAGTATTTTTGCCGGGAGGAGAAGTCATTTATGCTGAACTCGCTGTAACAGAACAGGAAAGACAATTAGGGCTTATGTTCCGCCAAGGCATAAATCCTGACCAGGGAATGTTGTTTGTTTTTGAAAGGGAAGGGATTCATTCTTTTTGGATGAAAAACATGGAATTTCCCATCGACATCATATGGCTTGACAAGGACAAAAGGATTGTCCACATAGAAAAGAACGTTCCTCCCTGTGGGACTGAGGACTGTCCTTCCTATGCTCCTCCTATTCCCTCAAAATATGTTCTGGAAATAAAAAATGGGTTTTCTGAGGAATTTGATTTAAAACTGTATGACAGGATTGAATTTATTCTGGATCAGTAATTTTTCCGGTTCTTTTATTCCAATACTCTTTTGCTTTCCAGCATGAAACATCAGGGAAATCCAAATTTCATTGAAACCAAGGTTAGGATATGAGTTGTTTCAATTCTCTAGCCGCGTTTGTTGATGCGTCTTTATTTCCCAGTAGTTTTTTTATCTTTTTGAATTCATCAATCATTTCATCTTGAATTTCAAAAGAGTCAAGTATTTTTGAGGCTTGCTCAAATACGGACTTTGGATTAAAGTCTTTCTGAATCAGTTCAGGGATAACCTTTTTTTCGGCGATGATATTCACAATACTGAAATTTTTTATTTTTATGAATTTTTTTCCGAGTAAATATGAAAGAGGAGAGATCCGATAAAATGAAATCAAGGGAGTTTCCAGAAGGGCTGCTTCCAAATTGGCGGTTCCGCAGGCAGAAAGAACAAGGTCACTGTAGGCGACTGATTCGTATCCGTCTTGTTTCAATATTTTAATCGAAGAGGAATGGTCTTTTAAATAACTTTCCACAACCATTTTTTCTATGTTGTCAGAAAGTTTCAGAAAAAATTGACAGTTATATTTTTTTTTGATCCTGTTTATGGCTTTGATAAGTATGGGCAGGTGAAACTTAACTTCGCTCTTACGACTTCCTGGGAGCAGAGTGATGAGTCTTTTTGTATTGTTTATCCCATATTTTTGGAAGAACTGCTGCCTGGACAGAGAAACCCGAGCCTTTTTAACCAGAGGGTGCCCGATAAAAGCAGCAGGTATGTGCTGATTTCTATATATTTTTTCCTCAAAAGGGAAAATGAGCATCATCTTGTTTATTCGTTTTTGTATGGTTTTAAGCCTGTTTTTCCTCCAAGCCCAGACAGTGGGCCCGATATAATACAAAATCGGGATGGATAACTTGTTTAATTTTTTGGCTACTCTAAGATTAAAATCAGGAGAATCGATAAGCACTGCAGCAACAGAGTTTCTTTTTTTTGTTTCTTTTATCACTTCATTTAAGACTCTCAGTATTCGAGGAATATAGAAAACGATTTCAAACAATCCTATGAATGAAAGGTCTTGAATTGAGAATAAAAGTTCCACTCCTTGTTTCTTCATCTGCTTTCCTCCGATTCCATAGAAGTGGACCGAAGGATGAACTTTTTGAAATTTTTGAACAAGGTCTGCTCCATAGTTTTCTGCTGAGCTTTCACAGGCAATGATCAGAATAGGATCCCTTTTCATTTTTTTCTCTGATTAAAGTATACGATTTCAGGAACAGCATCATGACTCTGGCCGTAATAAAAGAGCCAACGGTCATAAGTATTTTGTCCTCTGACTACTTTTTTTGATTCTTTATATGCTTTGCTCACCACTCCTATGATTTGTGGATTATCTATGGAATCTAAATCATTCTGAGAGGCTATCATCACTTTCTGAGAGGAAGAGTTGCCATGTGAGGATACTTCAGGATAAAGAAGGACCACATTCCACTCTCCTGTTTTTGTCATAGGGTCTTTATACAGTCTGCGGATACACTTTTCCTCAAGCAATTGCTTGAGGTTTTGGGGAAAAGCTCCTGGGTTTTTCTTCTGGAATATTCGTATGGCTTCCACATATTGATTTCCCCTGAATAAAAGTTCTTCTTCTTTTTCCCTCTGGATCTGGGTCCGCCAAACTGGAGTAGCAACCATCAGTCCTATCAATAAAACAGATACCGCGAATAAGAGTATCAGCATCATATAACCGGATTCATTTGTTTTTCTGGAATTTGGAATAATATTGATGAGAAACCGAGAAATTTTTAGGGAAGATTTTTTCATGTTTGATTCCCTGGATCTACCAGGTGTTATAAGGAGCTCCGTCAAGGCTTATTTCTTCGGAACCTGAATGCACATCTTCCACCCCTGGCGTCTCTCCATTGAGAAACTCCTCTTCAGTGAGGATTTCCTTGACTTCGATCCATGTTTCAGCTGACTTTGTGATAGGGTCTTTTGGGATTTTCATTAAATATTCCTCTTCGACCAAGGTTTCTAAAGATTCGGGATATTTTCCTTTATCTGTGCAGTATTGATTGAGCAGTTTTCTCATGATGAAAAGGTTTTCTTTTAAAGTGGCCTCTCTTGCTCTTTTTACTGCATATTTAAACTGAGGAATTCCCATAGCCACAAGGATTCCTATGAGTGTGAACACGATCATCACTTCAATCAGAGTGAAACCCTTTCTCATGGACTGATATTCTCTCCCCTCAAATTTTTTGATTCGGTTATTTACAAATCTTTTTTTACCAGTCTCTGTATTTTGTTCCGTCAATGGCTTTTCCCATGCTTTTTGAGTAGACATCATAAACGTTTTCTCCGCCCCAAGAATCTGAATCATAATCGTCCTGATATGACCTTAATCCCCATTCCCCGCTTTTTATCATTGGATCTTTGGGGATGCGCCTTAAAAATTTCTTAATTTTTTTTGTTTCCTCATCACTGCTGTTTGATTTTAATTCAACTCCTATAATCAATGTCTCAAGATCAGGGGGATAACCATGTGTTTCTTCTTCGGATTCAATTTTATTTTCATCAGAAAGCCTTTTGTATTCATCAATGGCTTCTCTTATCAAACGAAGATTTCGACGGAGTTCAACTTCTTTTTGGCGCTTTACGGCAATTTTTGCTAAGGGAATAGTGGCTGTTGCGAGAATAGAACAAATAGTCAGTGTGACCAGCATCTCAACCAGAGTGAAACCCTTTTTTTCCCTGAAACAACGTATCATCATTCAAAACCAGTCTTATGAGTTATCCTGACCTATTCATAAAAAAATGGCGATGTTTATATTATTAATTTATTTTCAGCGATATGCAAGATTATTACAAAAATGATAATTGAAACTATTTTCCTGCTCATCGCCCGGCTTCGCCGGATTCCCTCAAAAAACTCATCAGAAGGCTAAATCTTTAATGTCGCTTCAGCCATACCTGAATTTCTTTAAACTCTCTATTGCCTCGACTCGTGAATAATCCAGGTTATTAGAACCGGTCTTTTTTTCTATTTTTATTTTTAAAACGGGGTTTTCTATAATCTTTGTGTTTTTTGCTCTTATTGCTGTTTTTTGCAGGCTCTAAAGCTTTCTTACTCAAACGAACTCTATTTTTCTCGTCTATAGCAATGACTTTGACTTTGATGGTCTGTCCGAGTTTCAGCACATCCCGTATGTTTTTAATGTGTCTATGGGAAATTTCAGATATATGAAGGAGACCATCTGCATTGGGAAGAATCTGTACAAAGGCTCCATAATCCTCTATCCTCACTATTTTCCCTTCATACACCTTTCCCTCTTCAGGTTCTTCTGTGATGTCTTTGATCATCTTTTCTGCTTTTTTTACGGCTTCCATATCAGGTGAGGCAATGGTTATTTTTCCAGCTTCTTCTATATCTACTTTTGTGTTTGTTTCGGAGATGATCTTTTTTATGTTTTTCCCTGAAGGGCCTATCACATCTCCCACTTTAGAGGGATTTATGTAGAGGTGGACAATACGAGGAGCATAGGGCGAAATATTTGGGCGGGACATAGGAAGAGCCTCTTTCATTTTGTTCAGAACTTTGATTCTAGCTTCCTTGGCTTTTTTTAATCCTTGTTCAAGGACATGGAGAGGCAGATAAGGAATTTTTAGGTCCATTTGAATGGCTGTAATGCCTTTTTCTGTACCGGCTACCTTAAGGTCCATGTCGCCCAAATGGTCTTCCAATCCTGCGATATCTGATAAAAGCATGTATTGATCATCTTGAGAAATCAGACCTACAGCGATTCCAGCAACAGTCATAGACAGAGGAACACCAGCGTCCATTAAGGCAAGAACCCCTCCACATATAGTGGCCATAGAAGAAGAACCGTTTGATTCTAGAATGTCAGAAACCAGCCTTATGGTATAGGGAAAGTTTTCCTCATCTTTGGGAACTGAGCACAGGATTGCTTTTTCCGCGACAGCTCCATGTCCTATTTCTCTTCTTCCTGGACCTCTTAAAAACGCCACCTCACCAACACTAAAAGGAGGAAAATTGTAATGGACCATAAATTTTTTTTCACTTTCCTCGCCTAAGCCGTCAATGGTTTGAGTGTCTTCAAAAGTCCCCAGAGTTACGGTGCAAAGACTCTGTGTTTCACCCCTTGTGAATAGAGCAGATCCATGGGTCCGGGGTAGAATTCCTGTCTCTATGGAGATCGGTCTTATTTCATCCAATTGTCTTTTATCAGGCCTGATTTTTTCCTCTATGATGGATGATCGAACCCAATCTTTCAGGATTTCATTAAAAATGTCTTTTGTTTCATTGATTTTGTTTTCATCATCTTCAGGGATCTCATCCAATAAAGAATTTATTAAATGATCAAGTCTTTTTTTTCTTTCTTTCTGATTTTTTGCTCGGACCGCCTCCTTAAGAGGGGAGAGAATTTTTTGTTTTATGGAATCATATTCTGATTGATCGATGGTTTTAGGAGGAACTTCTTGTTTTTGTATGTCAAGTTTGTTGAAAAGCTCTTTTTGAGCATTGATGATTCTTTTTATGGGTTCTTGTGCCACTCTACAGGCTTCTACTATTTTCTCCTCACTCACTTGACTTGCACCTGCCTCTATCACCACAATGCCTTTTTCATTGCCCACAACGACCATGTCTAAAGGACACTCATCGATTTCACTTTTGGGAGGATTGACGGTCAATTTCCCGTCAATAAGTCCTATTTTGACTGCTCCCAGAGGAGAAGTGAAAGGGATATTTGAAAAATAAAGTGCCACAGAAGCCCCGATTATCCCAAGAGTATCGGCTTCATTTTCAATATCTGCTGAGAGAAGCCTTGCTATGACTTGGGTTTCGTTAAAATAGTTTTCTGGGAACAATGGACGTATAGGTCTATCAATAAGCCGGCTTAAAAGGATTTCTCTGTCAGTAGGCCTGCCTTCACGTTTGAAGAATCCCCCTGGGAATTTTCCTGCGGCATATGTGTGTTCTCTATAATCAACAATAAGGGGGAGGAAAGACTTGCTTTCCTCTTTTCCCTTTTTTGCACATGCGGAGACAAAAAGCACAGTGTCTCCATATCGAAGAACAGCTGAACCATCTGCTTGCCTAGCGAGCTTGTTGATTTCAATATTTAATGGACGTCCCCCGATTTCAAGATTTATTTTGTGATATGACATGACTTTCCTTTGTGTAACTTTTATTTTCTTATTTTCAGCTTTTTAATGACTTTATTATAACGGTTGATGTCTTTATCCTTTAAGTAATTGAGAAGGTTTTTTCTCTGACCTACTAATTTGAGAAGGCCTTGTTTTGAATGGAAATCCTTTTTATGGGTTGAAAAATGTTTGGTGAGATAATTAATGCGGTTTGTGATCAAGGCGATCTGGACTTCCGGAGAACCGGTGTCTTTGGAATTTATTTTATATTCTTCTATTATTTTTGTTTTTTCTTGTTTGTCCAGCACAGGTAATTCCTCCTTGAAATTTGGACTTTATACTAACAGATAATGCCATAAATGTAAATATTTTTGATATTTGCTATTTTTGTTTTTTGGAGGATTTTTCTTTTTTTGGAGAAGTCAGTATTTCTTTGCGTCTGAGAAGGTGTTGGGCATATTTGGACGTGAGTCCTCCCATTTTTTCTTCTATAAATTTTAATTTTGCTTCAACTTCAGAAAGTGTCATCTTGTTGACCTTTTTTTTCTTAGGAGGGAGGGTTTCTTTTTTTTCTTCCTCTGGGGCTTTTTCTTTTTTTGGAGGTTCCTTTTCTTCTTTCTTTTTTTCATCATCTTTTTTTTCAGGTTTTTCCTCTTTCTCTTGTTTGGTTTCTTGCTTTGCTTTTTTATCAGGCTTTTTCTCTTTTTTCTCTTTTTTCTCTTTTTTTTCTTCTTTTTTCTTCTTTGAAGGCTTTTCTTTTTCAGGTTCTTTGTTTTTTTCTTTCTCTTTTTTGATTTGCTTTTTTTCTTTTTTCTCTTGAGTTTGCTTTTTTTCTTTTTTTTCTTCCTTCTTTTCCTCTTTATTCATCTCAGATTCAAATCCTCCTTGATGTTTTGAATGATTCTTTTTTTATTTTAAAATGGTAGTTTAGGATAACAAAAATTCAAATAAAAATAAATACCTTATTCTGGACTATCAATAAGAAATCATTTATATTCTTCTCACAATGTACTTAATGTATTCGTTTCTCCTTTCTATTGCCTTAGGAATCTATTTCCCTATTTACTTGATAAAATTAAGAATAGCTAAGAAAGAAAGACTTCATATTTCAGATCGATTGGGCCTTCATATTCCTATTCCAAGAGGGAAAGGAAAGTCAATATGGTTTCATGCTGTTTCTGTAGGAGAGGTGATGTCTTTACAAAATCTTATCCAGAAGGTCAAACAGACTCACCCTGATTGGATAATTTATTTTTCGACTTTGACCAATTCAGGTTACAAGGTTGCAGAGAGAAAACTAGAAAATATTGATGAACTCTTTTACCTTCCCTTTGACTTCAGGTTTATTGTCAGAAGGTTTTTTAAATTGTTAAAGCCAACTCTATTTGTTCTCACTGAGTCTGAATTTTGGCCTAATCTTATAAGAGAGGCCCATAAATATACAGGAGGAGTGGTCCTTATTAACGGAAGGATTTCATCCTGTTCTTATAAGAGATATATTTATTTAAAAATGTTCATGAAAAAGATATTGGCTAATATTGACCTTTTTTTGATGCAGACTGAACAAGATCGCGTGAGGCTGGAAAAAATTGCTGCCTGTCCTCATCGAATCAAAACAGCTGGGAACTTAAAAGCTGAAATCAGTTTAAAAGAAATGGCAGATGATGATGTTGTCCGTTTGAAAAGAGAAATTAATATCGCGGAACATTTCAAAACAGTTGTGGCGGGAAGCACCAGAAAGGGAGAGGATAAAATTCTGCTTACTGCATTTTCAAAGGCTTTAAAGAAAAGGAAAGACATCAGATTTATCATAGCTCCTCGTCATATGGATAGAGTGTGTGAGATAAGGGACTATTGCGATGAATTGGGTTTGAAAGCAACGAGGAAGACCCATCTCACCAATGAAGAACAATGGGATGTACTGATACTTGATACCATAGGAGAACTTGCTCGGATTTATGCGGTGGCAGATAGTGCTTTTATAGGGGGAAGTTTGATTCCTTGGGGAGGACAGAATCTTCTCGAGCCTGCTTATTACAGCAAACCTATATTTTTTGGGCCCCATATGGATAACTTTGCCTATTTTGCTGATGTGTTTGTTAAAGAGGGTGGAGCCAAAATAATCCATAATGAAAATGACTTGATAAGTGTTTTTATTATGAGAGATGAAAATAGGCTTCGCAGCATGGGGGAAAGAGCAAAGGAAATATTGAATTCACTTCAAGGGGCAACCAAGAAAACGCTTCAATCTATTGAAAAAATGATGGATTAAAGGTTTTTACGTCGAGATTCGATTGTTTTAAGGGGGAGTGATTTTTTTAAATATTTCAGGGGGCAGAGGTTTTACTTTAGCCTTCTGATCTGTGGCCACGTGCACAGTGTATCCTTCTGCTGCCATATGTTTTTTTTGTATGGATAAGATTTTATAATCAAAGATAATTTTCTTAGGAGATGCTTGTCTTAGAGAAACTCGGATTAAAAACTCTTCATCATATCTTAAGGGTTTCTTGTATCTGCAGAAAGATTCAACGACTACCAGGAAATATCCTTTTTTTTCAATATCCCGGTATGAGATCCCTTTTTTTCTGCAGAATTCTGTTCTTCCGATTTCAAACCATTCAAAATAGTGTTTGTTGTGGGCTACTCCCATCTGATCTGTTTCAGAGTAGCGAACCCTTTCTTTGGTCTCTATAAATGATTTTTTTTTAGGGGAAGAGGAACCTTTGTTAAAAGGATGTTCCCAGTTTAGAGATTTCATCTTTGTAGTATTTCCGGAATAAAATTTCCCATTCTCTGCTGCCTTCTTTTATGGTCTTTTTTTGGGATTCGATTTTTTTTATAGCCTTTTTTTCTAATAATTCATAGAGCTTTAATTCATTCTCAATGCTTTTTACAATAGAAAGCCTGACCTCGTTTGGTTCATCAAGAAAATTGACATTATCATCTTCAAAAATAGATTCCATTATAATACGGGAGAGATAGTTAATTTTTTCTCTAGATAATCTTACGCTCATAAGACAATATTCTTTTCTTTGGCTAATTTGTTTTTTATCATGCGGAACAGGGTTTGATACTCGATGTTTTCACTGCGAATTTTTTCTCTGTGTTTGTTGAGGATTTGTCTTACTTCTTGATCTAATTTTTCTTCTATTTGAAATTCTTGAAGTATTATTTCCTGAACATATTCAACCAGAGAGTTTTTATCCTTTATTTTGATTTTATTATCTTTAATCAGATTTTTTACAATGAAAAATCCCATATGGTCTATTTCATTCTTACTTAATCTCATATCTAAACTAAAATACAATATATCGGGCTAAAATTCAAGACTTGTATGAGGATAGAATTCAAAAAGTTGGATTTTATGAGTTGAGTGATTATCCTGAGTACAGAAAGTCTTTTATTTCTGTTGATCTTTGGGGGTTTTGTTTTCTTTTGACGAAAAATACAAGGAAAATATAAACCCACCCAAACAAAGGCAAAAAATAGTGATCATAAAGATTAAAGCTTCTATTTTCATTTTTTTCTCGAGAGTTTTTTGGAGATTATTTTATTAAAACTGAGAAAGACAATAAGTGCTATGGTCCATTGAAAAAGTACTGTTCCTAAGGTCGTTTGGGAAAACACTTTATACCAATTTTCAGGGTTGCTGGAGTAGCTATCCCAAAACCACCATCCCAACATAGCAATAAGCTGTATGGGAAGTATGAATGTAACCAAAAAATCAAATCCTTTTCCAAGTCGAAACCGACTTTTAGAGGGAGGCATGATTTTTTCACGGAATTTTTTAGGCCCGGTTTTAAGCACAAGAAAGATGAAAAAAGCTCCGCTCACAATAAGCCCCATTCCCCAAACCCAGTCTTGATTGTTAAAAAAACCAATGCTTATGGCTGAAGGCAGACCAAGGGCAAAGCAGCTGAGTCCCACTATGGACACTGCTTTTTTTCTAGAGAGTCCAGAGTCCATAAAAATGCGGGTTATGAGTTCTAGTTGGGATATGAGAGAAGAAAAAGCAGCGAAGCAGAGAGCCAGAAAGAACAAGGCAAGGAAAAAAGAGCCGGAAGGTATTTTGGAGAATAGGTTGGGTATCCAAATAAAAGTGAGTCCCACATTATCTGTTTTCATGACATCCAGGACCTTTTCTTGAGCCATGTTTTGCCCTGCGAAAAATGAAAACACAGTGGGTATGATGGTGACAGCAGCCAGCAGGGAGGCAAAATAATCCCCAAATCCTAAAGTGGCGGAGGTGAGGATTGGGTTTTCCTTTTTTCGACTGTAAACCGCATAAGTAAGCATAAGTCCCCAGCCAGCTCCAGTAGACCATGCAGCTTGGCTTAACGCATTGATCCATATTTCTAGATCGCCCAATTTTGATAAGTTTGGAGAAAAAAGAAAGTTTAATCCTTTAAAGGCTTCTGGTAACGTCAGGGCTCTTATACAGGCAATTATCAACAGAATGAACAGGGAGGGTATCAAGAATTTATTGGCTCTTTCTATTCCCCTAGTCACTCCAAAAAAGATGATCAAGGCTCCTATGAGAATGGCAAAAAAATGAAAACCAACCGGTTCCCAAGAAGAAGAAAAATTGTGCCAGAAATCCAAGGGTTTCTTATGAATGAGCCCTCCAAAGCATGTGGCAAAAAAATATTTGATGCACCAACCTGTCACCACAGTATAGTAGAATGTTATGGCAGCAGTAACAAAAGCCACAAAAGTCCCCATCCACGCAAAGTTATCACCGATCATGTCCATGAATGAACCGATAACACCCCGTCTAGTCTTCTTTCCGATGGAAAGTTCGATAATAAGCAGCGGCATAGCCCATATAAAAAGGAATAATACCCAGGCTATCATAAAAGCGCCGCTTCCATATTGAGCAACAATTCTGGGAAAACGCCATAAATTTCCCGTACCCACAGCCATCCCCAAACCGGCAAACACAATTCCCCAGCGAGAAAATGACTCTCTATTTTGCATAGTATTCTCCTTTGCTGCCCAGATTTTTAGATTCAGTATCAATCACTGTAAAGGGATGAAGTTCTCCTTTGATTTGATTTTTCGTGGCTAAAGCGACGAGCTTTCCCCTGGGCGTGAAAAGGCGGAATATTTGTTTGGTTCCAGATAGATTGTCTTTTATGTTTGATCCCATATGAAAACGAATGTTTGATATATCTTCAGGTTTTATAGGGGCTCCATTTCTTGCTTTGGAAGCTCCTGTTTCTGACAGTATGATTTTTGGAAATTGGGGGAGCAGTTCTTCAAGGGGAATCAAAAAATCATTGATTTTATTTTTGTGAGTCATTGAGGATATTTGGTCGATAGTAAAGCTTTCATTGATACTGAAATCGCTGATATGGGTTCTTTTTAAGGCTGAAAGGTGTCCTCCACATCCTGTTTTTTCTCCTACTTCATGGGCAAGGCTCCTGATGTAAGTTCCTGAAGAGCACTTAGTTTCAAAATCAATGAAAGGGGGATGATATTTCAATAAATTTAAGTAATATATTTTGATTTTATTGGGGGGCAAATTTATTCTTCTTTTTTCTCTTGCATGTTTGTACAAAGGTTTTCCTTTATATTTTTTTGCTGAAAAAGGAGGGGGAGTTTGTAGAATGTCACCCTTGAATGTTTTTATTATTCCTATGATTCTTTTTTCAGATGGAAATTCTGTGTTCTTTTCTGAGATGGATTTTCCATAAGAGTCATAAGTATCTGTAGAATATCCCAATTGAACCTGGCCTTTATATGTTTTGGTTAATTTCGAATAAAGAGAAAACAGTTTTGTTGCTTTTCCCACCCCTATAAGAATCAAACCTGTTGCCATAGGATCAAGAGTCCCAAAATGTCCCACTTTTTTTTGGTTTAATATTGCCCTGATTTTTTTTACGATATCATGCGAGGTTAAATCTTTTGGTTTGTTTGCCAGAATAATACCGTCCATGAGACCTGAAATACTTTTTTTATTGTGTGGAAAATTTATTTTTTTGTTCCTCTTTTTGAAGAATGCGGTTAACAACAGAAGGAATTTCCTTTGTCAATTTCTCGTAATTCCCGGTTATAGTAAATCCAGCAGCATGCATATGACCCCCTCCGGAAAATTTTTCAGCGATTTCCATGGCATTAACTTCCCCCTTTGTTCTTATACTGACTCTAAAGGTATTATTTTTCATCTGTTTAAAAAACAACACCACTTTGACGTCCTTAATGGAGCAGGCACAGGTGGTGATATCCTCTGTATCGATTTGTTTGAGTTTGAGTTCATCAAGGAACTTGGAGAACATGGTGATGATGGCAATTTTTCCCTTGTGTGTCATCTTAAGAGTGGATATCACTTTGCCGAGAAGCTTGATTTTTTCAGGGGGGTTGTTGTTGAATATCATTTCTGTCACTTCATAAGGAACCGCACCATGGTTGACCAGCTCATAACAGGTCTTAAAAGCATTCGCTTTTGTGTTTGAGAACTGGAATGAACCTGTGTCAGAAACAATGGCACTGTACAGCATAGTGGCTATTTTAGAATCAAACTGGATATTAAGCTTTTTCCCCAACTCATAGACCATGCAGGCAACTGCAGCCGCTTCTGGATCTACCCAATTGATATCAGCATAATAGTCATTGGAGTGATGGTGATCGATATTTATTTTATAGCATTCATTGATGTTTTTTTGTCCTGAGCGCATGACATTGGCGCATTCCAGAAGAATAATGATGTCAAAATCATCTGGTTTTATCTGGCCTCTATTGACCACTTCAACACCTGGGAAATTATTGAAAGGAAAGGGAATGAGATCCTTAATAAAAATAGAGATGTTTTTTCCCAGCTGTTTGGCCATTAAATAAAGTGCCGTACTTGTACATACAGAATCTCCATCAGGTCTTAAATGAGAGGTTATTGCTATGTTTTTACTTTCTTTTATTTTTTCGGCAATAAGAATTACAGGATTCTCATTCATTTTTATCTAGTTTGCTGAGTATTTCTTCCACTCTTTCATCATATTCCTGTAAGGGGTCTACCTTAAAAATGAGTAGGGGATTATACTTTAATTTTGCTCTTGAAGCAACTGCTTTTCTGAAAAATCCTTGTTTGGAATTGAGAAAGTCTATGATTTCTTTTTGTTTTGTTTTATCAAAGACGCTTATATACACATCAGCAGTCAAGAGATCTTTTCCTATTTCTATTCTGGTGATGCTGATCAAACTAGAATGGGAATCTTGAACTGCCTCCAAAATCAAACCACTCAGTATGTTTTTTAAGAGGCTTTCCACTTTCTTTTGTCTTCTTGATTTTTTGATTGCCATTGTTTTTCAAGAAATTTTGAGATAAGCCAGAGGAGATAAAGCCTTATAAATTTGATTTAAAAGAAATCTACTTCTTTATGAATAACCTCACCTTCTATGGCTTGTTCTGCTTCTTTTAAGATTTTGGTGAATACTTTTTCAATGATTGCCTGTTTATTATTGATTATCACCATTCCAATTTTAGTTCTCTGCCATTTGTGTTGATAATCAAGTTCTGCAAAAGAGACATTAAATTTCTTCTTCAAGCGATCCTGGTAGCTCTTAAGCCTTTGTCGTTTTTCTTTAAGAGAATGCGAATAAGGCAGGTAAATTTCTATGCCTAGGTAGCCAATAATCATTGAAATTTCATAAATCTACTTAGGAGAAGTTTTCTCTATAGAGTAAGCTTCTATAATATCTCCTTCCTTGATATCTTTAAAATTTTGGATATTGATTCCACATTCATATCCTTTTTTTATTTCATTGACATCCTTTTTTAAGTGTTTGAGGGAGGCGATTTTACCCTCATGTATGATTTCATTATCTCTCAATAGTTTTATTTTCGAATTTCGCTTGATTTCTCCGTCTTGAACAAGGCAGCCTGCGATTATTCCTGCTCCTCGTATCTTGAATATACGTTTTACTCTGGCTTTTCCTTGATAGATTTCTTTTTCTACAGGCTCGAGCATTCCTTTTAAAGCTTTCTTTATGTCATCTGTGAGTTCATATATGACATTGTAGGTTCTTATTTCTACATTTTCAGATGAAGCCAGTTCCTGAGTTTTTTTATTAGGCTTGGTATTATAGCCGATAATGATGGCATTTGCAGTGGAGGCAAGATTAACATCAGATTCACTTATTTTTCCCGTGGCTGAGTGTATAATATCTATTTTGACCTTATCAGTGCTCAAGCTAGGAAGTATGTGGTTGAGAACCTCTGCTGAACCATGAACATCTGTTTTTATGATAAGAGGCAGAGTTTTTGTCTCCTCTTCTTCCATATCTTTGAAAAGCTGATCTAGGGTAGGCCGCTCTTCTTTTTCCTCTTTTATTTCTTTGGTTTTAGATAGCCTGAAATTTGATATCTTTTTAGCTGTATCTAAGTCAGGCACAACCTGAAAAAAATCTCCGGCCATAGGAACATCACAAAAACCCAATATCTCCACAGGCATGGCAATCTCTGCTTGTTTCACGGTTTTTCCATTTTCATCAAACATGGCCCGGGCTTTACCATAGGTGGTTCCACAAACAAATATCTCTCCACGAGTAAGTTTTCCATGTTGAATAATGATGGTTGCCACAGGACCTTTGGAAGAGTCTAAACTGGCTTCCAAAACAATCCCCTGGGAAGGTACATTAGGATTTGCTTTGATTTCACTCATTTCACTGAGCAAAAGAATCATCTCCAGAAGCTCATCAAGATTGGTCTTTTTTTTGGCTGAAATTTCAACACAGATGGTATCTCCGTCCCAATCTTCTACCACTAAATTTTGTTCAGAGAGCTGCTTTTTGGTTCGATCTATATCGGCTTGCTCTCGATCGATTTTATTTATGGCCACGATAATAGGTACGTTGCCAGCTCGAGCATGGTTGATGGCTTCCTTGGTTTGAGGCATGACTCCATCATCAGCCGCTACCACGAGCACTACAATATCTGTTACTTTGGCTCCTCTAGACCTGAGTTGAGTGAACGCCTCATGGCCTGGGGTATCCACAAAAGTAATCGTTCTGTTTTTATGAGAGACTCTGTAAGCTCCTATGTGTTGAGTGATTCCCCCTGATTCTCTGTTCACAAGGTTGGATTCTCGGATAGCATCGAGAAGAGTGGTTTTGCCGTGATCCACATGTCCCATAATAGAAACAACAGGAGGCTTAGGAACCAGGTCTTCTGATTTTTGTTCTGCTTTCATGCGTACTATCTTTTCTACAGGAACAACTTCAATCTTGAAGTTAAGAATATTTGATATATCTTTAGCAAGGGCTTCTGTGATTTGGTCATTGACTCCAATATTTAAGCCTTTTTGTCCCAGTTTCTCTATGAGTTCCTTGGCCTTGACTTCTAATTGGTCAGTGAGTTCTTTGAGGTTAGTCCCTTCCTGGATAATTTTTTTGCCTTGCTTATCTTTTGATTTTTCTTTTTTTGTCATAATTTACCTTAACTTTCTCATATTTGTGTTCATTTAATCGTTTTCAATATCTATTTTCCAGCCGACGAGCTTTGAAGCCAGCCTGACATTCAGTCCTTTTTTTCCTATGGCTAATGAAAGTTGATCTTCAGGGACAACTGCTTTGAGAATTTTGTTTTTTTTATCAGCAATGTTTATGCTTTTCACCTTAGCAGGACTTAGAGCTGATTTAGCGTATTCTTCCGGATTTTCAGACCATCTTATCACATCAATTTTTTCTCCATTAAGCTCCTTGCTTATGGACAGGATTCTGTTGCCCTTTACTCCTATGCAGGCTCCAATAGGATCAATATCCTTTTCTTCCGTGCTTACAGAAACCTTAGAACGTTCTCCGGGTATCCGTACGATTTCTCTTATTTCTATGTTTTTGTTTGCTATTTCAGGAACTTCTATTTCAAGAAGCTTTTTTAAAAACCTTTTTTCCGTCCTTGATATAATGACTTGAGGTCCTTTGGTCTCTTTAAGGACTTGAGTGATAATCCCTTTTATTCGATCGCCTCTTCTGAATTTTTCATTGGGAATTTTTTCTCTTTCTGGAAGCAATACTTCGGCTTTTTTGACTCCCAGAATCATGTTTCTTTTGGGATCAAAACGTCTCAGAACTCCTGTTATGACACTTCCTATATGAGGGGCAAAAGTGTTATAGATCTTTTCTTGTTCAGCGTCCCTTACTTTTTGAAATATAACTTGTTTTGCTGCCTGAGCTGCTATTCGGCCTAAGGTTTCTGAAGGCAGATCTATTTCAATGTAATTTCCTTGTTTTGCGGTGACGTCTATTTTTTTTGCCTCCCCCAAAGAAATCTCATTGGCAGGATCTTTCGCTTTTTTAGTGATTTTTTTTACAGAATAGACTCGCAGTTCTCCTTTTTCGGGTTTAAACTTGATATGTGCCTTCTCATTTTCATTGAAATAATTAGATGCAGCGACTTTTAAGGATTCTTCTATAGCGTTGATGATCACTTGTTTGTCTACATCTCTTTCTTTACTGAGCTGTAGTATTGTATTCCATACGTTTACTTTCATGTTTTCAGCCTTGTATAAATAAAAAAAGCAGAAATAATGGGATTGCAAAATTATAACTGAAATGATTTGAATTATCAAATAGCAAAATCACATTTACAGGCAGGAATCAAAGGCGGTGAAATGTGAAAAGCGAAATGTGAAAAATTAGGAGTGAAATTTAAAATAGGAAAGTAAAAAGAGAAACACACTGTTTTGATTATTCTATGATGAATTTGATCCTTTCACATTTCCCCTTTCACTTTTCTTTTACATTATTAATGGGGCAAATACAAGACTGACCACAGCCATGAGTTTGATGAGAATATTCATAGAAGGTCCTGAAGTATCCTTTAAAGGATCACCGATTGTGTCTCCAATAACAGAGGCGGCATGAATTTCTGTTCCTTTGCCGCCTAAATGACCTTCTTCTATCCATTTTTTGGCATTATCCCAAGAAGCTCCTGAATTAGCCATAAAAATGCCGAGAAGAACACCGGTTGCAGTGGCGCCTGCGAGAAAGCCCCCTAAAGATTCAGCTCCAATAAAGAAACCCACGGCAAGAGGAGAGACAACGGCAAGCATTCCAGGAAAAATCATTTTTATGAGGGCGCTTTTTGTGACGATGTCCACACACCGGTCTGAATCAGGTTTTGCCTTTCCTTCCATAAGTCCTTTTATTTGTTTGAATTGATTTCTTATTTCTAAAACCATCTTATTAGCAGCCCGGCCTACTGCTTTGAGGGTTAAAGAAGCAATGACAAAAGGCATCAAAGCTCCCAACAACAAGCCCACCACTGTTTTTACGTTTGTGAGGTTTATTGAATGGATTCCTGTTGTTTTTTGATAGGCAGAAAACAGGGCTAAAGCTGTGAGTGCAGCTGAACCTATGGCAAAGCCTTTTCCTATAGCTGCTGTAGTGTTTCCACATGCATCGAGCTTATCCGTGATTTTTCTAACGGCTTCTCCTGAATTTGACATCTCGCTTATTCCACCGGCATTGTCTGCGATAGGACCGTAAGAATCAGTGGACATGACAATACCAATGGTTGCCAGCATCCCTACTGCAGACAAAGCGATTCCGTAGAGACCTGATAGACTGTAAGATACATAAATGGTGAGAGAAAGAGTTAAAAGAGGCAAAATAACACTTTGGAAGCCAATAGCAAGGCCGGTGATCACGACAGTGGCGCTTCCTGTTTTCGCTGCTTTAGCAATGGTCTGAATGGGGGGGCCGGCTGTAAAGTATTCACTTTCCAAACCAATGAGGATGCCGCTGATCATTCCGCATAAAACAGCCCAAAACACATTCAAATCAGATAAGACGAATTTGACTGCTATGAAAGCTCCGATGATGAATATCAAGGCACTTATATAAGTTGAGTTTCTTAATGCGGATTGAGGATTAAAGTTTTTTAGAATACCCATAGAGAAAATGCCTATCCAGGAGCTGATAAGACCAATGGCAATAAGAATAATAGGAAGTGATATGTAATTTATGGCTGGAGTTAAGGTGGCTCCTATGGCAATGGAGGCGATCACAGATCCAGCATAAGATTCGAAAAGGTCTGCTCCCATACCTGCGGTATCACCCACATTATCACCCACATTATCAGCAATGACCCCAGGATTTCTTGGGTCATCCTCTGGAATGCCGGCTTCAACTTTTCCCACCAGGTCGGCTCCCACATCAGCGCTTTTTGTAAATATCCCTCCCCCTACTCGGGCAAATAAGGCTACTGAGCTGGCGCCCATAGCAAATCCATTGATGATAAGGGGATTTTTTGTGAAAAAATAAATCAGTCCAATTCCGGTAAGTCCGAGTGCACCTACAGATATCCCCATAACAGATCCACCTTGGAATGCCACAGACAAAGCTTTGGGCATTCCTCCTTCTATAGCTCCTTGAGTGGCTCTTACTGAGGAACGGGTGGAGGCTTTCATGCCAATAAATCCAGCTAGCATAGAGCAAAAAGCTCCGGTTATGAATGATAGTCCGGTGTATATACCAAACAGCTGCCAAAGAAGAACGAACACAACAGCAATAAAAATCGAGATATATGTGTATTCTCTTCGGATAAAAGTCATGGCACCGGAATGAATAGATTCTGCTATTTCTTTCATGAGAGCTGATCCTTGGGGAAGTCTTTTCAAAAGAAAATATAAACCCAGGGCAGAAAATAGCGAAATGATTCCTAATATAAATGCATAAGGAGTGATGTGAACTAAAGTCATAGATGATCCTCTCTTAATAAATTGTAAATGTCCTATAGCATATAGCACAATTGACCCTTATTTTCAAATAAAAAACAGGGAAAGTTCAAGTTCTCAAAAAACGGGGACAGTTCTGGCTAGAACCGTCCCTTTTTTTTCTAGGCTTTTCCAATAAGGCTGTAAGGTCCGCAATCGATTATTTCAACCGTTACAAACTTTCCTGTAACATCTGTGGGAGAGGTGAAATTAATGACCTGAAAAGCTTCATTTCTTCCTTTATAAGTACAGAAATCTTTTTTGTCCTTACCCATGCACAACACTTTCATGCTCTTTCCTATCAATGATCTATTGAATTTGAGTTGGATGTTCCTTTGAATTTCTTGAAGCTCTATTAATCTTTTCTTTTTGATTTCAAAAGGAACATTATCTTTATATTTTGAGGCAGCTGTGTAAGGCCTTTTGGAATAACGGAATGAAAAAATGTTTGTATAACGGACTTTTTTCAATATGTCGAGAGTGTCTTGGAAATCTTTTTCTGATTCTCCTGGAAAACCAACAATAATATCTGTACTTAAGCTTATATCTGGCATTAATCTTTTGAGATGGCTTATTTTTTCAAGGTATTCTTTTCGGGTATATCCACGTCTCATAGCTTTGAGTATAGAGTCTGAACCAGATTGTATAGGGAGATGAAGCTGATGGCATATTTTGTCAATATCTGCCATAGCTTGGATAATTTTGTTTGTAAAATTCTTGGGATGAGAAGTAATGAAACGGATCCATTCTATTCCTTTAACCTGACTAATTTCTTTTAAAAGGGAGGGGAACTCTTTACTGGATCGGGGGTCTTGATAGGAATTGACATTTTGACCCAGGAGTTGAATCTCCTTATATCCCTTTTCTTCAAGGTCTTTTACTTCTTTTTTGATGTTTTCAAGAGGCCTGTATTTTTCTCTTCCCTTGGCATAGGGGACGACGCAGTATGTGCAAAAATGGTTGCAGCCTTTCATGATGCTCACATAACCGCTTATACTGTTTTGTCTGGATATTTGGTTGATTTCTTTCCAATTGTTGTTCCGAGAAGTGTGTATGAGACAAGAGTTTGAATCTGATAAAGAGGTGATTATTTCTGGGATTTTCCCCAGATTGTCAGGACCGACTATAAAATCAACTTCTTTATTTCTTTTGGCAATTTCGTCCTTAAAAAGCTGAGCAATACATCCAGCAACTCCAATAAAGGCATTATTATGTTTGATGTTTCTAAGCCGGCCCAACAAAGAAAACAGCTTTTCGACAGGCTTTTTCCTCACAGCACAAGTATTTATAATGATGATATGACTGTGTTCGGGTTTATCACACGGCAATGCTCCATGTGATTTGAGTAATCCTGCAATTTGCTCAGATTCATTTTCATTCATCTGGCATCCGAAAGTCTTGATGTAGAATTTTTTATGCTCTAATAGTTGGGTAGCGTTCATTTTCTTTTTATTATAAACCTTGTAGTCTGAAATTTAAAAGGTTTGAGTCTAGTTAGGAAGGTTTTTCTCCAGCATTTCTTGAGCATTTTGAAGGGAGGCTTCAGTGATATGGGATCCGGCTAAAAGCCGCGCTATCTCTTTGATTCTTTCTTTTTTATTTAATTTTTTTATATGAGTATAAGTTCTGTTTTTACTTATTCTTTTTTCGATTCTATAATGGTGTGAGGCAAAAGAAGCGATTTGGGGGAGATGGGTGATGCAGATAACTTGATTTTGGGTTCCTAGACTGCTTAGTTTTTGGCCTACAAACTCTGCAGTTTTTCCGCCGATTCCTGAATCAATTTCATCAAATATAAGGGTTTTTAGTTTTTCCTGGTCTTTACTTATGGTTTTTAAGGCAAGCATTAGACGGGACAATTCCCCTCCTGATGCTATTTTTTTTAGAGGTCTTCTTTTCTCTCCAGGATTGGGACTGATCATGAATTCTATTTCTTCTGAACCAAGGTCTTTTATGTTTTCCAAGTCATCTGATTGAGATGGAGAGGCGGTGAATCTTATTTTAAAGCGGGCCTTTTCCATTCCCAAAGATTTGATTTCTTCTTCCACCTTTTTTTCAAGTTTTTTGGCTCCTTTTTTCCTTAATTCTGAAAGCTGACTTGATAGTTCTTGATATTTTTGAAAATCGCTTTCGAGATTTTTGCGAAGTTCTGAAATTTTTTCATGCGCTGAGCTTAGTTCTGACCATTCTGATTTTGCTCTTTTAAGGGACACAAATACTTCGTCCAGTGTTTTTCCATATTTTCTCTTAAGGTTTTCAATCTGGCTGAGTCTTTCTTCGATTTTTTCCAATTTTTCGGGGGCACCCATATAGTCTTCTTTGAATTTTAACAGATCATTGGTGAATTCTTTCATGGATATGGAAAACTGATTGATATGGTCCATCATAGATTTGAGACCTGGATTGAAGTCAGACAGAAGCTTGACATCATTTTCCAGATTTGAGAGTTGGCCTGAGAGAGAATTTTCTCTTTCGTATGTGATGTCAAGCGCATTCTTGATACAATGCCTGATTTTTTCAGCATTTTTAAGAAGGTCTCGTTCCTTACGAAGTTCTTTCTCCTCCCCGGGTTCTAGATGAGCTTTTTCAATTTCATTGATTTGGTATTCAAGATAGTCCAACCTTTGTTCTCTTTGTTTCTTTTTGTCTTCAAGTTCATTAATTTCTTTCTGAAATTTTCTGATATTTCGGGCAAGGCCGGAGACTTCTTTTCTTAGAGACAGAGTTCCTGAATAATGGTCAAGATAATTGAGCTGATACTCGTTTTTTCGGAGGAAGATATGATCATTTTGACCAAGAATGTCTACAATATTATCTTTGAGCTGTTTGAATTTTTTGATGGGAACCAATGTGCCATTTATGTATCCTCTTCCTGTTCCTTTTTTAAAGATTTTTCGGTGCAGAAAGACTTCTTCAGCATCATCTAGATGAAGGTCTTTCAAATCCGCTAAATTTTTGGGGATCCTCAGGATGGTTTCTATATCGGTTTCATTTTTTCCTGTTCGAATGATATCTGTGGTCGCTTTGTCCCCAAGCATCAATCGAATGCTGTCTATAATAATGGATTTCCCAGCTCCTGTTTCTCCGGTTAGGATAGAAAAACCCTTGTTGAGCTCAATCTCAAGGTCTTCAATGGTGGCCAGATTTTTGATTCGATGGGTTTTTATCATTGAAACTGATATCTAAAAAAAACAAAATATAATGGTTTAAAATCCTGTTTTAGTGGTCTCCCAATCATGGATGTCATCCATTTTTTTTTGCCCTATGATGAGTGGAACCAGTGATTTTTCCATGTTGATCCTGCCGTATCCGATAAATACATCTCTCCCTGGGTTATCATTTTTATTCACATCATCGGCAGAATATTTGATCACATTCATCACGTCTTCTGCAGTCATCCAGGGCTTTATGCTGATGATTAACGCAGCCAATCCTGAGACATGACAGGTAGAAAATGAAGTTCCGTCTCCAAATCCATAAGGGATAGAACCCGTGCCAAAATACCAAGTCGGTACTGTGCTTACAATACGCTTTCCAGGAGCAGCAACATCTATTTCTGGCCCTGTATTAGACCAATTCAACCTTAAGTCATTATAGTCAGTAGCTGCCACAGCCAAACAATAATCCGTATAGGCAGCAGGAAACAGTACTGAACTCCCTTCATTTCCTGCGGCAGCAGCCACTACCACATCGTTTTGATAAGCATACTCCAGCGCTCTTAGAAGAGTGGTTGATTCTACAGGGCCTCCCAGACTTAAATTTACCACAGCAACATCTTGGTCCACAGCCCATATAATGCCTTGGCTGATCCAGCTGTAATAACCCTCTCCTTTTTCATCCAGCACCTTGACCGGGAGCAATTGACAATTCCATGCTACTCCGGCAATCCCTTCATTGTTATCTGTTTCTGCAGCAGCGATTCCAGCCACAAAAGTACCATGTCCATCATCATCAACAGCTTCAAAGTCATTGTTCACAAAATCTCGACCGCTGGATTCGATTTTATTCCCAATGTCCGGATGGAGCAAGTCTATGCCTGTATCAAGAATGGCGATCACTGTATCTTCAGTACCTTTGGTTTCTTCCCAGCCCAGGGTGGCTTTGATATCTGCGCTGGATAGTCCTTGAGGACTTCCTGGGGGGCCTATGTTCTGTCCGGAGTTATAGAGCGCGTACTGATATTGAAAGAAGTTGTCATTAGGGGTAGCAGTGGCATATGCCACGTAGTCGGGTTCAGCATATTCCACATATTGATGCTGTTTCATCAAATATAGGATATCCTCTGTACTTAATGATTCAGGGATCTTGATCTTGAACACATTGATTTGGGGGATCACATTGTATTCTTTGATTTGAAAAGAATTCATGGTTGCCTGAACATACTCGTCGGGAATGGAAGGTTTGAATTTGACCAAAATGTGATCGCTGGAATAGGAAATCTTATCTTGGGAAGGAAGAGATTTTTGATTCGTTCTTTGAGAAAAGCTCTGGTCATCCTGGAAGTATGAAATGATTTGTTTGTCATTTGATTGAAAAGAAAAACCATGGGCAGTGTATAAAATGAATAATAGGAAACAAAAAAGATTACATGTTTTTGTTTTTTTCATAGGATTCTCCTTTATCGGTTAAAATGAGTATATGGCTCCAGCCATAATGCTCAAGCCAATACTGCTCTCTAAAGGGAGTACGGACGCTTCAGCTTTTAAATCGAGTTGGTCAATGATCTCGTAAAGAACTCCGACTGAAAAGTTGATACAACTCTTTGATTCTATTTTCATGTCTTGTTCTCCTGATAGTTCTTCGATTTCCTCTTCCATGTTAAACGTTCCCCACAATCTATCGTACTGAGCCGAAACATAGGGTCTTAGATATTCACTCACATGAAATGAGACTTTAGGACCAGCTGCTAATCGAGCCCAAGAAGGAGTTCCTGTGGCGGTACCCTCCACATTAAGTCCAGGAATTTCCCACTGATCTTTAAAACCCATGTAATAAATGAACTGCCCTCTAACAGTTAACGTAAAATCAGAATAATCTATAATTCGGGCCAGGACGTTTCCCCCTAAGGCAATCCCATCTATATAGCCAGTGTTTAACTCCAGGGAAAAAGGAAGTTCCCTAAAAATCATCTGATCGAAATTAGATAAAGAATAACCAAGAACAGCGCTGACAAAGGTTCCTTCTATTATTTCATAACCTGGCTTTAACAAAAAAAGGTAACTTTTTAAAGAAGAAGTCTGATCTAAGTTTTCGTCCCATTTGATGAGACGGTCAAAAAATTCTGCCTCAATCCCCAATTTTATGTGTTTGGATGAAATTTCTGGTTGGTAAGACTGAGGTGACGAAAAAAGAGGAACAGTGATCAAAGATATGATCATAACTGACAGGCATATCTGTTTTGCCATATTAAAACCTCCCATAAATCATTTATTTTTATTAAACGGGAATATCCTGTGTGTTTTCTCTTTTTTCTTCGTGTTCCTCCAGCCTTTTGGTTGCTTTTTTGGCAAACTTGCTGTCAGGATAATCTGTTATCAATTTTCTAAAGTAGGGAAGTGCTTGTTCTTCTCTTTCGCTTTTATAATATGAATCAGCCAAATAAAAGTAGAGTTTGTCCATTTCTGAGAAATGAGGGTACTTGGTAAGGATTTCCTCTAATCTGGGTATGGATGCCTTGTAAGCTTTGACTCGATAATAATGTTTGGCAATGACAAGGGAGTGTTTGGCCAGTTTTTCTTCGCATTCTCGAATTTTTTCATGAGCCTGTTCCGCTTCCTCGCTATTAGGATATTTTGTCACAAGCGTTTTGAATTCTTCAAGAGCATTTCTTGTTTTTGTCTGGTCTCTTCCTGGCTTTAATGACTGGGTGTAATATGTCATTGCGATTTGATATTGAGCGTATGCTACAGAAGGACTGTATGGAAACCTCGATATGAATTCCCTGTATTCTGATGCAGCTATGATCATGTTGCTTTCATCCTTTTTTTTGTAGTAAGAGTCAGCGATAGCCAACTTAGCTCTCTGTGCATAATAACTTTTGGGAAAGGAATCAATAACCTGCCTTAGGTAAAGCCGGCCTTTTTCAGGATTCTTTTTTATGAATTTTTGTCCCATTTCAAAGAGGGCTTGCTCATTTGAAGCAACCTCAGGGTCTATTTGTATTTCTTTTTCTTTGCAGTTATAGGTGAGGAGGACCAACATGATCAATACAGGTATCAAAATAATTCTTTTCATAAGTTTTTTCCTTTTTTATATACTACCATATCATTAAAAAGAATATATGTCTTTAATCCATACCCATTCTTTCTCCAAGCCTTGTTGAAGAGTGAATTGGGGACTGTAATCAAGATCTTTTTTGGCTTTGGAGATACTTGCAAGAGTATGTTTGACATCTCCTTTTTGAGTATTTGTTTTTTTTATTCTTACTTTTTTGCCACAAATCTTTTTTAGGAGAGGAAATATCTCAGAAAGTTTCTCCTGTTTTCCTCTTCCAAGGTTATAAATCTCTCCAGGCTTGCCTTTTTCTGCAGCTGAGATAGTAGCACTAATGATATCGTTGATAAAAGTGAAATCTCTGGTTTGATCTCCTGTGCCGTAGATTTCAATGGGTCGGTTTTCTCCAATGGCTTTTAAAAATTTATGGAAAGCCATATCAGGTCTTTGTCTGGGGCCATAAACAGTGAAGAATCTTAAAGACACTATTGGCAGTCCATAGTTTTTGTAGTAGAGAGAACAAAGATTTTCTGCAGCTAGTTTGGTGACTCCATAAGGAGAATAGGGACATAATGGGCTTGTCTCTTTCATGGGAAGGTCTGGAGTGTTTCCATAAACAGAGGAAGAGGAGGCATATACTATTTTTTTTATTTTATATTTTTTGCAGGTTTCAAGAATTTTCTGTGTTGATTCAATATTGTTTTTGGTATAGACAGAAAAGTTATCCCCCCAACTTGCTCTAACGCCAGCTTGGGCTGCAAGGTGAAATAGGGCATCAATATTTTTTATAGGATCCTGTAATTGGATTTGATTTATGTCTGCCTGGATAAACTCAAATTGGGGTTTTTTGAGTAATGAGAGAAGATTTTTTTTCTTAAGCTCCCTTGAATAATAGTCAGTAAATGAGTCGATTCCTGTTACAGAAAAACCTAAATTTAACAGACTTTCGCACAAATGGGATCCAACGAATCCTGCAGCTCCGGTCACCAGACATTTCATTTTTGATTATATTTCTTTACAGTCTTTTTGATGTGGCGCAGTGTTTCTAAAGGATTTTCACTATTATAAATAGCTGAACCCATGACCAGAATTTCCGCACCGCTATTTATAATTTTTTCCATATTTTCAATATTTACTCCACCATCGACCTCAATTTTGATGTCAAGGTTTTTTCCTTTGATCCAATTTTTAAGTTGAGAAATTTTATGAAGACTTGATTCTATAAAATCTTGGCCTCCCCATCCTGGATTGACTGACATAATAAGGACATAATCCACTTCTCCGATTATTTCATTTAACATATGGATAGGAGTGGCTGGATTGAGAACCACACCTGTCTTTTTCCCCAGCTGTTTGATCAAAGTAAGGTCCTTATGAGCATGAACAGTGGCTTCAATTTGAATAGAAATCCAATCAGCTCCTGCTTTATCGAATTTTGGGATAAGTTCTCTTGGGTTATCCACCATAAGATGCACGTCCAGAGGCACATCGGTTATTTTCTTTAAATCTGCCACAAGTTTTGGTCCAAAGGTAAGATTGGGTACAAAGTGCCCGTCCATAATATCTATGTGGATTAAGTCTGCTTTTCCTTTCTCGGCTATTTTAACCGCTTTTCCTAGATTGGAGTAATCTGTAGAAAGAATGGATGGAGCGATCTGAACCATTATTTGCTGACCTCCAATGATATGATATTTCTTTTTTTCAACTGTGTTCCCTGGCTTGGATTTTGATTGATGATAATGCCACTTCTGAGTCCTGTATAATAGGAACGCCTTATATCTCCTATCCGAAATCCAAGGTCTTTTAGTTGCTGGATAACTTTTGATGCTTGTTTCCCTAAAAGATCGGGCATTAAATATCTTTCTTCTAATTTTCCCTGACTTACCAGTAGGTTAATACGGGAATTAACAGGGGCTTCTGTTTGTTCGGGAGGGTATTGGCTGATTACGATCCCTGCAGGAAAAGTAGGAGTATGGACATGGGAAATATTTCCTTTTATCAGACCCACATCCTGGAATATTTCATCTATGGATCGAAGGTTTTTTCCGGTTAAATCAGGGACTTTTATCTTTTCTATCCCAGCACTAAGAGTGACTTTGATAATTTTATTTAGCTTGACTCTTGATTTTGGAGGAGGATCTTGAAAGATAATTTTACCCCTTTCAAAGCGTTTGTTTAGCTCTACTCCGCTTTTTACAATGGACAACTTTTTTTCTTGAAGTGTTTTTTTGCCTTCTTCTAAGGTCATGCCAGTAAGGTCTGGAACATTTGCCATTTCTCCAGCTACCGTGATTTTATACGCCAAGGTAGCGGACAAAAAGAACAGGTCTAAAAATATTAGAGCAATAACCAGTATTTTGTAATATTTATTCATCATTTTTAAAGAGGTTTCAGATTAATCTATACCATACATCATTAACCAAGTAAACAGTAAAAAAGTTGCCATCATATTCCGTTTTAATTTTTCTCTGTATAAATTTGCATTAGGATATCATATGGTGTAATTAAGGTATATATCCTCTATTAAAAAGAAAGGGAAATTGAGTATGAATCCAAAAAGAAATATACTCATTTTTGTCAGGTTGATGGTCATTGTTTTATGTGTCAATGGGTTATTTGCCTCCCTTGATCAAGCAAAAAAAGAACCTATGGATCTCCTGATCGATTCTTTCTCTCCAGGGAAACTGAAGGAAGTTATAATTCCAAAAAATGAGTGGAATCCCTGGATATGTTCTAATTAGCTGATTGCAGTTTTGATTATAGAAGATGATCCAGAACGCCGGATACAATCAATTTCAAAGATACTCCGCTGTTTGGCAGTATAAAAAGCAAGGCCAAACAGTCCGAGAGAGGCTGAGCTGTGGCATTGGATTGTTTCCACTTTTTTTTCAAATAGGAAAGGGTTTGCGTCATGTTCTCTTTTTTTATCCGGAGAGCCATCACATACCTGTCATTAGGTATTGCGCTGAAAACCACTGGATCGATTTTTTCATGGAGTGATTTGAAGTGAAAGTCTTTCACCACACCAATCACTCTTTCTGTGGTCTGGTTCCAACCAATTAATCATACCATGCATCAATATGATCAGAAATAAAAGAGACAGAAACAGCTTTTTCATCAGAATAATGGTGAAGTCCTTTTTCGCCATCCACAAGACCAATAAAAGAGGAATCAGATATTTTGTGAATGGATGCTCCTTGAGCATCAAAAACCCTTTCAAATCCAAGTGTTTTTTGATAAAAATCTTGTGCCTGGGATAGATTTTTGTAATAAAAAAATAACATATTCGCCTGAATCTTTAATTCTGAAATAGAGAGATTTGTATCTGAAAGGCTATACCCTGAAAGGCATATTATTGAAAGGATGAATGAGAATATTTGTTTTTTATCCAACTTTTTTGCTTAGCCTGACCTATTCATAAAAAAATGGCGATGTTTTCATTACTAATCTATTTTCAGCGATATACAAGTTTTTATAAAGAACCATGTTTTGAATGTTTTTTCTGTTTTTATTTTTAATTTTAATCGCCATTTTTCACCCATTGAGGCGAGCCGAGATGAAATTCAGATATGGCTTGTGCTCGCTAAAGATTTTTAACGCCATTCTTCTTCGTTTTTCTCGGCGCCTCCGTAACTCCCCCCGTCCGTGGGATATACATGGGATGTACAGTATAATGTAAAATGAGAAATGTAAAA
>Ga0180434_10000293_pt1 | contig 74728 bp, 70 predicted proteins | sample SS_ome_7_FD_132453 | JGI IMG/M metagenome (GOLD analysis project Ga0180434, IMG submission 132453) | Hypersaline lake sediment archaeal communities from the Salton Sea, California, USA - SS_1_D_2 metaG | ecosystem: Environmental > Aquatic > Non-marine Saline and Alkaline > Hypersaline >...
AGTTCCTATGCGTCTCGAGATCGTCTCTTTGCCCTCATGAACAGGGAAGACAGTACAGCGAGAACCGACTGTAATTCGCTTCACTGAGGTGGCGGGAGACATGCAGAGGGGATTGCTGTCAGAGACTGAGGTAGGAAGCACATTTGGAGTCTGGGGGCTGAATATAGAACGCGTTCGTGCGCTGCTGCCTAGTGATGGGCGTCTGCAGGGCGGTGCAGAGGAAGAACGCTATGCGATCACACCGACGGCGTAGAGGATGCCGAAGCCAACGACGAGGATTCCGGCGGCCTGATAGAAGCCGTGCACACGATCGCCCCAGAGAATCCTCGACCGCGCGACGAGAAATCTGTAAGTGGCGAACTGACTCTTCGTTGTGCCGGACACGAGAAGGAACAGACCGACGGCGGCAATCAAGCATCCCCAGAGAGTTTTCACGAGTGACCTCCCGGGAATGAGCATACGGGAATGACCAATGGAAGAGAAGTTTGGAGCCTAGGGGATTCGAACCCCTGACCTCTTGCATGCCATGCAAGCGCTCTCCCAGCTGAGCTAAGGCCCCGGTGTCGGCCGTATGATACTCAGTTGAGCCTGAACGACGCAACGCGGCCGGGTGTCGCCTCTGCGAGCGCTACTCCTTCGTCTGTAGGTCACGGAGGATGTAGTCCGCGGCGGCCTGTAGATCGGGGACCACGAGGTCCGGGACGGCGATCGCCTTCCCGTCCTTTCCGGCGAATCCGGTCTCGACGAGGATCGTGAAGCAGCCGGCGCGCTGTCCCGCGAGGATGTCGGTTGTCGCGTCCCCGACCATGTACGATCGACGCGGATCGATTCCCAGCTTCTCGCTCGCCCGCTCGAACATGCCGATTCTCGGCTTGCGACACGGGCAATCCTTGAGGTACTTGGTGACAGTGGCGTTCGGCATGTGAGGGCAGTGGTAGATTGCATCTACATGGGCGTCGGCGTCGGCCAATAGACGCTCGAGTCTCTCGTGGATGCGCCCCAGCGTCTCCTCTGTCAGATGCCCCATCGCGATCCCGCCTTGGTTGGTAATCACGACGATGGGGAGCCCGGCTCGGTTCAACCGGGCGATCGCCTCGGCCGCCCCGTCAATGAGCACGAGCTCCTCGGGCCGGTTGACGAACGCTGTCTGCTCGCTGATCACGCCGTCGCGGTCGAGGAACACGGCGTCAACACGCCCAAAGGGACGCGTGTTGCCGGAGGTGAACTGTCGTTCGCCCGGTGGGTCACGTCGAGCGGTCGGTTCTTCCTCGTGGCGCATCGCTACTTCGTCACGAAGGAAACCATCTTCCCGGGGACAGCGATCACCTTGACGATCTCCTTGCCCTCGAGGTTCGCCTGGACTCGCTCGTGGCCGAGCGCGGCGGCCTTCAGCGCCTCGACGTCCTCAGCGTCCCCCGCGGCGACAGTGACGCGGGCCCGCACCTTCCCGTTGATCTGCACCGGAATCTCGATCGTCTCGTCCTCCAGGGCGGACTCCTTGTAGGCAGGCCAGGTCTGATCGAGCACCGCGTCGTGGTGGCCGGTCCGCCTCCAGAGCTCCTCGCAGACGAACGGCGTGAACGGGGACAGCAGCAGGACCAAGCCGTCGATCGTCTCCCGAAGAAGCGCCTCGTCGGGCCGGCCGGACGCGTACGGGATCAGGTCGTTGACCAACTCCATGATCGCGGCGATCGCGGTGTTGAAGCTGAACCGATCCTCGATGTCCTCGGTGACTTTCCTGACTGTCCGGTGGTAGCGGTGCCAGACGGCGAGCCCATCTGCATCGAGCGCATCGGGATCGGCGGCATGGCCGATCGGGGCAAGCTCGTCGACGTGTCCAACGATGAGGGTCCAGACGCGGTTGAGGAAACGGGCCGCGCCTCGGATCCCCTCGTCCGACCAGTCGATGTCGCGGTCGGGCGGGCCCATGAACATCGTGTACAGCCGCTCGGTATCGGCGCCGTACGTCTCGATGATCTCGCCCGGGTCGACGACGTTCCGCTTCGACTTGGACATCTTGAAGCTGGCGCTCTGAAGCGGCTTGCCGCAGCTCGGGCAGGTCGCGGCGTCTCCGACGTCCTGGGGATACAGCCAACCGTGCTCGGGACAGCGGTGCGCCGTCAGGCAGACCATCCCCTGGGTGAACAGCCGGGCGAACGGTTCCTCGAACCCGACGTGCCCCAGGTCGTAGAGCGCCTTGGTGACGAACCGCGCGTACAGCAGGTGCAGGATTGCGTGCTCGACCCCGCCGACGTACTGGTCGACCGGGAGCCAATGATCGACGTCCTCGCGCACGAACGCCTGCCGGTCGTTTCCGGCGCTGATGAACCGAAGGAAGTACCACGCCGAATCGACGAACGTGTCCATCGTGTCGGTGTCGCGCCGCGCGAGGCCGCCGCACCGCGGACAGGTTGTCTCGGCGAAGCCGGGGATGTCGGCCAGTCCCATCTTGCCGATGAACTCGGTCTCCGGGAGGAGGACCGGCAGCTGGTCTTCGGGGACCGGGACCTCGCCGCACGTCTCGCAGTGGACGATCGGGATCGGCGCCCCCCAGTAGCGCTGGCGGGAGATCAGCCAGTCGTGCAGCCGGAAGTTGATCGCGCTCCTTCCGACGCCCCGCATCTCGAGCCATCGGGTCACCGCAGCCCTCGCCTCGGACCCCGGCGTACCCGAGAAGTCGCCGCAGTGGATCATGTCGCCGACGTCGGCGTGGAACAAGACGTCGCGGTAGAAAGGAAGCCCGTGGAGCATCTCCATCACCGTGCGGTTCTTCTCGACGGGGGGGTAGAGCGCCCTGCAACGGGCGAGGATCTCCCGGTCGTCGTCGACGCTTCCCAATTCGAGCACGGCGTCAGGGAAGATGAACAGCCATCGTGCCCCGACAACCTCGTTCCAGTGGTCCGGAGCGACGTGGTCGCGCATCAGCTCGACGTACTTCTCGATCTGCTTCGCCCCGCGCAGGGTGACGAACAGCCCCTCCCCCTTGTTCCCCACGGGGCAGCGCTCGTAGGCTAGGCCAAGCGCTTCGAGCCTGCGGGCGAAGTCGGCGTCGACCGATCCGGGGAAGACGAGGCCCTTCGCAACGCCGTCAGTCCGAGCGATCACCGGGACAATCGGCAGCCCGAACCGGATGGCGAACGCGAAGTCGCGCTCGTCGTGAGCAGGGACCGCCATGATGGCGCCGGTGCCGTAGGTCATGAGGACGTAGTCGGCGATCCAGACCGGGACCCTCGCCCCGTTGACCGGGTTGACAGCGTACCCGCCGGTGAACACGCCGGTCTTCTCCCGTTCGGTCGACAGACGGTCGATCTCGGACTCCTTGGCGGCCTGCTGCTGGTACGCAGTGACGGCCCCCCTCTGCCCGTCGGTGGTCAGCGCCTCGACGAGCGGGTGCTCGGGGGCCAGGGCCATGAACGTCGCCCCCCACAGCGTGTCCGGGCGGGTTGTGAACACGGGAATCCGGTCTCCGTCCTCGGTGGTGAAGACGACCTCGGCCCCTTCGCTGCGGCCGATCCAGTTCTCCTGCATCTTCAGGACGTTCTCGGGCCACTCGCTGAGCTGGTCGAGGTCGTTCAACAGCCGGTCGGCGTAGTCGGTGATCTTGAAGAACCACTGCTCGAGATCCCGTTTCTCCGGTGGGGTGCCGCATCGCTCGCATGCCCCCCCGACGACCTGCTCGTTGGCCAGGACCGTCTCGCAGGTGGGGCAGTAGTTGACCGTTGCCTTTCTCTTGTACGCGAGGCCGTGCTTGTACAGCTCGAGGAACAGCCACTGCGTCCAGCGGTAGTAGTCGGGCAGGCAGGTCGTGACCTCGCGGTCCCAGTCGAACTGGACGCCCCAGGCGCGGAACTGCTCCTTCGACCGTTCGATGTTCCCCTTGGTATAGGTCCACGGATGGGTGTTGTTCTCGATCGCGGCGTTCTCGGCGGGTAGACCGAACGCGTCCCATCCCATCGGATTGAGGACCTTCAGCCCGCGCATGATCTTCACGCGCGAGACCACATCCCCGATGATGTAGTTGCGGCCGTGGCCGACGTGCAGGTAACCCGAGGGGTAAGGGAACATGTTCAGGTAGTAGAACGTGTTCTCGCGGGTCGTGGTATCGACTCGGAAGAAGCCCCGCTCGGACCAGAAGTCGCGCCAACGTGCCTCGATGGCGGCGAAATCGTATGCTTCGGTCTTGCGTGTGGTCATGCCGCTACCCACCTCTCGCCCGTTGCTCGGCGGCGTCCAGCACGTGCCGGACGTCCGCTTCCGTCGTCATCTCGCAGTAGATCCGCAGGATCGGCTCGGTCCCGGAGGCGCGGAACAGCAGCCACCCGTCGTCGAATCGAAGCTTCACGCCGTCCAGCGTCTCGACCGACCGGACCGGCCGACCGACGAACGCCTCCGGCGGCGCGCTCTGCAGTGTCGCCACGACCTCCAGCCTTGCCTCCACGTGAAGATCGCGCCGCGCGTACGCCTGCGGCCCGAAGGTTGCGTGCAGATCGCCGATCAACTCGCTGGTCGCCCGGTCGGAGGTCGCCAAGACCTCCGCCAAGAGCAGGGACAGGAACACGCCGTCCCGCTCCGGGATGTGGCCGCGGATCGCGTAGCTTCCGGATTCCTCTCCGGCCATCAGCACGTCGCCCCTGACGATGTGCTCGGCGGCGTGCTTGAAGCCGATCGGGATCTCGATGACCTCCAGGCCGTAGGCATCGGCCATCCGCCGGATCAGGTCCGACAGGTTGAACGAGACCACGATCGGGCCGCGCCAGCCACGCTCCTCGACGAGGTAGCGCAGGAGGAGGGCGTAGGTCCGGTGCGCGTCGATGAAGCCGCCGTTCTCGTCCATCGCGCAGACGCGATCGCCGTCCCCGTCGGTGACGACGCCGATCGTGCGTCGACCTGTCCCGCGGGAGGCGAGCATCGCGTCGCGAAGCGGTCCGAGGTTCTTCTCCAGCGGCTCCGGGCCGTGGCCGCCGAACAGGACGTCGACGGTGCCCCGAACGTCCGTGTGGGGGATCGAAGATCGGTCGAGAAGCTCACCGACCAGCCCCTGAGCGGAGCCGTGCATCGAGTCGATCACGACGTGGATCGGGGAGGCGGTCAGACGATCGCGATCGATCAGCTCCTCAATCCGCGCGACGTACGGCGCGGTGAGATCGACCCGCTCGATCTCGGCCGACGAACCCCGTGGGGGTCGTCCGGGCAGCCGCCGCTCGACTGCCTTTGTGATCGACTCCGAGGCGGAGCCTCCGTACTCCGCCTTGATCTTCAGGCCGTTGTACTCGGGAGGGTTGTGGCTGCTGGTGATCACGACGCCCATGGCGGCCCGCCGGTCGACGACCGCATACGAGACGGCCGGCGTCGGCACGAAACGATCGGAGGCGACGACCGGGATCCCGTTTCGTTCGAGGACCGACCCGCAATGGAGGGCGAACGCCTCGGACAGGAACCGCGTGTCGTACCCGACCACGACGCCGCGCGACGGATCCCGGCACTCCGCCCCCCACTCCGTGTAGATCGGATCCGAGCAGCGATCGTCGGATCGAAGGAAGTCGGCGATCGCCTGGGCCGCGCGGGCGACGTTGTCAAACGTGAAGTCCTTGGCGATGATCCCGCGCCACCCGTCCGTGCCGAACCTAACGTCGTCGGCGCCGTTTCGATCCGCCACGCCGCTCTCCCCCTTTCGCGTACGACTTCAGGTTGATTCGGTCCACATTCTCCGGAAGCTTGAGATCGTCGCGCCCCAGCACTCTACGGAGCAGATCGTAGGGGATGGAGGTCTCGATCCAGATCGCGTCGATGTCGACCACGCCGTTCTTCACGGGCAGCCGAGCGATCGCCCGTTCGACGGCCTGCTTGTAGCTGGCGAGCATGTCCTCGTTCTCGAGCGCTCGCTGACTCGTTCCGACTGGATCCGTTTCCATCGACCCTCCCTCGTTCTGCGCTGCGCCGGCGGGATCCGAATGTAGGGGATCGCCGGACGTCGAGCGTGGGGTTCGCATCCTTCGAAAGCCCTGATCTGGCCTGCCTTGCGGATGATACTACACCGATCACGATGGTGTAAAGGGAGGAGGCCGTCGACCGTCGGACATCGGAGCGGCGCGGCCCGTTGTGGGGCCCGAAACGGATGTGCTACAATGCGGATCCAGCCTGAGGGGGAATGTGTGAAACAGCTCATCGTCGGCAGCCTGTGTCTCCTTTGCTTCGGCCTGTTCGTCGCGGGGGCGGGGGGGGAGGCTGCCCCGGACATTCTGCGCCGATTGGATCCCGCGCTTCGCATCCTGGTCACCGACGCCTCGTACCGGGAGGAGCCGTCCGTCTCGCTGCAGTCGGTGTTCGACCCGGATCGGTACGCGATCACCCCGTCGGAGAAGCCGGGGGAGGCGCGGATCGGGGTCCTTGTGAAGCTGGCGCGGCCGTTTTTTGGATCCAGCTACATGGGGCTGCCCGTCGGCGGTAGCACGGGGCGGATCGTCGGCATGGACGTCACGCCATCGGAGCTGATCCGGCTGTTGGATGAGGAGGAGGTTCTGTACGTGGAGGCGGCGTGGAAGGCCGAGCCGCACCTCGACGCCAGCCTTCCCGCGATTGAGGCGGATAAGGTGCACGCCCTGAGCCCCGCGATCCTCGGCGAGGGCGCAGTCGTCGGTTGCATCGACACCGGGATCGACTACACGCACCTCGACTTTCGCTACGACGCGGACGGGAACGGGAGCGAGGAATCGTCGAGGATCGTCGCGATCTGGGATCAGACGTTCGGCCTATTCGGGGTTCGGTACACACAGGCGGAGATCGAGGATGATCTCGCCGCCGGGCACGGCGCCGATGCAGGGACGGTCCGGCAGTCGGACGTGGATGGGCACGGAACCCACGTGATGGGCATCGCGGCGGGGGACGGGTCGTCGTCGCAGTCCGGGTTCGTTGGCGTGGCGCCGATGGCCTCGCTCGTCGCGGTCAAGACGACGTTCTTCACGGCGGACATCCTGAGCGGGGTCGAGTACGTGTTCGACGTCGCCGACTCGTACGGTCTTCCGGCCGTCGTGAACCTGAGCCTCGGCGGGCACGACGGTCCGCACGACGGGACCAGCCTGTTCGAGCAAGGATTGGACGAGCTGGCCGACGGACCGGGTCGCGCGATCGTGGTCTCGGCGGGAAACGAAGGGAATCTGGCAATCCACGCGTCGGCCGCCCTGTCCGGGGGATCGATGACGTACGAGATCGATCCGAACGACACCCACGTGGAGCTGAGCCTGTGGTATCCGGGAACGTCGCGGTTCACCGTGACGATCACCCCACCCGGCGGATCGGCGATCGCGGTCCCGTGGGGATCGGAGACAGGGGTGATTACGACCGCCGCGGGGTTCGTGCGGGTCGATAACGCGTGGGCGGGCACCAACCCGAACAACGGGGACAACGAGGCATTCGTCCGGATCTACGGGCTGACCGGCTACTCGAATTGGCGGATCGCGATCGCGGATGCGAGCGGCGGAGGACGGTTCGATCTGTGGGTGACCAGCGGGTCGGCCAGGCTGATTGGGGGGGACTCCTCCCGGACGATTGACGAGCCGGGAAACGCGGACAACGTCGTCACCGTCGGAGCGTACGTGACGAAGGTGACTTGGCCGTCGCAGAGCGGGGATCAGGACTACACGTCGGAGTACACCGTCGGGGCGCTGGCCCCGTTCTCGAGTCGGGGGCCGACGCGGGACGGACGGATGAAGCCGGAGCTGGCTGCGCCGGGCGCGTGGATCTGTGCGGCGCTGTCGGCGGATGCCGGTTCGGTCTCGGCCTTTCTCCACCCGGACGGCGTCCACACGATGGAACTCGGGACAAGCATGGCCGCGCCGCACGCCACCGGGACGATCGCGCTGATGTTGTCCGTCAACCCCGATCTGACCACGACGGAGATCCGGAGCGTCCTCCAGTCGACCGCGATTCAAGATGGTTGGACCGGCTCCGTTCCGAACGCGGCCTGGGGGTGGGGGAAGCTCGACGCGTCCGCCGCCGTCCGGGAGGCGATCGAATCCGGTCCCCAGCCGCCGCCGGAGACGGAGACGCCGGTGATCGAGGTGGGGTCGAATCCCGTTGGCGCGATCGCCCAGTTCGTGTACTCCGTTCCCGAGGGGACGACAACGGCGATCCTGCGGATTTACGATGTGGTCGGTCGCCTGTGCTACGAAGCGGCACTCGACCCCGATGCCGGCAGCGCCTCGTGGAACCTTCGGACCGACCGCGGCGAGCCGTTGGCCTCCGGGCTGTACCTGTATGTCCTGGTGACCGATCGTGGCGCCTCCGAGGTGGGGAAGCTGGTGATCGCTCGATGATGCGATGGCGACGCGCCGCTTGGGTCGTAGCAATCGTGGCGCTCATGGCGCTGCCGGGGGCTGCGTACGAAGGGGTGGGGTCGATCTTCGCGCTGGGCTCCTCGGGAAGAGCGCTCGGCATGGGCGGAGCGTTCCTCGCGCTTGCGGACGACGAGGGTTGCGTCCTGTACAACCCGGCGGCGCTCGGCTGGTACGAAGGGATCGGCCTCACGTCGCTCGTCGCGAGTGGCTTCGGCGGGATCGTGCACGGGGTCGTCGGATTCGCCGTTCCGTATCTCGGAGCGGACGTGGTCTTCCTCGACTCGGGCGCGATCCCGACGGGAAGCGGGTCGTTCCGCTACGCGAGCCAGGGGGTGGTCGGGGCCGCGGGCATCCCGATCGGCCCGGTCGCGATCGGCGTGCGCGGGCGGTGGCTCCGGGTCTCTTCCCCGATCGAGGGAAGCGGCTGGGCCGTCGATCCCGCGATCCTGGTGGCCACAGGGTCGATCCGCGTGGGCCTCATGGTGGAAGGAGCGCTGTCCGAGCCGGTCGTTTACGGGAGCGGCGCGGAGGAGGGATGGGATCGTACGGTCCGCCTCGGCGCGGCGCTGACCCTCGCCCCGTCGGCGGACGTCCTGTGGAGCGCGTCGTTCGAGGCGATCGATCTGTTCTCGACGTCGGCACATTTGGCGGCCGGGCTGGAGGCTTGGATCGGGGGTCTGGGTGCCCGCGCCGGATTCGACGGGCGCGGGCCGACGTTCGGCCTGTCGGTCCGATTCTCGAGCCTTCAGCTCGATTGGGCCTACGCGATGCGGGACGATCTGGGCGACAGTCACCGCATCTCGCTCACGTTCCGCTTCTGAGAGAGGGGGATCAGCATCGCGGCAAGAGAGCTCAAGCGGTTCGTAGCGTGCGTCCTCGTCGGCTTGGCGTTCCTCGTCGCGGTCGTCGGCGCGGCGCAGGAAGACGAGTCGTACTCCGTCCAGCTGGACGGTCGGAAGACGTGGACGTTTCGGTACGGACTCGGAGACGCCCTGGGGCTCGCGGCGTCGGGACTCGTTGCGGGAGCGCTGACCCTCGATCAGTCGCTGGCGGTCGACATCCATGCGGAGGCCCTGTCGATCCTCTCGGTCGAGGCGCACTTCGATGACCGGCAGGCGGACAGCCTGCAGTCCCTGTCCATCTACTTGGACACGGACCATCTGGACGGGGTCCTCGGGGACTTCACCGCCGTGGGGATCGGAGGGCTAACGACCTATGGGAAGAAGATGAAGGGGCTGCAGCTCGAGTACACGCTCGGGGAGGCCGTGCTCACCGGGATCGCATCGAAGCTGGAGGGGATCTCCGAATCTCAGACGTTCGTCGGCGAGAGGGCGCACGGGGAGGTCACGTTCTCCGAGTACACGGACACCGATCCGCCGAGGCTCCGGTCGTACAAGCGGCGGAGCGAAGGCCTGTACGCCTATCCACTGTCCGTGTTCTACGTCGAGGAATTCAGTGACGTGGCGCTGGAGTTCGATGCGGCGGAGCCGTTACGGCGCGTCCTATTGGATCACGGCGTGGAGTACCTGTACGGCGTCTTGGCCGGCGAGGGAAGCTTCCTGCTCGACGAGTGGGAGTTCGAGGTGCTCGGGGAGAAGGAGGGAGCGCAGATCCTGATCCTCAGTCAGGATGCGCTCGACCTCGTACGGGATCGGCTAGAGACGGCGATCGAGCGATACAACGAACAGAACGAGCTCAACGGCGACGAAGAGAAGGAGTACCCGTTCAGCGAGGGGACCGCGTACGAGCTGGAGTTCCTGGAGGGCGTCGCGGCGAGCGTGGGGGTTTCGGTCGATGGCGAGCTCCACCGGATCCTCGAGGACGCCGCGCGGCGGCGCTTCTTCGATCTGGGCCGTGATAGCGTGCTGGCTGATTCGCTGTCGGTTTCGGTTAGCCCGGACGGGTCGACGTACGAGTCGATCGACGATCCGGCGTACGCCGACTACAGCGTAGAGCTGTTCGCCGACGCCGGGATCCTCGAGGTCGGCTTCCCGGAGGCGTTCTTCACGGAAGAGAGCGCGATCCGTGTCGAGTTCGACTACACGGTGACCGGCGGGGTGTTCATGCTCGGCCTGTCGATCATCCCCGGCAGCGAGCGCGTGACCCTCAACGGCGAGCCCCTCAGTCGGGACGTCGACTACATGATCGACTATGAGATCGGAATGCTCGTGTTGCTCATCGAGATCGGGGAGACGGACGTCCTCCGCGTCGACTACGAGCGGTTCAGCGGCGGCATCTTCGGAAGCGGGGCCGACTACGCCACCTATTTCTACGGTTTGACGCTCGACTGGCCGGTCTCGGTGCACCTGACGATCCAAGCGAGCCTGATCCAGTCGGCAGAGGATCCCGGATCAGTGAGCGACCCCGAGTCTGTCAAGACGATGCCGAATCGCCATACCGTCGCGGGCATCTCCGGGGTGGTGTCGCTGGACGACTTCCGCGCCGACTTCCTCGTCGCGTACAGCCGCGACCGGTTCCCGTTCGACGACAACGCTCGGATTCACGAAGCAAACGAGATCGCGGCGATCGCGACGACCGGTGGCTATACCTTGTTCGGTCATCGCGGCGGGCTGACCGTCCTGCGCGCCGGGGAGTGGAGCACGTACGGCACGACGCACGGATTGGCGGGGCGATCGGTTCAGGCGATCGCTGCGGGCGATGAGACCGTATTCATCGGGACGAGCGCGGGGCTCTCGGTCGTGGCACTGGACGGCCTCTCGCCGCTCGATCGAGTGGCGAACTGGAGCAGCTACTACGCGGACGACGACACCGGTCTTCCCAACGCCTCGGTGACCGCGGTCCTGTACAAGGACGGCGTGCTGTGGATCGGCACCGAAGACGGCCTCGCCTCCGTGTCCCTCGAGGCGATCGACGAGCCGGAGGAATGGATCCGATTCGATGAGGTCGACCTCGGTCCGATTCGCGGGTTGGACGGGGACGGGCAGACGCTGTACGTCGGAACGGACGACGGTCTGTACGCGTACTCCCTGGCGACCCAAACGTGGAACAGGCTCCAGGGTACCGAGGGGCTTGCCGTCGCGGACCTGTCGCTCTTCGGAGGGACGCTGTACGTGGCGACCGGCCGCGGCCTTCGAAGCTATCGGGACGGCATCGGGACCGGCTGGCTGCTCCTCGGCGAGGCGGTGTACGCGGTCGAAGCGAGCGACGGTTCGGTCCTCTTCGGGACGCAGGACGGGCTGTTCGATGCGGAGGTGGGGGAGGCGGTCTTGGCTGGGCCGCCCGTGACGGCGTTGCATAGGCACGGAGACGTCGTGTGGGTCGGAACGCGCGCGGACAGCGCGTATGAACTGACGATCTGGACCTACGGGGCATCCCTCACCGCGTACGGCCAGGACGAGACCGGGATCGACGGGCGCGATCCGTTCGCCTACGTCGACGCCGACGCCGACGAGCATACGGTGGAGGGGCTCATCGAGAGGGCTTCGTTCCGTCATAGCGCGGACGGATTCAGCGTGTCCGGGAGCTTCGAGAATGACTCGCCGTCGTATCGGTCGATCGGGAGCACGAGCCGCAACGACAGGTTGGGATGGGATCTTGCCGCCACGTGGGAACTCGGGAGCGACGCCAAGCTCTCCGTTTCGCATCGATACGACGTCGTCGGCCGCCTCAGCGAGGAACCGGAAAGCTCGACGACGAACGACCTGTCGCTGGAGTGGACGTTTGGGCCGGTGCTCACGTTGAACGGCCGGCTGGAGACGACGAACAACGAAACGGGCCATCGCGGTGCGGAATCGACCGACGCGTCGTACCGGTTCTCGCTTCGCGATGAGTTCTTCGCCGGTCTTCTCGATGCGGGTATCGCATGGAGCGACGCGTACGCCTGGGACGACGAGCTGGGGGCGCCGCGGCGCGATACGAAACTGGCCGCCCATGCCGATGCCGAGCTGCTGCCGGGGTGGGAAGCCCGTCTGGACTGGTCACGTCCCGTCCAGTCGGACGTAGGGGAGTGGAGTGGAAGCGAGCGGTTGACCGTCGAGACGGACGCCGGGTGGGACGTCCAGGGAGCGGGTCTTGCATTCGACTACACGCTCGGGTGGCACCGTGCGATCCCCGGTGGCATCGGATCCCGGACTCATGAGATCGAGTTCGATGTGGACGTGAACCCGCTGGAGGCGTCCGGGTGGAAGATCACGCCGGGCGCGACCGTCGGGGCCACCAGCGACGAGTCCTCGCTCGACCTGGACGGACGGATGACCGCCCGCATCCAGCGGGGCGAGCTGTCGATTCGAGGCGCCCTTCGGGGAGGGCTGAGCGGGTTGGGCGAGGCCGTTGTTCGGGAGAACGAGAAGCTCTCGGTGACGGCGTCCTACTCAGGCATCGAGACCGTCAACCCGTCCCTGACGTACTCGGTCGATCGACAGGTCGCCTTGTACGAGGCGCAGCGGCAGCGGACGATCGGGCACTCCCTCAGCGGGCGCTTGACGTGGTCCCCGGGCGCGGCGCAGCAGGACGAGCTGTCATTTGCATGGGCCTGCAAAGGGCTCCCCGAGGATCCGCAAATCACCGTGCGATTCGAGAACTCGTACCGCCTCGACCTGCGAGAATGGATAGGCGATTCGGGGGCCGGATCGGGCTACCCAGCGGTCGGCGTCCGCTTGGACACCGACGTGAACTCCCGGCGAACCGACGGGGAGCTGGATCTCGACGCGACGACGAGCGGCTGGCTGAACGTCGCCCTCTCTCCTATGTGGAGCGGGTCGTTCGGCATCTCATACCGCGGCGGAACCAACTCGAGCGGTGGATTCTACCACAGCCTGCTGCTCGAACTGACGCTCGCAATCGACTTCTAGACCCGCGCTGCTATCCGCCCCCGATCGGGGGGAGCACGGCGATCGTGTCTCCGTCCTTGAGCTTGGTGACCGGCCCGTCCAGGAAGACGGCGTTCCGACCGTTGACCAAGACGTGGAGGTATCCGCTCTCGATCCCCTCCCGGAGCTTCCCGACGAACTGCGGGGCGCGAGGCTCCAGCGAGGCCCACAGGTCCTCGATCGTGGAGTCGGGCGGGAGGGCGTGCTCTTCGAAGGGGGAATCCCGCAGCGGACGGAGTCCGCCGAACACCTTGAGGGTGACGCGGACGGGGGCCATATCCTGTGAGGAGCGATCGTCGCCGTTCATCGTCTTGATGGATACCGGATCGTTGGCCTCCGTGCAACCCTGCGGGTCGCGGGGAGTGGCTACGTTTCGTTGGTGCGGCGGTCGGAGAGCGGTATAATCGAGCGTATCCCGTCCGACCAGGTGGATCGTCGATGGACAAGCCCAGAGTTCTCGTGTGCAGCGCGTGGCCGTACGCTTCGGGCGTTCCTCATTTGGGGAACGTCGTGAGCTCGCTTCTGTCCGGCGACGTGTTCACCCGCTACTACCGGCTGCGAGGCAAGGACGTTCTGTACGTCTCCGGTTCGGACGCGCACGGAACGCGGGTGGAATACGAGGCGCTTCAGCGAGGGGTCTCCCCCGCCGAGCTGGCCGAGCGGAACCATGAGCGGATCGTCAGAATCCTCGAAGGATTCCGGATCGAGTTCGACAACTACACGACGACCGAGTCGTCGGCGCACAAGGCGTTCGTTCGGGAGATCTACCTGCAAATGGAGGCGGGGGGCTACATCTGCACCAAGGTCGAACAGCGCGCGTACTGCCGGAGGTGCGAGAAGTTCCTCGCCGATCGGTTCATCTCCGGAACTTGTCCGCGCTGCGGCTCGCACAACGCGCTCGGAAACCAGTGCGACGCCTGCGGAAGCATGCTCGAGCCGGAGGAGCTGATCGATCCGCGGTGCAGCTTCTGCGGTGGGGGCGACGTCGAGTTCCGGGAGACCAAACACTGGTACCTCGACCTCGAGAAACTCTCGAAGCCTCTGGAGGCGTACGTCGGATCCCGCGGCTTCCAGGGGAACGTCCATCGATACACGCAACAGATGATCGACGAAGGGCTGCGGCCGCGCGCGATGACCCGGGACATCGACTGGGGAATCCCCGCCCCGTTCGAGGGCGCGGAGGGGAAGGTGATCTACGTGTGGGGCGAGGCCGCCCTGGGCTACGTCTCCGCGGTCATCGAGCACTTCGGCGCGGACGAGGGATGGAAGGAATACTGGTTCGGCGACGATGTGCACCAGATCTACGCGTTGGGCAAGGACAACATCGCGTTCCACACGCTCATCTTCCCGGGTCAGTTGATCGCCTCGGGCCAGGGGTATCACCTGCCGGATCAGATCGCGGCGACCGAGTACCTCAATTGGATCGGTGGAGAGAGCTTCTCGAAGACCCGCGGGATCGGGCTGTACGGCGACGATGCACTGAAGGTCATGGACGGGGAGCTCTGGCGATTCTACCTGCTCTACAACCGTCCGGAGGGGCGGGATACGAGCTTCTCGTGGGAGGAACTGGAGAAGGCGGTGAACGGGGTCCTGATCTCCAACGTCGCCAACCTAATGAACCGGGTTCTCTCGTTTGTGCAGACCCGGTTCGAACGGATCGTCCCGGACATCGATCTGGACCCGGAGGTCGTCGGGCGCCTGAACGAGGGGATTGCGGCGTACGAGCGGGCAATGGACGACGGTCTCCTCGGTCAGGCGCTGCGGGGCGTCTGCGACCTCGCCGTGTTCGGGAACGGGTATTTCCAACGCAAGAAGCCGTGGGACACGTTCGATGCCGAGGCGGTCGCCGGAGCCATCCACCTGGTCAAGGGGATGGCGATCCTTCTGCTGCCCTACGTGCCCGACTTCGCCGGTGGGATCCTCGGGGTCTTGGGGATCGACAGCCCCTCGTGGGCGGACCTGGAGCGAGTCCTTCGCGGCCGGGAGCTGAGCGGCGAGCGGGTCCTTCTCGAGCGAATTGAGATCGAGGAGCTCCGCGGTCACGCGCCGTCCGGCCCGAACGAAGTACAAGACGGGGCGTCGGAACCGAAGAGGCTCCCCTTGTCCGCCTTCGAGCGGCTCGACCTTCGCGTGGGGGTGGTCCGGTCCGCCACCGACGTCGAGGGGGCGGAGCGGCTGCTGGAGCTGACCGTTGACCTCGGTGGGGAGACGCGACGGTGCATTGCGGGGATCAAGCAGGCCTACGCGGCCGACGATCTCGTGGGACGGGCGGTGATCGTCGTGACCAATCTGGAGCCGCGCACGATTCGCGGCCGGCGATCCGAGTGCATGCTTCTGGCCGCGCAAGGGGACGGCCTCTCTCTGGTGGGGCCGGATCGCCCCGTAGAGCCTGGAACGCCGGTTGGCTAGCGCTGTTGAAATGGCTCGAAGCGACGGCTAGAATCTTGTGTGAATGGGATTGGAGAGTTGAACCGATGTATGCAGTGATCGAGACGGGGGGGAAACAATACCGGGTGGAAGAGGGCGCGGTGCTCGAGCACGAGCGTCTCGACGGCGTTGAGGTCGGCCAGACGGTCGAGTTCGATCGGGTCCTTCTCCTGGTCGAGGACGGAAAGGTACGCGTCGGAACCCCGTACCTCGACAACGTCGTCGTGAAGGGAGAGGTCCGCGAGGCAGCGCGGGGACCGAAGGTGGTTGTCTACAAGTACAAGAGCAAGAAGGGGTACCGCCGCAAGTCCGGGCACCGGCAGCCGTTCATGGCGACGGCGATCACAGCGATCGAGAGGGAATGACGTGGGAGAAGCGCTGATCCATCGAGACGAGCGGGGACGAATCGTCGGACTGAGCTTGCGCGACGTGACTCCCTCGACATCGGCGGGCGCGAGTGCAGGGCACTTCGTGCAGGCGGTCGCGGCCTCGTTCTCGGAGTACCTCCACGTCCCCGTCGCTGCAGCGGAGGGAGACGCGGAGTTCACCATCGATCGTAGCGACACCCACCTCGATCGGGAGATCGACGCGATTCTGGAGACGCTGGTCATCGGGCTGCGGATGCTCGAACGGGAGCACCCGGCCGATCTCGTCGTCCACGATGCGACGGTCGGGGTCGAGGTCTGACAAGGAGAGAAGATGGCGCATAAGACGAGCACTGGATCGACGCAGAACGTACATGACAGCCCGGGGAAGCGGCTGGGCGTGAAGCGCTACGGTGGGGAATGGGTCAATGCAGGGACGATCATCGTGCGTCAGCGGGGCACGGTGTTCATGCCCGGCAGAAACGTCGGTCTCGGCCGTGATTTCACCCTGTTTGCCACCGCCCCGGGGTACGTCCATTTCGAGGATCGGGGCAAGAAGTACGTCAATGTTCTTCCCTCCCGTGGGGATTAGCTCGCCACGGATCATCCTGACTCGTACAGATGTTCATCGATGAGGCGACCGTCCGCGTCCGCGGAGGGTGCGGCGGGAGTGGGGTGATCCATTTCGTCTCGGGGCCGAACAAACCGCGCGGCGGCCCGGATGGCGGAAGCGGTGGCGACGGGGGGGCGGTGATCCTCCGAGCGTCGGAGAGCGTGTCCACCTTGTACCCGTTTCGGAATCGGCCGCTGTTCGCGGCGGAGGACGGCGGGAACGGGGGGCGGAATACTCGCCAGGGGGCGCGAGGAGAGGATCGGATCGTCCTCGTCCCGGTGGGGACTGTGATTCGGGATCGGACCACGGGGGAGGTCGTCTCCGACCTCGATCGACCGGGCGACGAGATGGTCGCCGCCGAGGGCGGTGAGGGCGGGCGCGGGAACAGCGCGTTCGTTACGTCGACACGACAGGGACCCCGGATCTGCGAGCGCGGCCTCCCCGGGGAATCCCGCGCTCTCCGACTGGAGCTGAGGCTGATCGCGGACGTCGGGATCATCGGGTACCCGAACGTCGGGAAGTCGAGTCTGATCTCGGCGATCTCGGGAGTGAAGGCGAAGGTCGCTGACTACCCGTTCACGACGATCACCCCGAACTTGGGGGTCGTCGATGTCGACGGGCGCCATCAGTTCGTCGCGGTCGACATCCCCGGACTCATCGAGGGGGCCCACGCGGGGAAGGGATTGGGAGACCGATTCCTCCGCCATGTCGAGCGCACCCGGCTGTTCGTCCACATGATCGATCTCGCCGTGTTGGAAGGTCGAGACCCGATCGAAGATCACCGGCGCATCAACGAGGAGCTGATCGCGTTCGATCCGGCGTTGGGGAGGCGACCGCAGATCGTCGTCGGCAACAAGATCGATCTGATCGACCGGAAGGGCGTCTCGGTCGCGCAGGATCGGTTTCGCGCGGGGGGGATCGACCTGCATCCGATCTCCGTGGCCACCGGCGCTGGGCTGCGGGAGCTCGTCCTGCGTGCATACGCCGAGCTCGAGCGCCTGAAGAGCCAGCCGGCGGACCAGGCGGCCCTCCCGTCGACCCGGCGGAAGGTCTACCGGCTCCGAGGGGAAACGGGGTTCCGGGTAGGCCGGGACGGGAACGGGTTTGTCGTCTCGGGCGATGCGGTTGAGAATCTGGTGAGGAAGCTCGTCCTGGACAGCCGAGATGCCATGGAATACTTGAGCGATCGGCTGGAGAAGATGGGCGTGATGAAGGAGCTGCGGAAGCGCGGATTCACCGCCGGCGACACCGTGCGAATCGGGGAGGCCGAGTTTGAGCTTGAGGGGTAGGGTGGGACTGTTTGGAGGAACGTTCAATCCGCTGCACAACGCGCACATCCAAGTCGCCGAGGTGGCCCTCGCACAATGTGAGCTGTCTCAAGTCCTGTTCATCCCGAACGGGATCCCGCCCCACAAGGCGCCGCTCGAGGGCATCAGCGGAGAGGACCGGTACCGGATGGTGCGGGCGGCGATCTCGGGGCATGAGAAGTTCGACGTCTCTCGGATCGAGATCGATCGGGAGGGCCCGTCCTACACCATTGACACGATTCGAGCTTTGAAGGATGATTACAGCGAAGGGGTCTGCTTCATCGTCGGGGCGGATCGCTTGCTGGACATCACGACATGGAGGGAACCGGAGGCGCTCCTACGAAGCGTGCCGTTTGTTATTGCACCGCGCGATGGAGTGTCCCGGAGTGCGTTTGAGCTTTCGCCGTTCGACTCGGCGTGGATCATCCCTCTCAAGATGGAGGAAGTCGACCTGTCTTCCTCCTGGTTGAGGGAAAAAGTGGCCCGCGGGGAGCCGATCGACGAGTGGGTTCCGCCCGAAGTGGCGGCCTACATCAGGAAGGAAGGGTTGTACCGGAACCTGGAGCGAACCGGGATCCGGAGCACACATCGATAGGAGGTTAGGATCGACAGCAGACGAATGCGCGTCAACGACCGGATCCGCGTGCCGGAAGTCCGCGTCGTGGACGATACGGGGGAGAACCTCGGCGTGATGGCGACGGAACAGGCTCGAGCGCTGGCCCAAGAGAAAGGGCTCGATCTGGTTGAGGTCGCGCCGCAGGCGAGACCGCCCGTATGCAAGATCGTGAACTATGGGAAGTACCACTATCAGCAGGAGAAGCGTGACAAGAAGGGGAAGCGCCGCTCGAAGCTGAAGGAAGTGAAGTTCACGATCAAGATCGGAGAGCACGACTTCCAGACGAAGCTGAAGCGGGCTCGGAGTTTCCTCGAGAAGGGCGACATCGTGCGGGTCAGCATCTTCTTCCGCGGGCGCGAGATCGTTCACGCGTCGCGGGGACGTGACCTGCTCAAACGGGTCGAGGAAGAAGTGAGCGATCTTGCCCGGGTGGAGGGCCGCCCGACGGCCCGAGGGAAGATCCTGCAGATGATGTTGGTCCCCACTCAGCAGAACTAGACACACACCGAAGGGGGGGATGACGTGCCGAAGCAGAAGACGCACTCGGCGGCGAAGAAGCGCTTCAAGCGCTCGAAAAAAGGGAAGTTGTTCCATCAAATGTCGAACTACTTCCACAAGAACATGAAGAAACGGACGAAGTCGGTCCGTCAAGCGCGCCGCGGGAAAGAACTGACCGGGGGACAGGAGAAGACGATCACGCGAATGATCGGGAAGTAGAACCGGCGACAAGGAGAAGGCCATGCCACGAGCACGTGGAGGGAACAAGCGCAAGGAGAGCCGCAAGAAGGTCATGGCTCTCGCAAAGGGCTACAAGGGAAAGCGCGGGACGTCGCACCGCATCGCTAAGCAAGCGGTCATGAAGGCGATGCGGAACAGCTACATCGATCGGCGGCGCCGCAAGCGCGATTTTCGTCGGCTGTGGATCACCCGAATCGGCGCCGCCGCCAGACTGAATGGGATCTCCTATTCGGCGTTCATCGGGGGTCTAGAGCGGAAGGGAATCGCACTGAATCGCAAGGTCCTCGCGGACATTGCCGTGCAGGATGCGTCGACGTTTGCCGCGCTCGCGGAACTGGCGAAAGAGGAAGGGGTCAAGGGGTAGCGTGTGATCGATCAGGCGGTCTGAGCGGCGGTGGGCGCGTGCTCGCGTCGGCAGCCGTCGATCGCAGAAGGTCACAACGCCGCGGGCTCAGCTTCCCGATGCTCGCATCCCGCCAGTCGTTCTATGGGCTGACGGCGTGCGGGGATGGGGACCGCCGATCGCCCGCTCTGGATCGTACCTCCTCGCCCAAGGCATAGGATGGGAATGTGAAACCCCAGAGGGATCGGGGGAGCGTAGCCCCGGAGGCACGCGGAGCGACGAACCTGCGGCTCGGCGTGTCGGGGATCCGTCTGACCGGATCCCACGGAGTGGATCCGAGGGAACGCGAGCGCGGGAACCGCTTCGAAGTCGATGTGGAATGCGTGTGTCGGAACGTCGACGCCGTCGAGACGGACGAGCTGGCGGACACCGTCGACTACCGCGCCATCACCGATCTCGTCCGCGAGACCAGCAGCCGGCATGCGTTCAACCTCATCGAGTCGCTTGCCGGCGCGATCGCGGCCGCGCTGCTGAAGACGTTCCCCATGATCAGCGAGACCGTCGTGCGGGTCTCGAAACTTGCGCCTCCGGGGCTGAGCGATGTCGACCGCACGAAGGCCGAGGTGACACGGCGCAGAGGATGACTGTGACGAAGACCTACCTGTGTCTCGGATCGAACGTCGGGGATCGTCGCGCCGCGATCGTGGGGGGCGTCGCCGAGCTCGAACGAAGCGGCGTGACGGTAGAAGCGCAATCCTCGCTGTACGAGACAGAGCCGGTGGGGCTCGAGGACCAACGGTGGTTCCTCAATCGGGTGGTCTGCGGGACGACGAAGATGGCACCGGACCGACTGCTTGCGGCGTGCAAGCGGATCGAGCGCTGGTTCGGTCGCCGCCGAAGCCGCGTGCGCTTCGGGCCGAGGACCCTCGATATCGACATCCTCCTGTACGGGGACCACGCGATCTCGACCGATCGACTGACGATCCCGCACCCGAGGATACGGGAGCGACGATTCGTCCTGGTCCCACTGGTAGAGATCGCACCGGGAGTGGTGGATCCGCGCGACGGAACCCCCTACGCAGAGATTCTCGAACGACTCGATGAGGGAAAGAAGGTGTCCAAATCGCTGCCAAGCGCATCTTGATATCTGTGGACGGAGCGGACCAAGACGAGAAGCGAACGCGCGTCGCCCTGCTCGAGGGAGATCGCCTGATGGAGATCTACTACGGGCATCCGTCGCAGGAGAAGCTGGTCGGGAACATCTACCGCGGACGGGTGGAGGACGTGCTACCCGGACTCGGCTCCGCGTTCGTCGACATCGGAGAGCGGCGGAGCCTGTTCCTGTCGAGGAATGAACTGAACGACCGTCTGCTCGACGCCGCCGACGTCAAGCCGTGGCAGAGCGATGTCCCGATCACGAAGATCCTCAAGCAGGGGCAGACGCTGACGCTGCAGGTCCGCCGAGAGGGGATCGGAAACAAGAACCCGCAGGGGACGACGAAGATCAGTCTGCCCGGCAGGTTCTGGGTGTACCTTCCGAACGAGGACCGAATCGGCGTGTCTCGGCGGATCGACAACGTGCGGGACCAGCGTCGGATCCGCAAGATCGCCCGCTCGCTGAGGCGCTCCCACGAGGGAATGATCGCCCGTACTGCGTCGAAGTGGGCGACCGACGAGGACCTGGAGCGAGACTACCGGCTACTCGTCGAAACGTGGGACAGCGTGACGTCGGCCGCGGAGAGGGCGTCGAAGCCACGGCTGTTGTACAAGGGAATGGGGCTCGTCCAGACGGTTCTTCGCGATCGACTCGATCCGGACACCGAGTCGGTGATCGTCGACTCGCCGTTCTTCCGCGAGAAGATCCTGTCGTTCCTCGACTACATGCAGATGTCGAAGTACAAGGACCGCATCCGGACGCATGATGGGAACGAGGCGTTGTTCGCCAAGTACCACATCGAGGACCAGATCCAGAGGAGCCTGTCGCGGCGCGTCCCGCTGGCGGGAGGAGGGTCATTGGTCATCGACGAGACCGAAGCGCTCATCGCGATCGACGTCAACACGGGGGGCGACGTTCGCCATCGGAACCAGCATGCAGCGATCCTGAATACGAACCTGGAGGCGGCGGAAGAGATTGCGCGTCAGCTCCGGCTTCGTCAGATCAGCGGGATCATCATCGTCGACTTCGTCGACATGGAGAACCCCAAGGACGTCCACCGGGTGGTCGACAAGGTCAAGGCCGAGCTGAAGAAGGATCGGGTGTCGGCGGACTTCGTCGATATGACGGCGTTGGGGCTGGTGGAGATCACGCGCAAGCGCCAAGGCGAAAGCCTGGCCGACATGCTGGAGAACGCGAAGTTCGATGCGTGACGCAGCGTGTCCCGCTGCGTCACGTAGGAGTTCCGCCCGTGAGGGGCGGAACTCCTGGTTGGAGGGCGCTGCATCAGTACGTGGGGGACTTCGCCCGATACGCGGTACCCCCTGGCAGGACAGGGGGGACGGACACGCTCCGAGTCTCTCTCATCCGGCGGGGACTCGTGATACAATGAGGGTATACGGCTCAAGAGAAGCGGGCGATTAGCTCAGCTGGGAGAGCGTTCGGGTCACATCCGAAAGGTCGCAGGTTCGAGCCCTGCATCGCCCAAAGCAAAAGGGGGCAACCAGAGGTTGCCCCCTTTTGCTTTGGACTCGCAGGTGAGGACGTGCGTTCGTAGGACAGACGTTTGATGCAGAGCACCAAACGCCCAAGCTGCCCGGGCACGAGCCTGGGCAGCCGCTCTGCGTATCGCCCGGCTGCTTGGCGCAAGCGCCAAGCAGCCGGGGAGTTGCTCCCCGCGGCCACAACTCCCGATCGGGTTCCGTTCTCGTGGTGGGTTTGTTGCCCTAGCCGGCCGCCGGCTACCGGCTGCAGGCCGGATAGCCCGTGTACAGGATGTCGTCGCCGAGACGGGTGATGGCAACGCGTTCGAGGCGCCACGCGTCGACGATTCGCTCGACGCCGGGGCCGCCTACTGCGGGGACGGCGCCCCGCCCTCCGATCAGGATCGGGGCGATGAACAGCGACACCTTGTCGACCGCATTGGCGTCGAGGAAGGCGGCCGCCGTCTCTCCGCCGCCCTCGATCAACAGCGAATCGATCCCCTCTTCGGCGAGTCTCTCCAACAGGCGCCCGAGGTCGACTCCCCCGTCCTCGCGAGCCAGTCGCCAGACGCGTGCGCCGTGGGATCGGAGCTCCCGTTCGACGGTGTCGGGCATCGATGCGGTCGCGACGATCGGTGACGCGTGGGCGCGGAGGAGACGGGCCGAGACCGGGAAGCGGCCGATTCGATCCAGAACCACGGGAACAGGGTCCGGCCCCACGACGTGTCGGACCGTCAGCAGAGGATCATCCTGCAGGACGGTTCGCACGCCGACGCCGACGGCCATGAACCGGCGCCGCAGCCGATGCGCTTCGATCCGGGACGCCTCCGACGAGATCCACCGAGAGTCGCCGGCCTTGGTGGCGATCCGCCCGTCGACGCTGATCGCTAGCTTAAGCTGCACGAACGGGCGGCGGCGTCGTGCGAAAGCGAAGAAGATCTCGTTCTGTCGTTCGGCCTCCTCGCAGAGCACCCCTTCGGCCACCTCGATGCCCGCAGCCCGGAGGCATCGGATCCCTCCTCCGTCGACGGCGGGGTTGGGATCTCCTGCGGCGAGAACGACCCGGCGAATGCCGGCCGCGATGATCCGATCGGTGCACGGGGGGGTCTTCCCGTGGTGACAGCAGGGTTCGAGTGTGACATAGAGGGTGGCCGCACGGGCGGCTTCAGCCGCTTCGTCGAGGGCGAAGACTTCGGCGTGGGGACCGCCGAACCGACGGTGATACCCGCGCCCCACGACGCACCCGTCATGGACAACGACGGCCCCGACGAGCGGATTCGGGTGGACCGCCCCCTCTCCGAGTTCCGCGAGGTCCAGTGCGAGCCGCATCCACTCCGTATCGTTCAACCGACGGCCTCACGGAGCGCCCGCACGGCAGCGGTCCGATCCGGCTCGCCGAAGACGGCCGAGCCGGCGATGATGATGTCGGTCCCGGCGTCGACGACGGACCGGATGTTGCCGGCGTGGATGCCGCCGTCGACGGCGATCTCGATCGCGCGGCCCCCGATCATCTCCCGGAGGGTCCGAATCCGGTCGAGCGCGCCGGGCAGGAACGCCTGACCGCCAAACCCGGGTTCGACGCTCATCACGAGGATCAGGGAGACCGCGTTGAGGAAGGGAGCGAGCCGATTCACAGAGGTCCCCGGACGGAGCGTGATCCCGACGCGGGCCGGGATCCGCGCGATCGCCTCGATCACCGCCGGACGGTCGTCGACCGTCTCGACGTGGAAGATGATCGAGTCGTCCGGTCGGACGTCGAATCGTGCGGCGTATTTCAGGGGATGATCGATCATCAGGTGGACGTCAAACGGGAGCGCGAGACGGCGCCGCAGCGCGTTCACCACCAGGGGGCCGATGGTGAGATTGGGCACGAAGTGTCCGTCCATCACGTCCCAATGGAACCGATCGACCAGCGGCTCGACCGCGCAGGCCTCATCGTAGAGGCGGGCGAAGTCCGCGGCCAGGAGGGAAGGCGAGAGCTTCATCGTCTTCGGCCCAGCGAGAGGAGCATCACGAGCTGGAGGGCCGCCATCGCTGCGGCGGCCACGTAGGTGAGCGCGGCCGCGAACAGGACCTCCTTGACGGCTCCGATCTCCTCTTCGCTGATCAGCACGGTGTTGCGAAGCGCCGCGACGGCGCGACGACTTGCGTCGAACTCGACCGGGAGGGTCATCAGCGTGAACAGCACTGCGACGGAGAACGCGACGATCCCGGCCGTGATCAGCGGTTGGTATCGGGCGAACAGGCCGACCAAAAGCAGCGGGAGCGCAAGCTGTGAGCCGAAGTTCGCAGCGGGCAGAATCGCCGTGCGGATCGCGAGCGGTGCGTACGCGCGGGCGTGTTGCACCGCGTGCCCCGCCTCGTGCGCAGCCACGCCGATTGCGGCGATCGATACGGAGTCTGGCGCAGACAGGCGGAGGATCCTGTGCCGAGGGTCATAGTGGTCGGAGAGCCGGCGGCTCGTCGCTTCGATCTTGACGTCCTGGACCGCGGCTCCTTCGAGGAGCCGTCGGGCCGTTGCTTCGGCCGTGACCCGCGCGGCCGACTCGACACGGGCATACCGCGCGTACGTCGAACGGACCTTCCATTGGGCGTACAGGGCGAAGGCGACGGCCGGAAGGAGGATCAGCAGACTCGGCCCGAGGAAGAACGGGAATCCCCACATCATGCTACGATTCCACCTCTGAATGGATTCGAGTGAGTATACGCCGCCTCCGAATCCCCCACAACCGCCGAGCGAACTCGAGAACGGCCAGCGCAAGCAGGATGCCGAACACGTCCGCGGCCAAGTCGAGGGGGCTTGCGATTCGGGAAGCGACGAATAGCTGGTGCAATTCGTCGCTTCCCGCGTAGGCGGCGCTGAGTACGAAGGCGGGACGCGCTTGCCGGCCGGTCGCCTTCCAGGCGAGTGCCGCGAACACGGCGAACTCCATGGCGTGGAAGCACTTGTCGTAGTAAGGAAAGGGCGGGTCGCCCGGCTGCAAAGGCATCTGCGACAGAGCGAAAATCGCCCCGGCGTACAGAATGAGTAGCGCAATCCACAGCCGTCGTCTCATCGCGATCGAGAGGAGAGGGCCGATAAGCCGGATTCTGTCGAGGGGGGACATCCATCTATGCGGCCTACCCGAAGGCGTTGAGCGGGCCACTCTCGGTTGCCTTCCTATGCGGCCTTGCTCCGGCCAGGGTTTGCCGAGCCGATTCGGTCGCCCGAACCGCTGGTGGTCTCTTACACCACCGTTTCACCGTCGCCTGTACGGGCCTCGAGGCCCGCCATCGGCGGTCTGTTCTCTGTGGCACTTTCCCGAGGTCACCCCCGCTGGGGTTTCCCAGTGGCCTGCCCTGTGGAGTCCGGACTTTCCTCACCCGCCACCGGCGGGCGCGTCTCCCTGGCCCTCTCCTCACATCGAAGTATACCGGATCGGGCGCGGAGGCGGCGGGACGTGATACGCGCTGCGATCAGTCGTTGGTTACGAAGTCATCTACATAGAGGATCCGCGAGCAGTGCTCGCAGGTGACGATCCCCATGCCGCCGCGGACGCGCTCAATGGTGCTTCCGCTGAGCTTCAGTTTACAGCCGGAGCAGGTGCCGTTCTTGATCACTGCGACTGGCTCCGACGAGCGTTGGTGAAGCGACTCGTATTGCTTGAGCAAGTACGGCGGGGTCCGCTCGGCCAGGGTCTCGCGCTCTCCCTCGAGGCGGTCGATCTCGGTCTCGATCGCGGAGACCCGGTTCACGATGTCATCGATCTGAGAGCGGGCCTCCGCGACCTTCACTGTGCAGTCGGAGATTGCCTGCCCGAGCTCCCGCCGCGAGTGCTCGATCGTGTCCATCAGGCCGAGCGCTTCGTCCTCCATGGTGGAGATGCGACCGCGCTCGCTGTCGATCTTCGCCCGAAGGTCCTCCATCTCCTTGAAGCTGATGATTCCCTTGTCGAGGCGCTCCTGGTACTGGCGGATGTTCGCGTCGAGTTCGTCGACCGCCAGGTTCTTCATGCGGCTTTCGTGCTCCAGCTCGGCGAGCTGCGCGCGCAACCGGTCGACGTTTGCCTCCTCGGCGGCGATCCGCTCCTCCGTCTGCGCCTGCTGGTGCCGAAGCCGGTCGATCTGGATGGCCAGCTCGTACAGCTGCCCGTCGGTCGTTTGAAGATCGAGAAGTTGTGTGATCTCAGCCAGCACGGTTTCCTCACACCGGATCGCGGTTTCGAACGACTATACGGTCCGGCATGGGCGGCTTCAAGTGATCTGGCGCGGTTTCGCCGCTCCGAGAGGTCGCGGGAGCGGGGGGCGAGGGGCTATCCCCCGGGCGGCATGCCGGGGAGCTGGAGCCCCTGCGCCAGCGGCCCGAGCTTCTGTTGGGCGGCGTCCTTGGCGTGGCTCTGGGCCTCTTGCACGGCGGCGATGATCAGATCGATCAGCATCTCGGCGTCGTCGGGATCGATGACCTCACGCTCGATCTTCAGGTTCACCAACTCCCCTTGGCCGTTCACGACCGCAGTCACCATGCCGCCGCCGGCGGATGCTTCGACCTTCATTTCCGCGATCTCGGCCTGTGCGCGCTCGAGCTCCTCCTGGATGCGCTTGGCCTGCTTCATCAGGTTGCCGAATCCGCCGGTTCCCTTCACAGCTCCTCCTTCACGATCTTCCCGTCGAAGACCTCGCACACGAGCCGCGCCTTCTCCTGAAGCATCTCGTGGGGGCGGGGTTTGCGCACGACGTCCTCATCGATGGCCACCTCGACGCGGACGTCGTCTCCGAAGTGCCTGCGGACGACACCCGCCAGGTACTGCATGTTCTCCCGCTTCTCGAGGCTGTCCTTGTGGAACGAATGCTCGGGGTGGAACGAGACGGTGAGCTTCGATCCGGCCAGGCGCGGACGGCCCTCGATCAGGAAGGCGGCGATGGCGATGCGATCCTGCTCGATCTCGCGAAGCAGCGCCGCCCACGTCTCGTCGAACCCGTTCGGAACGGTCGGCGCAGCCTGCTCGGCGCCCGCGTCGTCCGACTCGGCCTTCGTCGATTTCGCCGAGGGAGAGGTGGTAGGGGTTTCCGTGGAGCCCTCATCACGACCGGGAGCGGGTTGAGCGAGGGGCGACGAGAACAGGTCTGGCGCTTCGGGCCGCTCTTGTGCGGGGGGCGACGCCGGCCTCTCCGTGAGTCGGCCGGTCGATGCGGGAAGTGACGCGACGAGGTCGAGCAGGCCGACCTCGAGGCGGATCCGGCGATCGAGAGACCGGAACAGGTCGCTCTTGACGGCCAGCAGACGTCGCGCCATCTCGATGTCGACGTCCGGAGAGGGCCCCCCCCCCGCCAGGCGATCGCGGAGGATGTGCACCACATCGGTGAGGAAGATCTCCAGATCCTTGCCCCGATCGACCAGCGCATCGATCGTGTCGAGGACCGAACGGCGGTCGCCGCTGCGAAGGGCCTCGATGAAACGCTCCTGGGTCGCTCGCTCCACGAGGCCGAGCATGCCGAGGACCGCCTCGGTGGAGATCTCGTCGCCCTCATAGCTCATCGCCTGCTCGAGCATGACGAGCGCGTCTCGCAGCCCGCCGTTCGCCCGTTCCGCCAACAGACGCGCTGCGTCGGCGGAGAGCGCGACCCCTTCACTCTGGGCCACACGGACGAGATGCTCCTCGATTTGCCCGGGGGGGATCCGGCGGAACTCGAACGCCTGACAGCGGGAGACGATTGTGCGGGGGACCTTGTACGGCTCCGTCGTCGCGAAAACGAACATGGCGTGGGCGGGCGGCTCCTCCAGGGTCTTGAGGAGCGCGTTGAACGCCTCGTTCGTCAGCATGTGAACCTCATCGATGATGTAGACCTTCCGTTTCAGATCGGTCGGGGCGAAGTTGACCTCCTCGCGGAGACGGCGGATGTGATCGATTCCTCGATTCGATGCGCCATCGATCTCGACGATGTCCAGCGACCGTGACGCGAGGATGGTCGTGCAGTTCGCACATTCGTTGCATGGCTCGCTGTCGACCGGCTGGAGGCAGTTGACCGCGCGCGCCAGGATCCGTGCGACCGAGGTCTTCCCGATGCCGCGCTCGCCGGCGAACAGGTACGCATGGGCGACGCTTCCGGTCGAGACCGCGTTGCGCAGGGTTCGGACGATCTCCTCCTGGCCGACGACGTCGGCAAAGCGGTGCGGCCGCCAGCGGCGGTAGATGGAGAGGTTCTCGGACGGGCTGTTCACAGTGGCTCTCACTTCCCTGTCGGGGAGACTGGATTCGAACCAGCGGCCTCCTGCTCCCAAAGCAGGCGCGCTACCAAGCTGCGCCACTCCCCGTGGCGGCGTGGCCATTATAGATAGGGCCGAGAAACCGATCAATCGAGTTGGACCGAATGACCCCCGATCGAACCCGGCTTCATCGCGCCCGCCTCGGCCACTTCCGGACGATCAGGTCGAGCAAGAACACACCGAGAGCGGCCAGGAGGAGGGGGCCGTGCAGCGGCGTGTACGTCGTCGACGTTCCGCCTTCCACGGTGGGCAGGGGGACGTCGCCCTCCAGCATCCGTCCTCCGGTGACTTGGGCGATGCGCGCCAGAGCGGCTCGATCGGGTCCGAGGTTGCAGTACTCGCTCGGGTACGGCACGGTCAACGGGAGGGTGAGGGAACGTCCCCGACTGCGATCGGTCACGTGCAACGCGTACCCGCCTTGGTCGGGCAGGGGGACGAAGACGGCGTACAAGCCGGGGCCCTGTTGCCTCATCTCGTAGGTCGTCCCTTCCGGCAGCAGCTCGACCTCGAGGTCGAGGAAGTTGGCGAAGGCTCCATCGTCATCACGCGCATCGACCAAGAGCTCGATTCCCCCCTCCCCTCGGACAGACGACGTGGAAAGGCCGAGCGTCGAGGTGAGCACCGGTTCGGTCGTCGCGAGAACCTCCTCGAACAGCTCGGACAGTCCGGGCCAGGCGACCCACTCAGCAGATCCGATCCCTGCCAGGTCGGTATTGAGGACGGTTACGCTGCCGAGACCGACGCGCCACGTCGCGACGATCGGGTCCTTTCCGACCCAGAGGGAGGTGTCCGCGGTCGGCTTGGGGTAGGTGAGCACGTAGCCGTCGAGCGGGGGGACGTCCGCGCTCAGGCGGTCGCGGAGCCGACCAGTCACCTCGGCGGGTCCGTCTACGAAGCGCTCCCGGCTGATTCGCTGGGTCGCCTGGATCGAGACCTGGGGAAGGAGCGAGAAGTCGTCCGCGCGATACAGGGTCCCTCCACCGGCCGCCACCAGCGCGCTCAACAAGGAGACATTCATCCCTTGGCCGACGCCGATCGCCGACAGCGTCACGTCTTCGAGCCCCTGAAGCCGTCGGACGAGGCCGGCGTAGTTGCGCGGCTCGTCGATCGTCTTGCCGTCGCTAATTAGCAGGATGTGCTTCGCGGGGACTTCCACCTCCTCGAGTCGATCGAGCGCCTCGACGAGCGGGTAGTAGATGTCGGTTCCGCCGATCGCGTCGAGCTCGTGGAGGGCGCCGTAGATCGTCGCCGATTCGACCGGGCCGATCGGGACGGCCCACTCGTGCTCGAGGTTGAACGCGAGGATTCCGACTTGCGTGCTCACGTCGAGGAGCGCCGCGCTTGCGGCGGTGGCCTCCTTGAGGAACTCGATCTTCTCCACGCCGCTCACCGTCGACCGCATGCTCGACGAACGGTCGAGAACGTAGACGAGGGCCAGTTGTGCCTCACGAGACTTCTCCGGAAGCGTGTAGGAGACAGGCAGGACTTCTTCGATTCCGCCTTCGCTGATTCCGCGTACCTCCTCTTGGCCTTCGACGATCAGAAGCCCGCCTCCCAGACTTCGGGCGAAGCTATCGATGGCCCGGAGGGCGTCGTCGCTCAATGTCGAGAAGGAGAAGCCGGTGAGGATTAGCTGTCGATAGCCGGACAGGATCTCGAGCGACGGGATCGCGTCGGCGACGGCGAACCCGAGGTCGAGCGACCCGAGCAACGAGGGGATCGCGGAGCGCCCCGTGCGGTCCACGACGAGGACGGGCAGTTGGTCGGTCGCCGATACGAGGAGGGAGAGTGAATCGTTGTCCGGGATCGGGTCGCCGGGCGCCTTGACGATCGCCTGATACGTGTGGGCGACCGGCTGATCGATCGAATCGTCGATCGACAGACGGGTCGGCCCCGCGGCGAGCGAGATTTGCTCGTAGAAGAGGAGATCGTTGTCCCGGTAGACGACGAGGGTTGCGTCGACGGCGCGGGCCGATTCGACCTCGAGATCGATCGTGAACGGTCGGTCGACGGAGACGCGACCCGGCCCGTTCATCGAGAGCAACACGACGTCGGCATCCGGCGCGCGGCCGACCGGGAGAACCGAGATCGGGACACCGGCCAGTTGTGTGGCGGAAAGCGCGGCGCCGATGTCGTCGCCGAGTTGCCCGTCGCTGACGAGGACGAACTGGTTGGCGGCGCCCGATGGAACGATCGCCAGGCCGAGCTCGATGGCCGCGTTCAGGTTCGACCCGGTGCCGGCCAGCGGCGCGATCCCCAGCGGGAAGGCGGCCGAGCCGAGCGGGACCGCCAGCGCTGCGGTCTCCGCGAACTCGATCGACGCGAAGCGCGAGTCGGGGTTCGCGGAGACGATCCGCTGAATCGCCGCTTGGGTCGTCTCATCGTCCGAGGTGACCCGGACGCTGGCCGAGCGGTCGGCGAGCAGGAGGACGTTGTGGTCCGTTCGTAGGTCGGTGACGCGCGGCCCCGCCAGGGCGAGGAGGAGCGGAAGGAGCGCCAGCGACAAGAGCACCGGCCGGGTGTGCCGGCGGAGGGCGAGGAAAAGGACGGCCCCGGCGATCGGTGCGGCGGCGAACAGGGCATACGGCGTCGAGAACTCGATCATCGCGCCCTCCCGGTGACTGCCCGCCGGCCGGCATGCAAGGACGCCTCCGCGAGGAGCAACAGGATCGCCAGGACGGCCGCCACCTGCCACAGGGGAAGACGGTGGATTGTGGTCTGACCGGCCGGGTCGAACGTGGCGATCGGGGCTTCCGATGTCCGGACGCCGGATTCGGCGGCGGAGACGTTGACCGCGACTGCGAAGGCGCCGCGGTCGGTGATCAACGTGTGAAAGCCGGGGACCTCGGGCCGGAACGTGGAGATCCCGTCCGGAAGGACGACCGGCATGCCGTTGGCGTCGTACAGACGGTCGATCGCACCCAGACCGGAGAGCGACACGGGCTCTCCGGCCTCGGCGGAGCGATAGCTCAAGGGGGGGGGGACGCGGACGAGAGCGGCGACGATGTTGCGCACCAAGAGGGGGAAGTCGACGGTGATCGGGAGGTTCGTCTCCAAGAGGTCGGGAGCGAGATACAGGACCGTCTGCGTCTCGTCCTCGTAGACGGCCAGAAGCGGCACGCCGTCAGCTGCGAGAACGACATCGGTCGACGGCGGTACGGAGGCCGTCGGGGCCTCTCGGACCCGGAAGCCCGTCGGGTCGACGTCCTCGAGGATCGGATGATCCGGTCGCAGGACGGTAATCCGCTCGGTCGCGACGGTCTCTCCTTGGGTCAGAAGCCCCTCGATCCCGGCGTGGACGAGCAGAACGGTGCCGCCCGGGGAAGCGGGCGCGCGGGTGCCGTGGACGACGGTGAGATCCGCGTCCTCGGATGCGTCGACGTGGGTCACGGGCGCCACGGACTGGATGGCGGCCATCAGATACCGACTCTCGCTTCCGAGCCAGTGAACGCGGACGTCGATCGGCCGATTCAGCGAGAAGTAGCGGAGGTTGTCCCCGTCGAAGCCGTCGTCCGCTACGAGGGACGCGGTGAACAGCGTGCCGCTCGAGGTGGGAAACGGAATGACGTAGCTCTCGGTCGTGCGGGGGGGCATCAGCAAGGAGAGCGTGGTCTGGTTCTTCCGATCCTCGATCCGAATCAGCACGTCGCGATACGCGTCGGTGTCGTTCGTGGCGGTGACCCACGCGGTGACGCCGCCTCCTTCGGGGTTCCCGCGGACGGAGAACGCCGTCAGCGCGAGGTTCTCGCCGCCCTCGACGAGGATCGTCTCGAATCCGTCGAGCCCGTCGACCAAAGAGCGGTCGGAGAGCCAAACTACCCGCTCGAACTGCGATATCCCGCCGATCCCGGCCAGGAGGGAGCGCAGTTCCGCCGCGGTCCCGTCGGCGTACCACGTCGGCTCCGATCGGAGGAGGGCATCCCGCAGATCCGGGGACGGGAGGCCGGGACGGGCGAGGATCGCAGGGCGCGACGAGAGCTGGATGATCGCGGTCGCGGCCGCTGGATACCGATCGAGGAGCGCGCTCGCCTCATCGACGGCCTTGCGGTACCGGGTGACGCCGTCCTCCGTGACCGTCCGCATGCTGGCACTTGCGTCGAGGACGATGGCGAGCCCCGAGAGAGAGGTCGTCCGCGTCGTCCACGCGGGTTGGGCGAAGGCGGTGGTGAGTGCGAGGAGGACGGCGAGCTGCAGAAGAAGCAACGGGTCGATCTGCTGACGGAGGCGCGCCGCGCGCGATTGCGGATCACCGGGCAACCCCTCCCACAGGAAGAGCGCCGAGACCTCCCGGCGCCGCTCGCGGGCGCGCAGTAGATGGAGGAGGAGGATCCCGAGGGCCGCGAACAGCAGGTAGAACGCTGCCGGGTTCAGGACGGTCATCGCAGGACTCCGCCTCGCCGCAGGTCCTCATGCAGGAAGCGCTCGATCGGCACGTCGGTCGTCGTTTGGAAGCAGGGGACGCCGCGTTCGAGCGACAACGCGCGCAGCCGCTCGCGGTTCTGTCGGACCCGATGTTTGTAGTCCTCGAGCGTCCGCTGGCCGATGGTCAGGGTGACCTGTCGGGACGACTCGATGTCGACGAGCTGCGTGGCACCGGCCGCGTGCGGTCGAACGTCTTCGGGGTCGAGGATCTGCAGGAGGATGACCTCGTCGCGCCGATGAAGTAGCCGCGAGAGCCCGTCCGCGAAGCCCCCACCACCGGTGAGGAAGTCGCTGAGGATGATCGTCAACCCGCTTTCGTGCGTCTGGGAGAGGAAGTCAAGGATGGCCTGGTTCACGGACGTCCGACCGGTCGGCTCGACGTCGCGCAGAAGCCGCAGAATCCTCCCCATCTGCCCCATACCGTGCCGGGCCGACAGACCGGGCATCAGCCGGTCGCTGAACGGGAACAGGCCGACGCGGTCGAGGCCGCGAAGCCCCAGATAGGCCATCGCCGCGGCGAGATGCGCCGCGTAGTGGGCCTTGCTGGGAACGCCAATTCGCATCGACGCGCTCAGATCGACCAACAGGTAGATCGGTAGATCGGCCTCGTGCACGTACGTCTTGACCAGCAGGCGGTCGAGCCGACCGTAGGCGTTCCAGTCGATGTACCGGAAGTCGTCGCCCGGAGCGTACGCCCGGTAGTCGGCGAACTCCAGACTGACGCCGGCGCGCGGCGACGCATGGAGGCCGGCAAGATGCCCCTTTCGTCGCCCCCTCACGATGAACCGGAGGTTCGCCAGTCGCTGCAGGAATGCTTCGTCGATGAAGGTCGTCATCAGGCGCACTCGGGCACGGACTGCCAGACGTCGTCAAGAAGCTCGTCGACCGAGACCCCTTCGGCCTCCCCCTTGAAGTTCAGGACGAGACGGTGGGTCAGCGCGGCGTGGAACAGCGCGCGGATGTCCGCTCGCCGCACGTTCACCTCGCCGTCGAGGAACGCGTGGGCCTTGGCTCCATGGATCAGGGCAAGCGCCGCCCGGGGGCTCGCACCGTATTCGACGTAGTCGCGGATCCGCACCGGCGCATGCGCGCTGTTCGGGTGTGTGGCAAGGAGCAGACGCGCGACGTACTCGCGGAGGGGCTCGGCGATCGGAACCTCCCGAACGACCTCCCGTGCCTTCAGGATGTCCTCGGCGGTCGCCGTCGCCTCGGGAAGCCGGATGCCGGGGCCTTCGGTGTTCCGAACGGTAATCGCAATGAGCTCCTCGAGCGAGGGGAAGCGGACGTTCGCCTTGAGGAGGAATCGATCGATCTGAGCCTCGGGGAGTGGATACGTCCCCTCCATCTCGATCGGATTCTGGGTCGCAAGCACGATGTAGGGCTCGTCGAGCACGTATGTTTGCACGCCGACCGTGACGGTCCTCTCCTCCATCGCCTCGAGCAGTGCGGACTGCGTCTTCGGGGTGGCCCGGTTGATCTCGTCCGCGAGCACGACGTTGGCGAAGACCGGACCGCGGGAGAACGTGAACTGCCGTCGCCCTGCCTCCTCGGTGATGATGTCGGTTCCGACGATGTCGGCTGGCATCAGATCGGGGGTGAACTGAATCCGCGAGAACTTCAACCCGAGCGACGCAGCCAACGTCCTGACGAGCAGCGTCTTCCCCAGCCCGGGGACGCCCTCGAGGATGAGGTTTCCCTTGCAGAGAAGGGCGATCAACGCCGCCCGAATGATGTCGCCGTGGCCGACGATCACCTCCTCGATCGACGACGTCAAACGTCGGAAGACGGCCTGCGCAGCCTCCAGATCCCGTTCCGTGATCATGATCCTCCTTCTGTGATCGTGCTGAAGTAGGTGCGGACGATCTCAATCGCTCCGTCCGGCACGCCGCGCTCGCGCAGGATCGAGGCGATCCGGTCGTAGCTGACTCGGAACGTCGCGCCCTCCTCGTCCGCTTCCGTCGTCGGCTCGATCGGGACCCCTTCGGTGACGAACTCGTGCACGAACTCTCCCTCGGAGCCGATCTTGGCGCGCTCCTCCTCTCGGATGAACCCCGCCTCCCGCTCCTCCTCTTCGCCGGGCGGCACCACGCTGCCCTCACTCCCCCCGAAGGGGTCGAGGTCCTCGCCCTCGGCTCCGACGATGCCGGGAGCGTCCCCCATGGAGGTGCTGTCATCGGCCTCCGACGCGTCGGACGGGCCTTGCCTCCCCTTCGGGCCGGCCGGGATTCCGGCATCGACCTCCTCATCAGACGAGGACTGCCCGAGTTCATCCATCAGCTCCTCGATGTCCTGCGGGCTGGGCGCCACCGCTGTGCTCTGTGGCAGGCTCGGCTCGCCCTCGGCCGTCGTATCTCCCTCGGTGTTCTCTTCGTCGGCCAACTGATCGAGCAGCTGTTCGACGATCTCCTCCACGCTGCGGGACCGCCCCTCGTTCATCAGCTCATTGAGCCCCTCTTGAAGCTCGGGGGGGAGACCGCCGCGGTCGAGTTCGCGCTGCAGCGACTCGCGCTCCTGCTCGGTCAGCTGTGGCGGCTCCGAAGGAGGCGCGTTCTCAAGACGATCCTGGATCTCCTCGAGGAGTCGGCTGACGGCACGCATCGCCTCGCTCTGCAAGCGTGCGAGCTCCTCGATCTCCTCCGGCGGAATGGGAATGAGGACGGCATCGTCGGGCGACATCCCGGAGAGGTCGCGCATGACGTCCTCGAGGGTTGCGTCCCGGTCGGGCGCGTCGAGCGTTGGGGTCCCGCCCTCCTGCACGGACCCGGCCTCCGTTCTGACGGTCAACGGAGGCGCGGCCTCGGTCGCGGGCGCGGGGAACGATCCGGCCTCCTCCGGTCGAGCGCCCTGCACGGCCGGGGGGACGTGACCGGCGACATCGAGCGGAGAGGCGGACGGAGCGGGGAGGGGGATGAATGCCAATCCGATCGCGAGAGCGAGACCGCAGGCGCCCGCGGATCCCTCGAGCACGGTCCGGCGACCGATCGGCAATGCCGACTGCCAGCCGGCCAGACGATCCCTCACTGCGGACTCGATTCGTCGCCGGAAGACGGAGATCTCCTCGCGCTGCCGAAGCTCGAACAACGAACTCAATCGTGCGTTGAGGTCGAGCGCATCGTCGATTCGGAGGAGGAGGCGAGCGGTCTCCGGACGGAAGGAGCGACGGCTCAAGTAGCCGGTCGACGCGGCGACGAGGAGTGGGACGGCGAACGCGGCGAAGCCCCAATCCGGAAGCGGGACGCGCAGCAAGCGGACCGACAGTATTCCGGCAGCGGCGGCGAAGGACAGGACCGCGAGCGTGCGAGCCGCGGCGGACAAGCCGTGGAGGCGGCGCGCCCGCGACTCGACGGCGCACAGGAAGCGAGAGTAGTCAAACGCCATGGTTCCTCCTCGTCGAGCGCCGAATGGCGAGGATCTGGATCAACAGAACGATCAGGACGAACGCAAAAGCGACGGCGAGCTCCGCGGCGGAGCCGGGTTCGATGATTCGCAGTCCAGCGCCAATCGGACTCAACAGGCCGACGGCATCCGGGACGCCGGAGAGCATTCCGAGCGCCCAAGGCACCACCAGAATGAGGGCGAGCAGGGCGTACTGATGCATGAAGGTGTGGACGCGTCGGCTCTGTCCCCAGCGCTCCAATCGAAAGGCAATGAGCGCGAATGCGAACGCCGCGACCGTGGTGTACACCGCGAGAAGGGGCAAGACCGGGCCCCGGCCGGGGAGGAGAGCGCGGGAGAAGAACAGATACGGCAGAACGATGAGCTGTCCGAACAGGACGTGCAGCGCGAGGTGGGCGAGGCGGCCCCACACGGGGCCCTCCCATCTCGCCCCGGCGATCCCCCGGAAGGTCCCGAGGAGGCCGAGAAGCGTGATGTACGTGAGATGGAACACCAACGGGGACGGCTTCCACGACGACTCCATGAGGTCGTTGACGTGGGCGCCGGCGGGGATGGAGAAGAGAAGACCGGCACCGCACGCGAGGAGGAGCAGGAAGTACCCCTGGGCCGCGCCGCTGTCGAAGACGGAATCGGGCCGGGTCATGAGACATCTCCCTTGACGGCGTACACCCCGAGATGTCTCACTTTTCGCCCCGGTTCGGACGTTTCAGCCTCCTCGTACGCCGATACCGCGACGAGCCAAACGCCGTGCTGAAGGGGGAGATCTTCGATCAGGTGCTGGACGACGACGGGGGCCGGATCGTCCGCTTGATCGAGGAGCGAAGCGAGTGTTGCACCGGCGTCCAGCGAGATGGACTGAGTCCCCCGAGGGAGGTCGGGTACGTGGACGGCCCGGCCGCCCGCGATGAGCCAACCGTCGACGAGCCGCTCCTCGAGTTGATTGTCGAGGACGGCCAGCCCGCGGTTCGGATCGTACGTGAGGCGTAGCCGGATGAGGGCGGGCGCGTAGGTGTAGAAGCTCTTCTGTCCGATGTCGACGGTGGACGTCGTGACCTGGCCCGGCTCGGCCGTGTGCGCGTAGGCCCACGGGGTCGCGCTCGGCTGGGGCAGCACCGAGTAGAGGGGGTGGGGCGGGAGGCGCGTGGGGGACGCTTGGGCTGGAAGACCCTCACCGGGAAACGGATACGTCCGCGGGGGCGGATCCATTGAGAAGATGCTGAGGGAAACAATCTGTATACCGAGAGAGTCTATAATCACAAGGCTCGTACTAACAGCATATTGCGTAGCCGACTGGTTGGCCTCGTTTCCCTTCAAGCCCGCCAAAACGGCGAGTACGATGAACAGACAGACTGCGACGATCCCTCCGAACGATCGGCGCCTGCGGCCGATCCACGTCGCCGCTGCGAGACCGAAGCCAGAGAGGACGATCAGGAGCAGACCGGCGAGGTGGGTCGGCCGCCCGACCGGCATCCCTTCGAGCAGCGTCTCCGATACGGCGGTCATCGACAGGCGGGTCGCATCGGGAACGGCTTGCGCGATGGCGGCAAACTCATCGGGGGTCAATTCGTCGGGATCGCCCGTTACGACGGCGACGTGCCCGACGCCGTATCGCCACCCCACCAGCAGCGGGATGTCCCCGCGGTCGACGAGGATGGATGCGCCAGGCCGGGGCGTTCCACTGAGGCGCCTCTGTCCGCTCGGGGCCGTTTCGATGCCGAGCTCGGCGAGGGGTAGAAGCGGGCGGAGATCGGGCGTGTCAAAGCGGAAGTAGTCAGGACCGCAAACGATGACGACACTTCCACCCGACAGGACCCATTGGGTGATCGCGGCCCAAGCCTGCTGTGGCGGTGGGGCCGAGATCCACAGGATGCGCACCGCATCGTAGGCCCACCAACGAGTGGGCAAGTCAGCGGCGGTGACCGGGGGAGTCTCGCTTTCCATCGGGTAGGGGAGGATGCCGTAGAGCAGCGGGAAGGGCGAAAGGTGACGCGTCTCCCGAAGATCGACCAGCGTTTCCGCGACGGGCGCTCCTGCGCCGTCGATCAGCGCGACGGAGATTGGGTTGAGCGGTTCGTACACTGGCACCGCTCCGTCGCACGCGCCGTCCGAGCCGATGACGAGCGCGAGTTCCTGGCGGACGGTCGCCGTATCTCTCCACTCACTTCCGAGCGGCTGCGTCACGATGATCCGGCAGCCGGTGGCGGAACCGTCGCCACGAATGCGGAGGTGAAACGGCGCGTACCGCTCGGGAACGACGTGCCCGCCGAATCCGATCTGGACGTCGATCGTCGGTGCGCCCTGTGCACACGCAACCCAAACCGGCAAGAAGATCGCGAGCGCCAACAGGCAGCAGATCGAGTTCCGATGTGGATTCCGCCGCATCTTCATCGCCGCGAGTGTATCGGCGAATTGTCAAGAAGTTGAGGAGACATACGGAGGGTTGAGGGATCGGGGCTCGCCGGTTGTGAACGGCTACTGGGGCAGTTTCTCGACGGCGAGCGCCGCGTCCTCGCTGAGGACGTCGGCGTAGATCTGTGTGGTCTGGATGGACCGGTGACCCAATTGCTTCTGGACCAGCCGCAGATTGAAGTCCGACGCGCGGTAGAGCAGAGAGGCGTAGGTGTGCCGGCAGGAGTGGATGGAGAATCGCTGGGGAATGCCGACCGCGTCGGCGTGCTTCCGGAAGATCCGATACACGGCGGTCCGGGTCAGCGGCCCGCCCCGCGAGGACATGAACACGGGGGCCCGTCCGGCGATCGACTGGCCCACGGACTCCTTCCAGGCGATGAACTGCTCCAGATGAGCGCACAACGCGGAACCGATGCGAACCCCTCTCTTCTTGTGGCCCTTCCCGTCGCGAACGATCAACGAGGCGTGCGCGCGGTCGAGGATCGCGTCGCGCATCTCCAACGCGCAGATCTCGGACACGCGTAGCCCCGCGTCGAGCGCAATGTGGAGGATCGCCCAGTCGCGCACCGGATCGGTTCGGCCGTCCGGGGAGGGCGCAGCGGCGCTTCGCTGGCAGTGGTCCTTGAGCGCCTGGACCTGGTCCGGGGTCAGGAAGTCCTCATGGGTGATCTCGAGCGGCATCTCGCCTCCTTCGTTCGAGGAGGAGAGTAGCCGCGAGGTGGGGCTGGAGGTGGGACATCTTTCGCAACAAAAGGGCACTTTTGTTGCGAGACCTCGGCCCAGCGTGTCGAAATCCTCTCGGGAACAGGAGATGCACCGGATACGGGCGACGCCCCTCGCGCGTCGACCGGGGCATCACTGGGCGAAGAGAGGCTATCCCAAGGCGGCTCGGCCCGTCCGACGCCATTTACGGGGCCTCTCATTCGATCGAGTATCGCTGGAGGATCCTTTTCTCGTCCCCAACGACGTTTCCCTCGACCTCGACGTACGGAGAGAGGGTCGAGTTCTCCAGCTTCTCGCGGAGGAGGCTGTCGAGCTGGAAGATCCCGGCCGAGTTGGACATCTCGATCGCGATCCGGATCGGCCGCTCGGTGCCGCGCTCGAGCCGCACCTTCTTGATCGCCATAGCGGAGACCGAGTGGATCGTCGGGCCGCCGATCTCGAATGGGATCCGGGCCCGACCGGACTCCATGTCGAGGGCGTCGGCGACCTTCACGACGCCGGCCTCGATAGTCAGGGTGCGGATCTCCCGTTGGTGAGCGTAGATGGCATGGAGGACCTCGCCTTGGATCAGCGCGGCCGAGCGGGGGTCGTACAGGGAATCGAGGAACCGATCGATCAGGGGGGGGGCGAGGACGAGCGACAGCAGCTCGTGGTCCTCGCGGTGGATGACGTGGCCGATGTCATGCAGTGCGCAGGCGAGGACGACGATGACCTCGGCGTCCTCCGGACGAAGGCCATGATTGGCCACGGCGCTGGGGGTCACGCCCCCTTCGACGAGGAGGCGCAGGAGCTTCAGCCCGATGTTGGTCATGATGCGGATGTGCACCGGGCCGTGATCGTTGATTCCCATCCGGTCGATGGCGGTGATGTTGGAGCCGGACCAGTACGCGTCGAGGGTGGGCGAGCGATCGATCCGTTCGACCACCGCTTCGAGCTTCTTGTTCTGGAGGCAAGGGACGTTAAGGGGCATCGATCTCCTCTCGAAGGGCGGCCCACCACGGGGCGGGCTCGTGGGAGGGCGGCGGCGACAGCTCCAGTCGGCGCTCGAGGTGATCGACGCGCTGGCGGAGGAGGACGACCTGTTCGCGGAGGGAGGCCAGGAGAGGCTCGGTTCGGTCCGGTTTCGTACTCTTTTCTGCGAGGCGGTCTGAAACCGGAATAGTTGTAGCGTCCTCTTTATAGAACTTAGACCTTAGAACGTCACTCGCCTCGCTAATGGTTAACCCGCTATCGTACAACTCTTGAAGACGCCGAAGCAGCTCCGCGCCGGCGTCGGTCAACAGGATTTGATTGTTCGGCCCCCGGCGCGTGTGCGCCACCAGGAGATCCTTGACCGCCTCGATCCGATTCCGGACCTGATTCGCACTGGTGAGGCCGAGGGTCTGCCGCAGGCTGCTGATCGTATGCATGGTCGTCGAGGGAGACGATACCCCACGAGCGGACCGCCGGGCAACCGTGGCGACGATTGTGGGGAGCGGTCCGATCGGATAGCCTACGAACGGAATGGCCATCCGACGACTGACCGAGCCGGTGACGCTGAAGATCGCTGCGGGAGAGGTCATCGATCGTCCGGCGTCGGTCGTCAAGGAGCTCGTCGAAAACGCCATCGACGCGAAAAGTGAGAGGATCGAGGTCGATCTCCGCGAGGGGGGGACGTCGCTCATCGTCGTCCGCGACGATGGGGAGGGAATGGAGGGGGAGGACCTCCTCCTTGCGTTCGAGCGGTACACCACGAGCAAGATCCAGACCGAAGAGGACCTGTACTCGGTCGGAACGCTCGGCTTCCGCGGCGAGGCGCTCGCGAGCATTGCGGCCGTGTCGCGCGCGCGCATCACGTCCTGCCCGGTCGGTGGAGACGCGGCGCACACCCTCGACGCCAGCGGGGGGAGGGTCGGAGAGCTCACGTCGGCTGCGCGACCGGTAGGAACCACGATCGAAGTCCGCGACCTGTTCTTCAACGTGCCGGCCCGCGCCCGCTTCCTCGGCGCACCCCGGACTGAGTTCATGCACGCCAACCGGGTCATTCAGCGGCTGGCGCTCTTGTCACCGTCCATCGGATGGATGGTGACGCACGATGGGCGGGAGGTATTCGTCGCGCCGGCCGTCGCGTCCCTTCACGATCGGCTCGCTCAGATCTACGGCATCGACGTCGCTGGTGGGATGATCCCGGTCGAGGCTACCCACGGGGAGGTGAGGGTCCACGGGTTCGTCAGCCGACCGGATGTGAAGCGGGGCAATCGGCGCGACCAGAGCTTCATCGTCAACGGACGATTCGTCAGCGATCGTGGGTTGTCGTTCGTTCTCGCGAGCGCGTACCGGGGGATCCTCCGGCCGGGCACCTACCCGATCGCCGTCATTCACGTTCATCTGCCTCCCGAACAGGTCGATGTCAACGTCCATCCACGTAAGGAGGAGATCCGGTTCGCTGACGCCCGTCGGGTCCAGGATACCGTCGCGGCGGCGCTTCAAAGGGGGGTGTCGGACCGCCGCGTGGTGGCCCCTCTGACGGGGGCGCGGGGAGTCGGTCGAGCGGGGGCGGGCACGGCGGAGCCGCGGCCTCGCTACTCGGAGAGGACGGAGCCGCTGTCGTTCGATCTGCCCCGCGAGATGCGGTTGGCCGCTCGGACGCGGGAGATGGAAAAAGTGAGGGTCAGCGGGGATCGCCGCGTGATCGGCCAGCTCCAGTCGACCTACCTCCTGGTCGAGACGCCGGAGGGCCTGGAGATCGTCGACCAGCACATTGCCCATGAGCGGGTCCTGTATGAAGGGTTACGGGACGAGTGGGGCGCGGACGGCATCGTGCGGCAGATCTTCCTCATCCCCGCGCGCGTCGAGGTCCCGTTCGAGGCGGCGAGCATCCTCGTCGGGAACCGCGACGCGCTCGAACGCGTTGGGATCATCCTCGACGCCTTCGGGGGCGGGACGTTCCTCATCCGCGAGTATCCGAGGGCCCTCGCGGACGAGCAGACGAAGCGAGGGTTCCAGGAAGTCATGGAAACGATCGTCGACGCCCTGGCGTCCGAGCAGAACCTGAATGAACGTCTGTTCGACCGGCTCCTCAGCGAGCTCTCGTGTGGCGCGGCGATCAAGGCGGGAGAGCCGATTCCGCTGGCCGAGGCGCAGGCGCTGATCGAGCGGCTGATGACACTGGAGAATCCGTACTTCTGTCCGCACGGACGACCGATCGTATTCACGATCGGCCGGGACGAGCTCGATCGGCGGTTCCAGCGCCGCTAGGCGGGGACCATCACCCGAAGGGCATGGGGAACCACCGCGACGCGAAACGGATCGCTCGGCAGGCGATACGGTTCGCCGTCCATGTGAGCGATCAGCTTGCTGTGCGATGCGATCGTCGCTTCGGCCACCTGCCGGTAGTGGACCTTCCGCCAGGCCAGATGCGCGCCGGCCCTGACCCGGGGAAGACGGACGAGCCGCTCCAGCTTCGCATAGTCCTCGATCGCGCTGATGTCGATCTTCCCGTCGGCCACGTCGGCCTTCGGCGCGAGCTTGAACCCCCCGCCGGCGTACTGGCCGTTGGCGACGCCGATCGAGAGACACGTGGCCTCGAGAAGCCAATCGCCGGACTGGATCGTGGCGGGGAACGCCCTGAATCGGAAGACCTCCTTGACCGCGGAGGACACGTACGCCACCGCACCGCGCAGCCGCTCCATCTCGAGAACGTCCCGAGCGACCTGGGCGTCGATGCCGATCCCGAGGCCGTTCACGAAACAGCGGTCGTCGGCGACGCGGCCGATGTCCATCGTTCGCTCTCGATGATGGGTCAGGACGCCGACTGCCTCGAGCGGATCCGGAGGAATCGCCAGCATCCGGATGAAGTCGTTTCCGGTGCCGGCGGGAATGACCCCGAGGACCGCCTCCTTGCTGAGCATTCCGTTCACGACCTCGTTGACCGTCCCGTCTCCGCCCATCGCGACGATCTGGCCGAACCCCGCCTCGATTCCCCACTTGGCCACGTCGGTGGCCTCCAGGGGTTCGTTGGTGTAGTGGAGTTCGTACTCGATCCCGCGGCGGTCCAGCTCGGCCTTGACCTTCGGGAAGAGCGCCTTGCACCGGCCGTGTCCTGCGATCAGATTGACGATGAGAAACAACCCCGCCCCGCCGCTCATGGAGGCATCGTACGGAACCGTACGGAGGGAAGTCAAGACGGGCGATCCCTACACAGGCCGGGACCGGGTTACCTCTTGACGGCACGAACGACGACGAACGACCCGCGAGCGTGCCCGGCGTTCGGAGGTTCGATCCGATCGTTCGCGTGCTCCGGCGGCCCGGTGAGCGTCTGGACGGTCCGCTCCACGGTCAGACCGGACGCCTCGATCGCGTCGAACACCCGCCGTCTCGGATGGAGCATCGCGTGCCGGAAGAATCGGTCGTCCGTCGGGTTGGCGCAGTACAGCTCGCCGAACGGGCAGTCCGCTGGGATGAACCCGACGATCGCGTGGCCGCCGGGGCGGAGAACGCGGGAGACCTCGTTGAACGTGCGATCGATGTCGTCGACGAAGCACAGCGTTGTCATCAGGAACGCCGCGTCGACGCTGGCGGTTTGGAGCGGCAGGCACTCGGCCTTTCCCCTCAGGACCGCGACGCCGCGATCGCGCGCCAACGTCGCGATGCCCTCGGCCGGTTCGATCCCCACCGCGATCCCGAGCCGGGAAGCAAACCGGCCGCTGCCGACGCCGATCTCAACCCAGTCCCCCGGCGGCGGCAGCACCTCCCGAACCGCGGCCAGCTCGGATGCGTAGACGTTGGCATTCTCGTCGAACCATGCGTCGTACTCGGCGTAGTGCGTCTCAAACGGGTTGTTCTCGTGCATCGTGACTCCCTTCGTGAAGTCGCAACAGCAGCCGATCTCGTTGCGCCAGGAACGCCGCCCCGAGCCGATCGACCCGCTCCTCGGGGCGCAGGGACACCGGGCACTCACCGAGAACGCGGGCCGGTCGCTCGCTCAGCAGGACGACCCGTTCGGCGAGAGCGACCGCCTCCTCCAGGTCGTGGGTGACGAACAACAGGGTGCGATCCCATCGTCTGAGCAGGTTGGCGAGCCAATCCTGCATCCGATGGCGCGTCAGGATGTCCAGCGCGCCGAATGGCTCGTCGAGGACGAGGGCCGGACAGCCGGTCATCAGCGCCCGGAGGAGGGCGACGCGTTGCTGCATCCCGCCGGACAGCTCGTGGGGGTACGCCGTCTCGAAGCCGGAGAGTCCGAAGGCGGGCAGGTGCTCCGCGACGGCGGCCCGCCGCGTCGCCCGGTCGGCGCCGCGAATCTGCAGCGGAAGCGCCGCGTTCTCGAGGACCGTCTTCCACGGGAAAAGCAGCCCGCCCTGCGGGAGGTATCCGGCGCGATCGATCGCCCCTCGGATCTTCCCTCCGTCCGCCGGCTCCAGCCCGAGGAGGATCCGCAGGAGCGTTGTCTTCCCGCATCCGGACGGACCGAGCAGGGCGACGGTCTCGCGCTCGCGGACGGTCAACGAGACGTCGTGGAGAACCTCCAAGTCGCCGAATCGCTTGTGGACGGCGCGGGCGGAGACGACGTTCGTCACTCCGGTTCGCCCTCCGGCAAGAAGTCGTTCGTGAACGCGGCGATCGGGTCGATCGGGCGATCGATCAGGCCGTTGGCCAGCGCCCAGTCGGCGAAACGGGTCCACACGATCTCCTCTTGTCTTCCCCATCGGTCGACGTCGTCGAGCGTGCGCCCGGCGATCCACGCTTGGGAGACGCGGACGAGCTCCCCATCCAGCTCCGGAGCGTGGTCGAGCAGGATCCCCGCCGCGGCCACGGGGTGCAGCGTAGCGTAGACGTAGCCCCGCATGAGCCCCCGCAGGAAGCGGCGCACGGTGTCCGGCTCGTCCTCGATCAGCCGGTCCCGCGTGACGATGATCGGGGTGTAGTAGTCGAGGACGTCCGCCAGCTCCGAAAGCGGGAGGAAGTCGAACTCGATCCCCTCGAGCTCGGCGTGAATCCCGTCCCAACCGTAGAAGACCCAGTAGAAGTCGGCCAGGTCGCGGCGCACGGCGGTTGTGAAGTCGAGCATCCCCATGTTGATCATCGTCACCGTGCCGAAGTCGGCGCCGACTTCCTCCATCACGGTGCGGATCATCACCGACTCCAGGTCGCTCCCCCATCCCGCGTAGCGGAGGGTCTCGAAGTCGGAGGGACCGGTGATCTCTCGGTCGCGGGGTGCGGCGAATCCGGACGTGTTGTGTTGGAAGATCGTGGCGATCGAGACGACCGGGACGTCCTGCGCGCGGGCCATCGTCACGTACTCCTGCATCGACACACCGAACTCCGAGCGTCCGGATGCGACGAGCGGGATCGACGCCGTCTCCGTTGGTTCGAGGACCTCGACGGCGAGTCCCTCCTCGGCGAAGAAGCCGAGGGCCCGGGCGACGAAGATCCCCGTGTGATTCGTGTTGGGCGTCCAGTCGAGGGCGATTCGGACCGTCTCGAGCTCCGCCGACACCGCCGGCGCGATCAGACAGCCGATCAGGACCGCGATCCATGCAACAGTCGATCTACTCATCATTCCTCCTTCGAAGCCATGGGGTCAGGACGAGGCCGATCCCGTCGACCGCCTTGAACAGCGCGAAGCTGAGAAGCATGACGATCAGGATCGCCCCGAACAGCCGATCGGTGCGGAACGATTGCTGGGCGCGGGTCATGTAGACGCCGAGGCCGCGTGAGCCGCCGAGCCATTCGCCGACGATCGCGCCCAACACGCTGTAGGTCGCGGCGATCTTCGCCCCGGCAACGATCCCGGGGACGGTCGCCGGGACGTACAGGTGGCGGTACCGATCCCGCCACGTCGCCCCGAAGGTGTCGAGCAGCTCGGCGTACGCCGGGTCGACCGTGCGGAACCCCTCGTACGTGTTCACCGTGAGGGGGAAGAAGCAGACGAACGCGACGACGAGGATCTTGGAGAGCGAGCCGAGCCCGAACCAGATCAGGATCATCGGGGCGATCGCGATCAGGGGGACCGCCTGCGAGAGGACGAGATGCGGGTAGATCACGTCGCGCAGGCGCCTCGATCGATGCATCGTCAGGGCGGCCGCGATCCCGAGGACGAAGGCGATCCCGAGTCCCGCCAGCGTCTCCACGAGCGTGGTGGCGGCGTGCCGACCCACGAGGACCGCGTCGTCCGCGATCGCCCGGACCGTCGCGATCGGCGACGGGAGGAGGTAGGCGGGGATGTCGAAGAGCGCGACGGCCGCCTGCCAGAGAACGACGAAGAGGAACAGGCTGAGGACCCACCACCCCATCGAACTCCGCCGGCCCGCGCTCGACGCCGCGGATCGGAACCGCCCGCTCACGCTCGATCACCGCCCTCCGCCGGTCCGTGCACGACGAGCAGGGTTCCCGATCGGAGCGCGATGCGGACCGGCATCGTCTCGATCACGTTGGACACGCCGTGCGCGCTGGCCCGGGCGAGCGTCTCGTCGTCCAACGGGTACGCCAGCCCTTCGGTCCGGACGACCGCCTCGTCGCTGAGCGGAATCAGCGAGACGCGGTCGCCGGGCCGGCCGATCGGGAGCGTGAACCGGTCTCGGATGAGCCACGCCGTCTCCTCGCCGACGATCAGCTCGACGGCGACCCCCCGCGCGACCGCCTTCTCGAGCATCAGCACGTTCGCTAGCGTGTGATCGATCCGGCCTCCGAACGCGCCGAACACGATCAGCCGACGGGCTTGCCCTGCAAGCGCGATGTCGACCGCCAATTCGAGGTCGGTGAGGTCCTTGTCCGGCGCGTACCCGTGGACGTCGACGTCCGCATCGAGCAGCGCCTCCCGCTCCTTCGAGGTCAGCGAATCGAGGTCGCCGATCACCGCGTCGACCGGGATGCCGTTGGCGGTCGCCTTCGCCCAAGCGCCGTCCGCAGCGAGGACGCGACCGGCGCACGTGGCGAGGCCCGGCAGTCGCGCGGCTCCGCGCCACTCGCCGTCGGCGAGGATCAGTATGATGTCATCGGGCATGTCCGTGTCGCTCCTTTGTCGGAGGAGGCGAAACGGGGCGGCGTCGGCAGTGTCGATCGATTCGCGCGTGTTCGGTGCTGTGGTTCGTTCATGACTCCCTACGCTGGCATTACCCAGTTCAGGTTCGACGGGTCGAGGTACCTCCTCCTCTCAGCCCAACCCATTGGGCTCCCCGAACGCGTTCACTCTACATCACCTGCCGAAGCGGCGCAACCTGCGAAGCGACGTTGGTCACCGACGGCAACAGCTTCCACCATGAGCGTTAGGAAGCCCAGGAAGCAGGGAGCGAACGGAGGGACGAGCGGAAACCGACACGCCGTCTCTCGCAGAGGCGCCAAGGACGCTGAGAATGGCAATGGCTCTCCACCCCAAGCGGAATTTGGGACAGGCAAAGCGGGTCGACGGAGCACACAGGCTATGAAGTGCGCTGCTATCCAGCTCCACTTCTGCCAAGCCGCGGGTGCGGTATCCGACCGTTCGTCGTTTCCCTCTGCGTGCTCTGCGTCTCTGCGAGAGATGCAGTTGCTTCGCCTACGAAGGGAGGAAGCTCGTGTGCTCGTCGATCCCCGCGATCGTCTCGGCGATCAGCCTGGCGCAGTTCTCCACATCGTCGAGATGCACGACCTCACTCGGCGAGTGCATGTAGCGATTCGGAACGGAGATCAGCGCGGTCGCGACGCCGGCGCGGGTGATCTGGATGGCGCGTGCGTCGGTCCCCGTTGGTCGGGGGTACGCGTGCAGCTGGATCGGGATGTCCGCGCTCTCGGCGATCCCCACGATCCGCTCGAACAGCGGCGTATTGACGTTCGGTCCCCGCGTGACGATCGGGCCGGCGCCGATCCTGATGTCGCCGGCCAGCTTCTTCTCCTTGCTCATCCCGGGCATGTCGGTCGCGTGACCGACGTCGACGGCGATGCCGACCTGAGGGTCGATTCCGAACGCGCTCGTCGTGGCGCCCCGCACACCGATCTCCTCCTGAACCGTGGCGACGGCGTAGATCGCCGCCTTCGGCTTCTTCTTGGCTGCGAGCCGCGCCGCTTCGAGGACGACGAACGCGCCGATCCGGTCGTCGAAGCCCCGGGCCACTGCCAGCCCGTCGCGCAGCTCGGCGAAGTCGTAGTCGAGGACGCCCGGGTCGCCGATGCGGACGAGTTTCTCCGCGTCCTCGCGATCCTTGGCCCCGATGTCGATCCACAGCTCCTCCATCTTGACGACCTTCTTGCGGTCCTCGGCGTCGAGGAGATGGATCGGCTTGCGTCCGATCACTCCGGGGACGATGCCGGCACTCGTCCGAATCCGGACCCGTTGCCCCGGTAAGACCTGGACGTCCCAGCCGCCGAGGCCGGCGAAGAACAGATAGCCGTTCTCGTCGATATGCGTCACCATGAGACCGATCTCGTCGGCGTGTCCGGCGAGCATGATCCGCGGTGAACCACCCTCGTTGACGACCGCGAAGGAATTGCCGTGCTGGTCCACCCAGGTGCGGTCGGCGAACGCGTCGGCCTCCTTCCGCCAGACGCGGGACGCTTCCTCTTCGAAGCCGGTGGGGCAGATCGTGCCCATGAATCGCTTGAGGAAATCAAGACGTGACTTGTCCATTGTGCCTCCCCTTCGGAATGCCGAAGCACACAGTGTACACGGATCCTGGCTTCCGCGCCGCCGCCTTTGACCGGCCTTTCTCGCTCGCCTAGACTAGCGGCTGCCCCCGAGCGTGCGCACGCTCGAGGGGATCGGAACGCGGAGGAGGGCGGAGATGCCGCTGTACGAGTACGAACTGGGACGGGCGGCCGATGTGCTGACGGGCGAACTGCTCGCCGTGAAGCCGGGAGAGACGTTGGTGATCACGGCGGACACGGAGAGCGACGACCGCGTCGTGAACGCGACGGCACGTGCTGCGTTCGCGCGGGGCGCGAAACCGATGGTGATCCACCTCGCTGCTCCGCTCGGCGTGGGTCGAGCGGCCGATCCGATGCTGCCGACGGAGGCCTTGGTCGGCGCCCTCCGCGGGGCCGACGCGTGGGTCGAGTTCAACAATCAGTGGCTCCTCTACTCGACGCCGCATGACGTGGCGATGCGCGAGAACGAGCGGCTCCGGTACCTGTGCCTCGTGGGCATGACCCCCGAGATGATGGTCCGCTGCATCGGAAGGGTCGACTACGCGGCGCTGAAGCGATTCCTCGAGAAGGCGGTGGAGGTCCTCCGGCGAGCCCGCCGGATCCGCGTCACATCGCCAGGCGGAACGGAGCTCGAGTTCCGCAACATCGAAGGCCGAGGCGCGCTGATCCGGGACGGCTACGCGGATCGCCCCGGGACCTACATGATGGGCGGGTTCATCGCTTGGGCGCCCGATCTCGAGTCGATCCACGGGACGCTCGTCTTCGACGGATCGCTCAGTCCCCCGTGCGGGAAGCTCGAACAGCCGATCCGGGTGACGATCGAGGCGGGCGTCATGGTGGACATCCAAGGCGGGGCGCAGGCGCGCCGGCTCGCGGACTACCTCGACGGGTTTGACCACCCGCGGATGCGACGGGTCGCCCATGCCTCGTTCGGGTTCCACCCGAACGCGCGCCTCTCCGGCGACATCGTCGAGGACGAGCGGGTCTGGGGGTGCACCGAGTGGGGGATCGGGCACGTCGGCGCGACGCTGATCCCGCCGGACGGAATCCCCGCTCCGTCGCATTCCGACGGTCAATCGCTCGACTGCTCCGTGTGGCTCGACGGGGATCCGATGCTCGAGACGGGGCGCGTCGTCCATCCCGAATTGGTCGAGCCGGCGCGCGCCCTAGGGAAAGGATAGCGGGAGCGGCGGATGGACCGAGTGGTCGCGTCGTTTGTCGAGATGGTCCAGATTGACAGCGAGTCCGGGGACGAGGCCGCATTCCTTTCCTACCTCAGCGAACGCCTGGCCCGCGATCTCGGGGCCGACTGCACGTTCGATGGCTATGGAAACCTGATCGCGCGCGTTCCCGGGAAGCGAACACGGACCGACCGGCCGATCCTGTTCGGGGTTCACGGGGACACGGTGAAGCCGGGCCGCGGAATCCGGCCCACAATCGAGGACGGCGTCATCCGCTCGGCCGGCGAGACGATCCTCGGCGCGGACGACAAGGCGGGAATCGCCGAGCTGGTCGAGGCGGCGCTGACGGCCGATCGACGCCCGCCGCTCGAGATCGTCGTGACGCGCGAAGAGGAGCTCGGCGCGCGCGGCGCCCGACATCTCGACGTTTCCTCCCTGCAGAGCCGGATCGGGTTCATCGTGGACATGGATGCGCTCGATGCTGTCGTGATCGGCGGGCCGTCGAAGATGTCGATTGACGTCGAGATCACCGGGCGCGCGGCACACGCGGCGATTGAACCGGAGAAGGGGATCTCGGCGGTGCGCGTCGCGGCGTACGCAATCGTCGAGCTCGAGGAAGGCCGCGTCGGCGAGGGGACGACGGTCAATGTCGGCGTCGTTCGGGGCGGTGAGATCCGAAACGGGGTGCCGGAGAAGGCGCTCGCCCAGCTTGAGTGTCGCAGTCTGTCCCACGAGGTGTGCCTCGAGCAGGAACGGCACATCCGCGAGGTCTTCCAACGCGCGGCGTCGTCGCACGGGGCCGTCGTCTCGTTCTCGACCGAACTCTCGTACCGCGCGTCGCGTGTGCCCGACGGATCCCCGGCGATCGCCCTGGCGGCCGCTGCGATCGAGTCGGTGGGCCTCACCCCCGACCTTCGGACGATCGTCGGAGGGACCGACGCGTCGATCCTGAATGAGCGCGGGATCGAAACGGTCGTCCTCGGTGCAGGAATGCGCAACGAGCACTCGACGAACGAGGAGATCGACGTGGCATCGATGGAACGAGCCGTCGGAATCCTCCGCCACCTCCTCGAGCACAGCGACTCACCCCGCCGACGGGCACGGGCGTCGTCCGGCGATTCGGCCCTTCGATATACAAACAACGGATGCTAACTGCCCATCCTACTTCCAAAAGGTGGCTATCACATCTCTCCGCCAAGCGCGTCTCCCTCCCGGCCGTCGATCGAACTGGCGGAACCGCCTCAGCGAGAAACGCGGTTTTGTAAGGCTTGTTCTGCCAGTTCGGCGGAGCGACTTGGTGGGGTCGTGTTGACATCTAAGGAATCCTCTATATAGTGAAAAGCCAATGGATAATGAAACCGTCGGGCGGACCATCCGGAAGCTGCGCCAAGATCGGGATTGGACGTTGGAGGAGCTTTCCACGCGCTCCGGGCTCTCGGTGGGATTCCTGTCTCAGGTCGAACGCGGTCTCTCGTCCTTGTCGGTGGCGTCGTTGAAGACGGTGTGCGACGCCCTTGAAGTTCCGCTGGCGCAGTTCTTCACAGTGTCCGACGGCTCGGATCGTCCGGCGATCGCCAAGGCGGGACAGCCGCATTATCAGATGCGGATCGGGAGTTCGGAGGTCACGTACTCTATGCTGTCCGGATCCAGGCCCAGCCGGACGCTGGAGGCTTTCATCGCCGAGTACCCGCCGGGATACTCCCCACCGATCCTCCCCCACGAGGGTGAGGAGTTCGGCTACGTGCTCGCCGGAAGGATCGTGCTCATCTTCGAGGGAGAGGAGCACGTGCTCGAACCGGGAGACTCGTTCCAGATCGATTCGAGTCGCCCACACACGGTGCGAAACCCGGACAAGAAGCCGGCCCGGATCCTCTGGGTCCAGACACTCAAGATCCTTCGCTGAGGAGGAGGATTGCATGTCAAAGCGTCTGGCGATTGACATCGGCGGGACGTTCACTGACCTCGTCGCGCTCGATGAGACGACGGGAGAGATCACGCTCGAGAAGGCGCTCACCACACCGACCAACTTCGCTGACGGGGTGGCCCACACTGTCCGGAAGAGCGGCCTGGACGTCAAAACGGTGACCCAGTTCGTCCATGGGACGACGGTCGTCATCAACGCGTTGACCGAGCGTCACGGCGCGAAGGTCGCCCTCATCACCACGCGCGGGTTCCGGGATGTGCTCGAGATCCAGCGGGCAAACCGGACCGACATGTACAACCTGTTCTACGAGAAGCCGAAGCCGTTCGTGCCGCGGCGCTTCCGATTCGAGGTGAGCGAGCGCGTGTCGTTCCGAGGTGAGGTGCTCATTCCGCTCGCCGAGGACGAAGTCGAGGAGATCGCCGAACGCTGTCGGCAACAAGGGATCGAGGCGATCGCCGTCTGCTACGTCCACGCATACGCCAACCTCGCCCATGAGATCAGGACGCGGGAGATCGTCCAGGCGGTCTACCCCGACGTCGCCGTTTCGCTGTCTCACGAGATCACTCAGGAGTGGCGGGAGTACGAGCGCACGAACACCGCCGTAATGAACGCCTACGTGGAGCCGGCCACTTCGCTGTACCTGTCGACCCTTGACCGGGAGCTCGCGGAGGCGGGGATGGCCGGACCGAAGTACGCGATGCAGTCGAACGGTGGGACGACGACGTTCGCTCAAGCCCGGCGGGTGCCGATCCATCTCGTCGAATCCGGACCGGTGGGCGGGGTCATCGGAGCCCGCGTTCTCGCCGAGGCCACCGGAGACCACAGCCTGATCTCGTTCGATATGGGGAGAACCACGGCGAAGGTCAGCCTCATCGACCACGGGCGGATCAAGATCGACACCGAGTACCACCTCGAGAAGAGCGCGACGTGGGCGGGCTATCCGTTGCGGATTCCGGTCGTCGACATCGTCGAGGTCGGTGCCGGCGGCGGATCGATCGCCTGGATCGACGCCGGCGGCGCCCTCCACGTCGGCCCGCGAAGTGCCGGAGCCGACCCGGGGCCCGCTTGCTACGATCTGGGTGGCACCGAGCCGACGGTCACGGACGCCAACCTGCTGACTGGGCGACTGAGCGCCGAGTACTTCCTCGGCGGACAGATGCCTCTGGACACGGCCAGGGCGGAGGTGGCGGTCCGCAAGATCGCGGAGCCGTTCGGTCTGTCGGTCACCGATGCCGCCCTCGGGATCATCCGACTGGCGAACGCCAACATGCAGGCGGCCCTCGAGCGCGTCTCGATCGAACGGGGCTACGACCCGCGTGATTTCAGCCTGGTCGCGACCGGGGGAGCGGGAGCGCTTCACGGGGCGACGCTGGCCCGCGAGCTCAAGCTGCGCAAGATGATCGTTCCGCAAGCCCCGGGGCAGTTCTCGGCGTGGGGCATGTTGATGACCAACCTCCGCCACGACTTCATCCGTACCCGTGTGTCGGACTGCGACGCGGAGCGCCTCGGCGAGATCCGCAAGACGTTCGAGGATCTCGAGCGAGAGGCCGCCGACCAGTTCATCGCCGAGGGAGTAGGGCAGGATCGCGTGTGGATCGAGCGGTCGTTGGACCTGCGCTATCGAGGGCAGGAACACACCGTGCGGACGCCGCTCCGATCCGACGAACTCGAGGGCGGTCTCCTCGAGTCGGTGATCGCCCGATTCCACGATCTGCACGAGCAGGCGTACTCGTTCCGGCAGGAGGATCCGGTGGAGATCGTCAACTTCCACGTGGTCGGTTGGGGGAAGGTCGACAAGCCGAGATTCGCGCCGCGCACGAGGAAGGGCGCGAGCCTGGCCGCGGCGGAGAAGGGAACCCGTCCGGTGGTGTTTGAGGGCGAGGGGGCCGTCGAGAGCCGCGTCTTCGAGCGAGGGTTCCTTCCCGAGAGGGAGACGATCGACGGCCCGGCGGTGGTCGAGGAGCCGGCTTGCACGACCATCGTCTGCCCGTCTCAGCGGCTGACGGTGGATGCGTTCGCCAATCTCGTGATCACGGAGGTGAGGGCATGACCTCGAAGAAAGCGATCGATCCCTTCACCGTCGAAGTCATCAAGCGGGCGCTCATCTCCGCGGCCGAGCAGATGTTCGTCGCTCTCGGACGCACGGCGAAGAGCTCGGTCATCTACGAAGTGCTCGACTACGGCTGCGCGATCACCGACGCGGCCGGGCGGATGATCGCTCAAGCCAACGGGATCCCCGCGTTCATCGGTGTGCTGTGCGATGCCGTCCGCGACGTGATCGGCAAGTTCGGCCTCGAAGGGGTCGAGGACGGCGACATCCTCATCACCAACGACCCGTACATGGGCGGGGCGACGCACCAGAACGACGCCGTATTGATCATGCCGATCTTCTACGACGGGCAGCCGGTGATGTTCTCGGCGAGCAAGGCGCACTGGAACGACATCGGGGGGAAGGATCCGGGAAGCTGGTCGCCCGATGCGACCGACATCTACCAGGAGGGGCTGCAGTTCCCCGTCGTCAAGATCTTCAACGCCGGCGAGGAGAACCGCGACATCGTCGATATCCTCTCCCGCAACGGGCGGATCCCCGACATGACGCTCGGCGACATGCGGGCGCAGGCCGCCTCGTTGCGGGTCGCGGCGAAGCGGGTGCAGCAGATCTGCGAGAAGTACGGCCTCGAGACCGTCCTCGAGTCGATCGAGGTCTACCTGCAACAGGGGCGACAGGAAGCGCTGGCCGAGCTGAAGAAGCTGCCCAAGGGCGAGTTCACCGCCGAGGAGTACATCGACGATGACGGGCTCGGGGGCGATCCGGTGCGGGTCAAGGTCAAGGTGACGATCCGCGACGACGAGTTTCTCATCGACTACACCGGAAGCGGCCCCACCTGCCGGGGACCGATCAACAGCCCGCTTTCGGTCCTGATGTCGACGGCGAAGTTCGCCTATCAGTCGGTCGTGGCGCCGCACGCCGACCCGAACGAAGGGTTCTTCTCCCCGCTGCGGGTCATCGTCCCCGAGGACACCGTTTTCAATCCGAAGCGGCCGGCGCCGGTGAGCACGTACTGGGAATCGGACGCCTACGCCGGCGACGTCGTCTGGCGGGCTCTCGCGAACGCCGTCCCGGATCGCGTCACCGCAGGGCACTTCCTGAGCGTTTGCGGGACGATCACCAGCGGGATCGACGACGAGACGGGGGAGTGGTTCTTCTCGGTGGAGCCGAACGCCGGCGGTTGGGGCGCCGGGAGGAACAAATCGGGAGAGAGCGGTCTCGTCTGCTCCGGCGACGGGGAGACGTTCATCCTCTCGATCGAGGTGGCCGAGACGCGCTACCCGATCATTGTCGACCAGTTCTCGCTCAACATCGCCGACGGGGGGCACGGGCAGTGGCCCGGGGGTCACGGCCTCATCAAGGACTACCGGATCACCAACTCGAAGGCGATGGTCACCGCGAGCTTCGGACGGAACAAGTTCCCGCCGTGGGGACTGGCCGGAGGTCAGGACGGGACCCCGAACGAGGTGCAGATCCGGCGCGCGGAGGGGACCGTCGAGCGGCGAGGCCGCTTCTCGAGCGAGGTCCTCGGAACCGGCGACGTCGTGCGGTTCATCACCGGGACCGGTGGCGGCTACGGTGAGCCGCGTTCTCGCGATCCGGAGCTCGTACTCCAGGACGTGCTCGACGGATATGTGTCGATCGAGGCGGCCCGGGAGGTGTACGGCGTCGTGCTCGAAGGGGAACCGCTCCAGGTGAACGAGGCCGAGACGGCCGCGGCCAGAGGAGGGTAGAAGGGCAATGGAGGTCTATGAGGCGATTCGCAATAGACGGAGCGTGCGGCGATTCCTCGCGGATCCAATCGATCGGGAGACGCTGGATCGAATCGTCGACGCGGCGATCTGGGCACCGTCCGGCGGGAACGCGCAGACATGGCGGTTCGTCATCGTCACGGAGCCGGAGCGAATCGGCAAGCTCAGGACCGTCAGCCCCGGGCTGCTCGGCGGTCCGCCGGCGGTCGTGGCCATCTGCCAGGACCTTGGCGCCGCCCGCGCCAAGGGCGGCGCACTCGGCGAGACCTTCCTCGCACCGATCGATGCGGCGATGGCCGTCCAGAATCTCCTGTTGGCGGCGTATGCCGAGGGACTGGGCACGTGCGCGATCGGCTCCTTCCACAAGGCGGCGGTCGCGCGTCTCCTCAACCTTCCGGACCGCGTCGAGCCCGTGCTCCTGGTGAGCGTTGGCCGACCGGCGGAGTCACCGGATCCGCCGAAGCGGCGAACCGAGGGCGTCGTGCTCTACGAGGTGTTCGATGGATAAGGACGTGCTCGAACGGAAGGTCTTCGATCTGGTCGGATACATGGCGACCAGTGGACGAAATCTACTCGATGAAACGCCGCTCTACGGGCCGTTTCGCCTGGTCGACGCGGCGAGCCGGCTGATCGAGATCCTCGAGCAGGAAGGCATCGCGAGCTCCCGCCTCTCCACGCTGCGCGAGCGGATCGATGCAGGGAAGTACACGGTGATGGTCGACGCCGATCGGTTCGCGAAGTACCTCGACGAGGTCGTCGAGGCGGTCGTCGACCACATGGACGGCGGAGCAAGTGAAGGAGGTGAACCCCCGCGTACAAGGACGTGAAGAAGGGAGGGAGTCAAAGGATCAGCACACGGGAGGTGTAGCAAGTGAAGAGAATACTGATCGTTGCATTGGTAGCAGCCATGGCGTTTGGTGTGATCGGGTGGGCGGACGGCGCCCTGCGGGCCACGTTCGCCTGGCCGACGTACATTGATCCGGCCGTCGGGTCGGACTTCTCCAGCTCATCGGCGCTCGTCAACCTCTACGACACGCTTGTGTATCCCACGGTGAGTGGGGATCCGATCCCTCACGTTGCCACGAGCTGGGACGTCACGGAGGACGCGCTGCATTGGACGTTCCATCTTCGTGACGACGTCTACTTCCACGACGGGACGCAGCTGACGGCGGAGGACGTGAAGTACTCGATGGATCGTCTCACGGAAATCGGCGAGGGATACGGGTTCCTGTTCATCGGCCGCCTCGAAAACACGGAGGTCGTCGACGAAACCACCGTGCGCTTCAACCTGGTCAAGCCGTTCGGCCCGTTCCTGTCGACGCTCTATCGGCTGTACATCGTCAACAAGGATCTGGTCGAGGCCAACACGGTGACGCCCGGGGCGTACGGAGGAAAAGGAGACTACGGGAAGACGTTTCTCCTGACACACGACGCGGGAAGCGGACCCTACGTCGTTCGCGAGTTCCGTCTTGAAGAGGAACTGGTGATGGATCGAAACCCGAACTACTGGATTCCGATCGATCCGCAGGCGCCGGATGAAGTCCGCTTCATCGGGACGACCGAGACGGCCACCATCCGGACGATGATGGCCCGCGGCGAGCTCGAGATCTCCGACCAGTGGCAGACGAGCGAGGCTCTAGAGGCGCTCGACGCGATGGACGGAATCGACATCGCCGCCTTCTCCCCGGGAACGATCTTCTACATGATGATCAACACGAAGATCCCGCCGACGGACGACCTCCATTTCCGGAAGGCGATGGCGTACGCGACCGACTATGACACTGTGGTCACCCACATCTTCCCCGGAGCCTTCCAGGCCCGCGGTCCCGTGCCGCAGAACATCCCCGGCGCGGATCCGACGGTGTTCCAGTACTCGCTCGACCTGGACAAGGCGCGCGAGGAGCTGGCCCTGTCGAAGTATGACCCGGCGGAGTACGAGATCGAGCTGCACTGGATTGCCGAAGTGCCCGACGAGGAGAAGGTCGCGTTGCTGTTCATGGCGAACATGGCCGAGGTCGGCATCAACGTGAAGGTCGTGAAGGTCCCGTGGATGTCGGTCGTCGAGGAGATGGGCGCGTTGGAGACCAGTCCGCACATCGTGACGGTGTTCGACTCGTCGCACTACCCGGAGGCCGGTTCGTTGATCGAGTCGCGCTATCACTCGAGCTCCGCCCCCACGTGGGAGCAGAACGAGTGGCTTCTCGATTCGGCCCTCGACGCGATGATCGAGTCCGCGATCAACACGGTGGATCAGGCCGAGCGATTCGCGAGGTACGCTGGAATACAGCATATGATCACGGCGCTCTGTCCGACGATCTTCCTGTTCGAGCAGGTGGAGAAGCACGCCTATCTGGCCGACGTCATCGATTGGCCGACCGCCCGTGGGGAGGTCACTCCCGTCATGGGCTACAACCTTGCGGCGCGCTTCATCATGGTCAAGTAGGGAAACGCGAGGGGATCGGGCGGGCGGGCCGTGAGGCCCGCCCGCCCATCGGAACGGGGGCAGACGCATGAGCATTCTGAGGTTCCTGGTCAAGCGGCTGGTCCTCTCCGTGTTCGTTCTCCTCGGCCTGTCGATCCTCATCTTCGTGATCTCCCGCGTTCTTCCCGGGGATCCGGTGCGCATGGCGTTGGGATCGAGGGCACCGGAGTGGGCGGTGGAGAACATGCGGAGAGAGATGCATCTCGACGAGCCGCTCTATAAGCAGTACATCTTCTGGCTTTCCGGTGCCGTGCGTGGCGATCTGGGGACGTCGCTCGTGACCCGGCGTGCGGTCTCGGTCGACATCCGGGAGTTCGTCCCGGCGACGCTCGAACTGGCGCTGTTCTCCGCGGTCATCATGGCGGTCTTCGGGATCCTGTTGGGAGCGGTGGCGGGACGGTTCCGGGATACGTGGGTCGACAACGTGATTCGCGTCTTCTCGTACATCGGCGTCGTGACGCCGTCGTTCGTCTTCGCGATCCTGTTCGTGCTGCTCTTCGGCTATATCCTCCGGATCCTTCCGACGATCGGACGGCTGAGCCCGTGGATTGCGCGCCCGCCGACCGTGACCGGGCTGATGACGATCGACGCGCTGATCTCGGGGAACTTCGCCGCGCTCGGCGACATCCTTCAGCACATGATTCTCCCCGCCGTCAGTCTCGCCTTGGGACCGCTCGCGCAGCAGGCTCGCATTGCCCGCTCGACGGTCAGCGACAATCTCGGCAAGGACTACATCCTATCGGCGAAGGGATTCGGCATTCCGGGTCGGGTGGTCATGCTCAAGTACCTGCTGAAGCCGTCGCTGATTCCGACGGTCTCCATCATGGGGCTCGACTTCGCTGGGATCGTCGCCAACGCGTTTCTGGTCGAGCTGATCTTCAACTGGCCGGGGTTCTCCCGCTACGGGGTCAACGCGATGCTCAACAAGGATCTCAACGCCGTCTCGGCGGTCGTCATCGTCCTCGGGATGGTGTTCATCACCGTCAACATCCTGGTGGACCTGATCGTGGCGTGGCTCGATCCGCGGATCCGACTGGGCGCGGAAAGGGGGAAGTGAGATGGTCCGCTGGTTCAGGCGAGAGGCATTCCGGCGGCGATGGGAGGCCTTCGGCAAGGGCTGGTACAAGTTCTCCCGGAACCCGGTCTCGGTCATCGGGCTGGTCCTCGTGCTCGGGGTCTCGTTCGTTGCGATCTTCGCACCGTACGTCTCACCGTTTCCCTCTCACGCCGAGCGGTACGTCAACTTTCCCGAGGCGTCGCAGGAGCCGAGCACGAGCCACCTTTTCGGCACCGACGTCTTCGGTCGGGACGTATTGTCGCGGATCTTCTACGGCTTCCGATACTCCCTCATGATGGGCGCGGTCGTCTTGTCGTTGGTGGTGATTCCGGGCGTCATCCTCGGACTGCTCGCCGGATACTACCGCGGCACGTGGATCGACACGGTGATCATGCGGATCACCGACATCTTCCTGGCCGTCCCGCCGCTGATCCTTGCCCTGGCGGTCGCCTCCGTGCTGACGCCGAACATCTTCAACGCGATGATGGCGGTGTCGCTCATGTGGTGGCCATGGTATACGCGACTCGTGTACGGGCTTGCTTCGTCGCTTCGCAACGAGTTCTTCGTTCAGTCGGCCGAAGTCATCGGGGCGAGCCGACGCCACATCCTGTTCCGCGAGCTTCTGCCGAACTGCGTCTCGAGCATCTTCACCAAGATGAGCCTCGACATGGGGTGGGTGATCCTCATCGGGTCATCGCTCAGTTTCGTCGGACTCGGGGCGCAGCCGCCGACGCCCGACCTGGGCACGATGGTCGCGGACGGAGCGAAGTACCTTCCCGATCAGTGGTGGATCACCATCTTCCCCGCATTCGCGATCATGCTCACGGTGCTGGGGTTCAACCTGCTCGGCGACGGGTTCCGCGACCTGTTCGCGCTCGAGGAGACGTAGGATGACGGAATACGTACTACGAATCAGCAATCTCCACGTCCAATTCAAGGTGTACGAAGGCCGTCTCAAGGTGCTGAACGGCGTCAACATGGACGTCGGACCGGGGGCGCGCGTGGGCCTCGTCGGCGAGGCAGGCTGCGGCAAGACGACCACGATGCGCTGCGTCCTCGGGATCCTGCAGTCGCCTCCGGGGAGGATCACCGAAGGGTCGATCCTGTTTCACGGGCGGGACGTCCTCAAGATGTCGCAGGCGAGCCTGCAGCGGATCCGCGGCGGGGGGATCTCGATGATCTTTCAGGATCCGGTCGCGGCGCTCAACCCGGTGTTTACCGTCGGGGACCAGCTGACCTCAGTTATCCGCCACGCGGCGTCGAGGAAGAGGGACGGTCGGGAGATCCGGCGGCGCGCGATCAAGGCGCTCGCCGACGTCCAGCTGCCGGATCCGGACCGGATGTTCGCGAGCTACCCGGTGCAGTTGTCCGGCGGGATGCGACAGCGGGTCTGCATCGCGATGGCGCTGGCGACCGAATCGGAGCTGATGATCGCGGATGAGCCGACGACCGCGTTGGACGTGACCATCCAAGCGCAAGTGCTTCGCCTGCTCAACGAGCTGGTCGAGGAGCGGTCGACCTCGGTCATCTTCATCACCCACAGCCTCGGTGTCGTGAAGGAGATGGCCGACTGGGTGTACGTGATGTACGCGGGGAGCATCGTCGAAGGAGCCAAGAAGCAGGCCCTGTTCGAGGAGCCGCTGCATCCGTATACCGTCGGGCTCATGGGGGCGCTCCCGAAGCTGACCGGCGGCGGGATCGCGGAAGGGATCGCCGGCCGAATCCCCGATTACCTCAACCCGCCGACCGGATGCCGCTTCAACCCACGGTGTCCTCATGTGATGGACGTCTGCAGCGGCGAGCGGCCGGAGCTCCGCGAAGCCGGGCTGGATCACCATGTCGCCTGCTACCTCTACAAGGGAGACGCCGATGCCCGATGATCTGTTGATCGTGGAGAACCTGAAGAAGTACTTCGTCACGTCCCAAGGGACCGTCCGGGCGGTCGACGACGTGTCGTTCAGCACCCGGGAGGGCGAGACCCTCGGCTTGGTCGGCGAGTCCGGCTCGGGGAAGAGCACCGTCGCTTACACGATGATCGGTCTTCACGCGCCGACCGCCGGGACGATCACGTTTGACGGGCAGGATATGTCCGTGGCGGTCCAGAAGCGGTCGCGTCGACTGAAGCGAGCGATCCAGATCGTCTTCCAGGATCCCGGCACGTCGCTCAACCCCCGCCGGACGATCGAACAGATCCTCTCCCTCCCTCTGCAGGTCCACAAGATGGGGACGCGTCGGGAGCGACGCAACACGGTGATCGAGCTGCTGCGGCAGGTCGAGCTTCCGGCGGACTACCTCTTCAAGTCACCCCACATGCTCGGCGGTGGGGAACGCCAGATGGTCGCCATCGCGCGGGCGCTGGCTACGAATCCCCGCCTCGTCATCCTCGACGAACCGACGTCGGCGCTCGACGTGTCGATCCAGGCCAAGATCATCAACATGCTGTGCGGCTTTCAAGTGGAGATGAACCTGACCTACCTGTTCATCACCCACGACCTGAGCCTGATGCGGAACGTCGCGTCGCGAGTGGCAATCATGTACCTGGGCAAGATCTACGAGTTGGCCCGGACCGACGAGTTCTTCGAGCGACCGCTCCAGCCGTACACGAAGATGCTCCTCTCGTCGATCCCGGTGGTGCTTCCCGAGGAGGAAGCGATCAAGCCTTCGCGCATCATCTCCAAGGGGGAGATCCCGAGTCCGGTGAACGTCCCCCCCGGTTGCGGATTCCACACCCGTTGCCCGGAGAGGGAGGGGAACTGCGACGCCGAAGAGCCGCAGCTCGTCGAAGTCGAAGAGGGTCACTTCGTTCGATGTCACAAGTTGGCGGAACCCCTCACGGTGGGGATGGCCGGCGAAGGAAGGGAGTAGACGATGAAGAAGCTTCTCTGGATCAATCCGGTGGGTACCGATCTGTTCGACGAGCCGATCAAGGGGTTCCTCGACACCGCCAAGGAGGCGGAGACGCAGCTTGACATCTGTTCGCTGGAACGAGGTCCGAAACACCTCGAGTACCACTACTACGAGGCGCTCGTTCTGGCCGACACGCTACACGTGGTGAAGCGGGCCGAGAACGACGGATACGATGCGGCGGTGATCGGCTGTTTCTACGACCCCGGTCTGCACGAGGCACGTGAGATCTGCGAGCGGATGGTCGTCACCGCGCCGGCCGAGTCGGCGATGCACATCGCCGCCACCCTCGGCCATTCGTTCTCGATCCTGGTAGGGCGGAGGAAGTGGATTCCCAAGATGCACCAGAACGTCGTCAAGTACGGGTTCGAGGACCGGCTGGCCTCGTTCAAGTCGCTCGACATGGGGGTCTACGACTTCCAGGTGGACCCGTCCGAGACCGAACGTCGGATGACGGAAGCGTCCCGCGAAGCGGTCGAGGTGGACGGTGCGGAGGCGATCGTGCTCGGGTGCACGATCGAGTTCGGCTTCTATGAGCGGCTCCAGAAGGAAATCGGCGTTCCGGTGATCGACGCGACCATCGCCCCGTTGAAGGTCGCCGAGTTCCTCGTGGGGCTCCGCGATCGCTTCTCCTGGGGGCACAGCAAGGTCTACGGTTACGAATCGCCGCCGCCCTCGGAGATCGCGGAGTGGAAGCTGGAGACGCAGTACGACATCGAAGGGTACTGGGGGTAGGCCGTATGAGTGAAACCGCGCAGCTGCGGGTTGGATTCGACGTCGGTGGGACGTTCACCGACGGCGTGTTGATGAGCGGGCGCGACGTCCTCGCCAAGGCGAAGTCGCTCACCACACAGGACGTCACGGGGGGGATCGTCGAAGCGCTCGATCGCGTCCTCGAAGGATCCGACGTCGATCCGAGCCGGATCTCGATGGTCTCCCTGGGGACGACCCACACAACCAACGCCCTCATCGAGCGGCGGAACCTGAACAAGGTGGGCGTCTTCCGACTCGGGGCACCGGCGACGACGGCGATCCCGCCGTTGACCGGCTGGCCGGAGGACCTGAAGGAGGCGATCGGAGGAACGAACGTCGTTCACGTCGTCCGGGGCGGCTCCGAGTACGACGGGCGCGACATCGTCCCGCTCGACGAGAAGGCGATCGAAGCGGCGTGCAGGACGATGAAGGATAAGGTCGATTCGGTCGCCATCACGGGCGTCTTCTCGCCGATCATCGCCGATCACGAGGAGCGGGCCGAGCGCATCGTTCGGGATGTCCTGGGGGACGGGATCCACGTGACGCTGTCCCACCGGATCGCGACGATCTCGCTGCTCGAACGGGAGAACTCGGCCATCCTCAACGCCGCGGTGATCACGGTGATGCAGCGGGCGGTCCAGTCCCTCAAGGCGGCGGTCGCCGAACGCGGGATCCGGGCACCGCTGTTCATCGTCCAGAACGACGGGAGCGTGATGTCGGCGGACTACGCCGTGGACTACCCGATCTTCACCGTCGCGTCGGGACCGGCGGCCAGCGTTCGAGGATCGGTCTACCTGTCCGGGATCGAGGACGGGGTGGTCGCCGACATCGGTGGAACATCGACCGACGTCGGCTACATCGTGAAGGGCTTCCCGCGCGAATCGTCCATCACCGTCAACATCGGCGGCGTCAAGACGAACATCCGTTGTCCCGACCTCCTGTCGATCGCGCTCGGCGGCGGAACGATCGTCAAGCACGAAGGAAACGATGTCACCGGCCTCGGACCGGAGAGCGTCGGATACAACCTCGTCCGCCTCGGCACGGCGTTCGGCGGACCGCTGATGACGGTCCACGACACCGCGGTGGCGTTGAACAAGCTCGACACCCGCCTCGACGTCTTCACGACCGACTACGTCACCGCGCCGGAGAAGATCGCCGCGGTGCCGAAGGCGCTGGCGAACAACGCTTGGGAGGCGATCCGGAGGACGATCGAGGAAGCGATCGACAAGATGAAGACCACGGCCGAGCCCGTTCCGGCCATCTTCATCGGAGGCGGGGCGCTGGTGGTTCCGCGAAGCGGGATCGGGGGCGTTTCGGAGGTGGTCTGTCCGGATCACTTTGAGGTCGGCGGCGCGGTCGGGACGACCATCGCCGAGATCGGCGCCTACGCGGAGGGCGTCGTGGATCTCGACGTCGACGACCGCGACGACGCGATCGCGCAGGTCACGCAGCAGGCCGTCGACAACGCCGTCCAGGCAGGGGCGATCCGGGAGACCGCCGAGGTCATCGACGTCGAGGAGATCCCGTTCACCTACATGCCCGGCAAACGGGAGAAGATCAGGATTCGCGTGAAAGGGAAGGTACTCCGGTGACCGACCAACGTTCCGATCCGCGCAGGATTCTCGCCGAGTGGGGCGTGAAGGACTTCCGCGTCATCGACAAGGAAGCGATCACCGAAATCACGCTCGGGGCGTCGATCCTCGCCACCGGCGGCGGCGGCGATCCGGAGATCGGCCTTCTGTGGACGTACAAGGTGATCGACGAAGGGAAGGAAATCCTGATGGTCGATCCGATGGACGTTCCCGACGAGGTGCAGTCGGCCAGCTCGGCCTGCCTCGGCGCGGCGATCGTGCTGACCGAGAAACCGCCGAGCGGCTCAGTGATCAACCTGGCCATCCGAAAGCTCGAGACCTATCTGGGACGGTCGATCGAAGCGATGATCCCGCTCGAGTGCGGCGGCGTCAACTCGCCGGTCTCGTACGCCGCGGCGGGCGAGTTCGGGCTGCCGGTCGTCGACGTCGACGGAATGAACCGCGCCTTTCCTGAGCTGCAGATGACCTCCTGGGTGACCCACGGCTGCCATTCGTCGCCGACGGTCTCGGTCGACGACCGACAGAACATCACCGTGATCGACACCGGCGAGGACGACGTCCTCGCCGAAACGCTGGCCCGGCGGGCGGCGATGGCGTACGGGGGCATCTCGTGGATCGCGACGTACCCGTTGACGGGCAGACAGATGAAGGAGACCTCGATCCTCGGTTCGCAGAGCATCGCATGGGCGGTCGGCCGCGCCGTGATGCGCGCTCGGAGGGAGCATCTCGACCCGATCGCGGAGCTTCTGCGCAGCCTCGAGGAGGAGCGCGGCGTCGAGGGGTATCGGGTCTTCCGCGGGAAGATCGTCGACATCCACCGCGACTTCGGCTCGGAGACGAACAAGGGATTCACCCTCGGATCGATCGCGATGGAGGGGATCGACGATTGCAGCGGACGGACGGCGACGCTGGACTTCCAGAACGAGTGGCTCAACCTTCGAGTCGACGGAGAGATCCTCTGTCTCCCTCCGGACCTGATTGCCATTCTCGACTCGGAGACAGGAGAGCCGATCCGGACTGACATCATGAAGTACGGGTACCGCGGGACGATCGTTCTCATCCCGGCGCACGAGCGGATGCGGACGCCCAAGGGGATCCAGATGTTCGGTCCACGCCACTTCGGCTACGACCTGGACTATGTTCCGGTCGAGGAGCTGAACGAACGCAGGAGGTGATGGGAGTGGACTACAAGGAGCTGTTCGAACGCGACGCCCGGGTTCGCGATGTCGTGAAGGCGATCCTTGGATCGCCGTTCATCGAACGGGGCGCACTCGGGGACGCGCTGCCCATTCCGAGCGACGAACTCGACGCGCTCCTCACGACGTTGGTGGAGAAGATGGTCGTTCTCGAGCTGGCGAGTCAAGCCGATTCGAGCATCGAGGCCCGCGTGCCGAAGACGGTCTACATGATCAACCCCGAGGAGGAAGCAGGCATTCGTGAGCACGTGTAAGCGGATGAACCACGAGGCGCGGGTCGCCCGTCTGCAGCGGGAGATGGCGACCGAGTCGGTCGACGTGACGCTCCTCTTCCATCGCGACAACATCCGGTACTTCACGGGGTTTCGGATCAACAAGGTGGTCTCCTCCATCTTGGCCGTGCCTCGCGACGGGCCGCCGACCTATGTGGTGGCACGACTCGACCTGGGGCGCGCCAAGCGGGACTGCTGGATCTCGAATCTGATCGCGTTTCCGGAGGACACGCCGCACGTACTCAATGCGCTCGACCCGCTCCTTTCCGCCTCGGCGAAGCGGGTCGGAATCGAGTATGGGACCATCACCCTCGAGCAGGCCGACTATCTGAGAGAACGAAGCGCGCCGGACGCGAGGCTGGCCGATGTGCAACCTCTGGTCGACCGCCTCCGGCTGATCAAGACCGAGCCGGAGATCGAACGGCTACGCGAATCGGCACGGATCGCGAGCTCCGTGATGCGGCAGATTCAGGCCGATCTACAGCCTGGGCTGATCGAGGCCGAGCTGGCTGCGGGGATCGAACAGATGCTGGTAAGGGAGGGAGCGGAGGGCACGTCCTTCGAGACGTTCGTGGCCTCCGGCGCCAACGCGTGGCTCCCCCAGCGGGTTCCGGTCCGCAAGCCGGTGCGGGACGGAGAGATGATCCTGCTCGACATGGGCGGGATCTACGACGGCTACTGCTCGGACATCACACGGACCCTGTCCACCGACGGGCTGACACCCGATCAGCGTCGGTTGTTCGACGCGGCGAGACGGGCGCACGACGTAGCGCTGGAGGCCATTCGCCCGGGCATCCGCGCAGGAGCGGTCGATGCTGCGGCCCGCGATCTGCTTCGCCGCGAGGGATATGGCGACTGCTTCCCCCACCTGACCGGACACGGGATCGGCCTGTCGGCGCACGAGGGGCCGATCGTGGACGAAAACATCGACACGATCCTCGAGCCGGGGATGGTCCTGACGGTGGAACCGGGGGCCTACGTCCCCGGTGTGGGGGCGGCGCGGATCGAGGACATGGTCTTGGTCACCGACACCGGGCACGACGTGCTGACCGATGCGCCGCGCGAGATCGAGGAGAACAAGGACAACTAGGCAGGAGGGGGCGATCGTGGGGGCAAGGGAGATCCTGAGAAGCTGGGACGTCGACGACTACCGCGTGATCGACAAGCAGGCGCTCGCCGAGATCACGCTCGGCGCATCGGTGCTTGCGACCGGTGGAGGAGGAGACCCCGAGATCGGGCTGCTGTGGGCGTACCACGTCGTCGATCAGGGAAACGAGATCCTGCTCATCGATCCCGATGCGATCCCCGACGGGGCACTGGCGACCATTGCCGGGTGCCTCGGGGCGGCCCTCGTCCTGACGGAGAAGCCTCCGAACGGCGAGGAGCTCTTCTGGTGCTACGATCGTCTGCGCCGCTACATGGGGAGGCCGGTGGAGGCGGTGATCCCGGCGGAGGCCGGCGGGGTCAATACCCCCGTCCCGATGGCCGTGGCCGGTGCGGTCGGGGTTCCGGTCATCGACGCGGACGGCATGGGACGCGCGTTCCCCGAGCTCCAGATGACCTCCTTCTATACGCACGGCTGCCAGCCGGCCCCCATCGCGTGCGCGGACGAGAAAGGGCACGTGACGATCTGCGATTCGGACGACGGGCTGCTTACCGAGCGAATCGTTCGGGCCGCGGCGATGGCCTACGGTGGGATCTCGTGGATCGCCGGCTATCCGCTGACGGGTCGTCAGATCCGCGACACGGCGATCCTTCGATCGGTCACCCTCGCGTGGGACCTCGGCCGCCGGCTCTTCGAGGCACGGCGGCGACACCTCGACCCGATCGCGGAGACGCTCGCGTTGACCGGCGGCTATCGGGCATTCACCGGAAAGGTCGTCGACATCAACCGCGAATTCGGAGCCGAGAAGACGAAGGGCTTCTCGCTCGGCGAGATCACCTTGGAGGGAATCGACGCCGACAGGGGAAGGACCGCGCACGTCGGGTTTCAGAACGAATGGCTGACCTTCGACGTGGACGGCCGCGTCCTCTGCCTTCCTCCCGACCTGATCTGCATCCTCGATCCGGCGACCGGCGAGCCGATCCGAACCGATGTGGTCAAGTATGGGTATCGCGGCGCGGTCCTGCTCATCTCGGCCCACGAACGCATGCGCACGCCCAAGGGGATCGAGACCTTCGGACCGCGCTACTTCGGCTACGAAGTCGACTACGTCCCCGTCGAGACGCTGCGCGAAGAAGCTTCCCGATGAGACGTTCGCAGACGATCCGGTTTCTCGATACCCACACGGCCGGCGAGCCGACGCGCGTCATCCTCGAAGGGTTTCCGGAGCCTCAGGGGGAGACGATGGAGGCGCGCCGTCGTTGGCTCGATGACCATGCGGATGGTCTGCGTCGGCTCGTGCTGGAGGAACCGCGCGGTCACCGCGGGATGTTCGGCGCGCTGGTCGCCGAGCCGGTCGATCCGACGTGCGATGCAGGCGTCTTCTTCATGCAGAGCGGCGGGTACCTCTTGATGTGCGGGCACGGGGCGATCGGCGTCGTCACCGCGCTCGCTGTCTTGGGCCGTTGCCCCGGCCCCGACGTGGCCCTCGACACCCCGGCGGGTCGCGTCGCGTGCCGCGTTCACGGCGATCCCGAGTCGCCTGAGGCGATCACGGTACGCAACGTGGATTCGTTCTACCTCACTCAGGTCGATGTCGATGGCGTCGCCGTTTCGCTCGCGTACGGGGGCAACCTGTTCGGCCTCGTCGATGTCGCCTCGATCGGTCATCGCGTCGACCGCTCCGAGATCGCCGCGCTGGTCCAAATCGGGCTTCGGATTCGGACGGCGCTGAACGACCGCGGAACCTGGAGCCATCCAGCCGACGGTCGTCCCCTCTCTGTTGAGTTGATCGAGTTCTTCGAGGACGGGGATCCGCCTCGGAACCTCGTCGTGTTCGGGCGGGGCCAAGTCGATCGGTCCCCGTGCGGCACGGGGACGAGCGCCAAGATGGCGATGCTTCACGCACGCGGCGAGCTGCCGGTGGACGAACCCTACCCGTACGGAAGCGTCCTCGGCACCGAGTTCATCGGCCGCATCGTCGAGGAGACGGAGGTCGGCGGCCATCCGGCGATCGTCCCGGAGATCCGAGGGAGTGCGTACATTACCGCGACAGGGGAGCTGGTGCTTCACGAGGACGATCCGTTTCCGCAAGGGTTCACGCTGCTCGATGGCGGGGCCTAGCGCATATTTTGCAGAGAACGAAAGTATATTGAAACCCGACCGCTGCCCAGCTATCCTTTCGCCGAGATGAATGGGATCGGTGCCCGCCTTCGAGAGGCGCGTGGGAACGTCGGCTGGACACTCGAACGCCTTTCGGAGGAGTGCGGGCTGTCCGCAAGCTTCCTCTCCCAGGTCGAACGCGGCCTGTCGACGCTGTCGATCGTCTCGCTCTCCGCAATCTGCACGGCATTGGGTCTTCCGATGGAGACGCTCTTCTCGAGCAGCGCACCGCTCGACCAGGGGACGGCGCGGGTGACGACGGCCGACCGGCAGCTGCTCATTCGGATCGGCGACTCGCCGGTCTCCTATCGGTACCTGAGCGGCCAGCTGCCCTCCGCGGCGATCGAGGAGCTTCTGATTGCCGAGTTTCCGGCCGGTTGCGATCAGCGCGACAGCGCACACAGAGGGGAGGAACTGGGCTACATCCTCGAAGGCGCGCTCGACCTGCGCGTGGGGGACGAGCAACACCATCTCGTCGTCGGCGACAGCTATCGGATCGAGGCGTCCGAATCCCACGACTACCGAACGCCGAAGGATCGCGGTGCAAAGGTGCTGATGGCGGTGACCCAGCGGTTCATCGAGGGCCCGCAGGATCGGATGCTGGGACGTCGGATCGCGACCCAGGCGGAGCGAGAGGAGCGCGACGATGGGACGGATTGAAGGGCATCCGATCGTGCGGATCGAGCGGGGGGAGCCGTTCTCGTTCAGCTTCGCCGGGCGCAGGATCGAGGCGTATCCGGGCGAGATGATCGCCTCCGCGTTGTTCGCGGCGGGGATCCGCGTGTTCGGCCACCACCCGAAGGACGGCGCACCGCAGGGGATCTACTGTGCCAACGGGCAGTGCGCGCAGTGCCTTGTCCTCGCTGATGGCGTTCCCGTCAAGGCGTGCATGACGCCGGCCGCGCGCGGGATGCGGGTCGAGCCGGTCGACGGACTTCCAGAGCTTCCGCCGCTCGAGCGAGCGCCTGCGATGCGGGAGATCGAGACCCTCGCCGTCCCCGTGCTGATCCTCGGCGGCGGACCGGCCGGCCTGTCGGCGGCGATCGAGCTGGGAGGGCGAGGCATCGAGACGGTGCTCGTCGACGACAAGGATCGGCTGGGCGGGAAGCTGGTTCTTCAGACCCACCGGTTCTTCGGCTCGACCGATGCGGTGTACGCCGGGACGCGGGGGATCGACATCTGCGAGCGTCTATCGACGCTCGTACGCGAACGCCATAGCGTTCGCGTATGGACACGGAGCACCGCCCTCGCCGTGTTCAGCGACAGGAAGGTCGGGATCCTTCGCGGCGACCGGTACGTCCTCATCGAGCCCGAGGTCCTCCTGGTCGCCACCGGGGCGCGAGAGAAGGCGCTCGTGTTCGACGGGAACACCCTGCCCGGCGTCTACGGTGCCGGCGCGTTCCAGACGTTGGTCAACCGGGATCTCGTTCGGGCCGCCGATCGCCTGTTCATCGTCGGCGGCGGGAACGTCGGACTGATCGCCGGCTACCACGCGCTCCAGGCGGGGATCGACGTGGTCGGTCTCGTCGAGGCGTTGCCCGCGTGCGGCGGATACAAGGTGCACCGCGACAAGCTCGCCCGGATGGGCGTGCCCATCTACACGTCGCATACGGTCCTGAGCGCCAACGGGACCGACCGGGTCGAATCGGTGACGATCGCGCAGATCGACGAGCGGTTCCGGCCGATCGACGGGACCGAACGGTCGTTCGACTGCGATACGGTGCTGATCGCCGTCGGACTCGACCCGGTCGACGAGTTCTACGCTTCGGCGCGCCGATTCGGGCTGCCCGTCTACGCCGCCGGGGACGCCGAGGAGATCGCCGAGGCGTCGGCGGCCATCTTCTCCGGGAAGATCCGGGGGCTGGAGATCGCGCGCCTCCTCGGCGCCGCCGATGAGGAGATCCCCGACGAGTGGAGAACGATGGCCGAGATCCTCAAGTCGAAGCCGGGCGAGGTCCTGGATCGGACGAGCCTCGACACGCATCTCGTCCCCCATCGGGCGCTTCGCGACAGCGAAACACCGAACGCGGGAGGCGTCGCGGAAGGACGCGTCTTTCCTGCGTTTCACTGCACGCAGGAGATCCCCTGCAACCCGTGCGCGTCGGTCTGCCCGCGGGGGCTGATCCGCATCGATGAGGACGACATCCGTTCGCTCCCTCGATACACCGCCGACGACGTTGGGAAAGCCTGCATCGGCTGTGCGCGGTGCGTGATGATCTGTCCCGGCCTGGCGATCACGCTGGTCGACGGCCGGGATGATCCGGAGAAGCCGCGGGTGACGATCCCGTTCGAGTACGAGCCGGATCGGCTGGCGGTCGGCGACGAGGTCGAGGTGCTCGACACGGTCGGCGATCGCCTCGGGATCGTCCCCGTGGTCGAGGTTCAGGCGAACCCCGCGAACGACCGGACGATTCTCGTGACGGTCCGCGCGCCGGCCGGGATCGCGGTCGAGATCGCGGGGATTCAGGTCCAGCAGCCGTGGGTCGGCGACCCGCTGCCCGAGGCGGTGGAGCCGATTCGCGACACCGATATCGTTTGCCGTTGCGAACGGGTAACCGCGGGCGAGATCCGTGCGTTGATCCGCTCCGGGATGCGCGATGTAAACGAGATCAAGGGGATTACCCGGGCGGGGATGGGGGCGTGCGGCGGGAAGACGTGTCAGACGCTGATCGCCCGCCTGTTCCACGAGGAGGGGATCCCACTCGACGAGGTTACCGAGAACGTGCCGCGCCCGCTGTTCGTCGAGGTCCCGTTCGCCAGCTTCGCTGGCTGCGTCTCGAGCGCGGAAGGGTCCGATTCGTTCGAGCCGGGTAGAGAATCCTCCGGATGCTCTCAGTTGGAGGGGCTGTCGTGAGTCGGACGTACGACGTCGTTGTCATCGGAGCCGGCAGTGTCGGAACGCCGGCGGCGTGGGCGATGGCGCGTTCCGGCCTCGATGTCCTGGTACTCGACCGGTTCGCCAGCCCCGGCCAGGGATCGAACAAGTCGGCCATCGGCGGGATCCGCGCGACCCACTCCGAACCGGCGAAGATCCGGATCGGGCTCCGCTCGCTCGAGATCGCGTCCACGTGGCAGGAGACCCACGGCGACGATATCGAGTGGTCGACCGGCGGCTACTCGTTCGTTGCGGTCTCGCCGCGTGAGGAGACGATCCTCAAGGCCCTGTTGGCGATCCAGCAAGCAAGCGGCCTCGATATCGCCTGGCACGACGCGGACGAGCTCCGGGAGATTCTCCCCGCCCTCCGTCGCGACCAGGTGATCGGCGGGACGTTCTCCCCGGGGGACGGCCACTGCTCGCCGCTGCTGTTCGGCCACGCGCTGTACGACCAGGCCCGCCGAGCCGGCGCGTCGTTCCGGTTTGCGGAGACAGTGACCGGGATCGACGTACGGGAAGGGCGCGTCCGGGGTGTGGCGACGGACAAGGGGGCGTACGCCGCCCCGGTCGTCGTGAACGCTGCCGGGGGATGGGCGCGCGAGATCGGTGCGATGGTCGGCCTCGATCACCCGGTCCAGCCCGATTCTCATGAGGGCGGGATCACCGAGCCGGTGGCGCCGTTCCTGAAGCCGATGGTCGTCGACATCCGCCCGGCATCCGGCTCGGCGAACTACTACTTCTTCCAACATACCACCGGTCAGGTGATCTTCTGCATCACGCCGAGCCCGCTGATTCCGGGGTTCGACCGCGACGCGACCAGCCGCTTCCTGCCGATGGTGGCGAAGCGGATGGTCGAGCTGATGCCTCGGCTGGCGAACCTGCGCGTGCGCCGGACCTGGCGCGGCCTGTACCCGATGACGCCGGACGGCTCGCCGATCGTCGGCCGGGCGGACGAAGTCGACGGCTACCTGATGGGGATCGGTCTCTGCGGCCAAGGGTTCATGCTCGGGCCCGGCCTCGGGGAGCTGCTCGACCGCCTCGTCCGCGACGAACTCAGCGAGGAGGATCGAGCCATCCTCGACGAGCTGTCTCCGCAGCGCCCGTTCGAAGGCCAAGCGGCGTTGAAGTAGCGATTCGCTCGGAGGAGACATGAAGCGACTCACCGTCGAAGCGTTCGAACGTGCGCGTCGATTCCTTCGGATCGAGGCGCGCCCGCTCGAGCGGGCGTTGTTTGCGGCTCGCTTCGAGGACGCCTCATCAGATCAGGTTCTCGAGGAAGTGGCCCGATTCGCGAACGACGACGACGGCTTCGGCAACGCACTGGAGCCGGACGTGCAGACGCCGAGCTCGTCGGCCCTCGCCACCGCGCTTGCGCTGAAGACTCTGGAGGAGCTGGATGTTTCCAGAGACCATCCGCTCGTACGCACGGCAGTCGACTGGCTCGTCTTGACGTACGACGCCGACGCCCAAGTCTGGCGCGCCGTGCCCCACGACACGAACGATCATCCGCACGCGCCGTGGTGGCACGACGAGGATGGGAGCCTCGCCCGGACGTTCGACGACTTCCGAGTCATCCCGCGTGCGCTGATCGTCGGATTGCTTTGCCATTTCGGCGCCCATCTGCAGACTGAATGGGTCGAGGAACTCACCGAGAAGACCGTCTCGTGTGTGGAGAGTCTCGAGGTCCTCGGCGAGGGCGGCGGAAGCGATCTCGAGTACGTCGTCCACCTCGCGCAGACCGACGCGGTTCCCGAGTCGCACCGACGGCGGCTGGTCACACGAATCCGAGCGGCGATCCCCGAGGTCGTCGCGCGCGGTCCCGCGAAGTGGTCGACCTACTGCGTGACGCCGCTTCGCGCGGTGCCGTCGCCGGACTCGATCGGCGCCGACCTCATCGCTGCGGAACTCGAGGCGAACCTCGAGTGGTTGATCGACCAGCAACGACCCGACGGCGCATGGGACCCAACATGGGACTATCCGTACGGCGCAGAGATGGCCCCCGCACATACGGAATGGCGCGGGATCCTGGCCATGGAGGCGCTCACGAAGCTTCGGGCGTTTGATCGGATCGATGGACTGGAGTAGCCGATCGGACTATCCGCCTCTCCGATGAATCCTTCCGCTCGCGCGAAGCCAACCGATCGTGCCGTCCTCCTTCCGGATGACGTCGGCTACCGGGAACGATTGCTTGTACGTCAGTCGGCCGCCGGATCGACCACCCGGCCGACGAACAGGATCGTCCCGGTCGGGACGTCGCGGATGACGAACAAGAACGGCCGGTTGACCGTCAGCACGACCGGCGGGCCCGGATAGGAAACGAGCGGCACGATCACCGCCGTCGCCGCGGCCGCCTCGGTCCCGGCTTCGTCGACCGTCACCCATGCCTTGTGGAGGACGTCGGAGATGAACAGGTCGCGCGTCCCA